>Ga0187858_10001371_pt1 | contig 27287 bp, 15 predicted proteins | sample June2016WEW_8_15_FD_133015 | JGI IMG/M metagenome (GOLD analysis project Ga0187858, IMG submission 133015) | Peatland microbial communities from SPRUCE experiment site at the Marcell Experimental Forest, Minnesota, USA - June2016WEW_8_150 | ecosystem: Environmental > Terrestrial > Soil >...
CCCGTTGCTTGGCAGATCGGTCACAGTCGCGGAAGTGGCCCCTGTTTCATTCGAGTTATACAGGTTGGCCGAGCCCGGGCCCAGGGTGCCCACCCGGAATTCGAATGCCGTGGCAATGTTGCCGGGCGTCCACGAGAAGGTCACGCTGGTACCCGTCAGTGTGCTGCCCGGAATGGGAGTGGTGAGAGACGCCGGTATCGGCGAGCCGTATGCCACGTACGTGTAGTTGGTATATTGCCAGGCTCCGTTGATCAGCGAATAGAGCCGGACATACACCGTCTCCCCGTTGCTTGGCAGATCGGTCACGGTCGCAGTAGTGGCCCCGGTTTCACCCGAGTTATACAGGTTGCTCGTGCCTATGCCCAGGGTGCCCACCCAGAGTTGAAATTCCGTGGCTCTGTTGCCGGGATTCCAATCGAAAGTCACGCTGGTGCCCGTCAGCGGGGTGGAGGTGTTCGGAGTGGGAGTGGTGAGAGACGCAGGTATCGGCGAGCCCGATGCCGTGTACGTGTAGCTGTTATATTGCCAGACTCCGTTGATCAGCGAATAGAGCCGGACATACACCGTCTCCCCGTTACTTGGCAGATCGGTCACGGTCGCAGTAGTGGCCCCGGTTTCACCCGAGTTATACAGGTTGCTCGTGCCTATGCCCAGGGTGCCCACCCAGAGTTGAAATTCCGTGGCGGTGTTGCCGGGATTCCAATCGAAGGTCACGCTGGTACCCGTCAGCGTGCTGCCCGGAATGGGAGTGGTGAGCGCCGCCGGCGTTGGCGAGCCCGATGCCACGTAGGTGTAGTTGGCGTAATTCCAGGTGGTTCCGCCGACGAGCCAATAGAGCCGGACATACACCTTCTCCCCGTTGCTTGGCAGATCGGTCACGGTCGCGGAAGTGGCCCCGGTTTCACCCGAGTTATACAGGTTGGCCGTGCCCGGGCCCAGGGTGCCCACCCAGAATTCAAACTCCTTGGCGGTGTTGCCGGGCGTCCACGTGAAGGTCACGCTGGTGCCCGTCAGCGGGGTGGTGGTGTTCGGAGCGGGAGTGGTGAGCGCCGCCGGTACCGGCGAGCCCGATGCCACGTAGGTGTAGTCGGTAGATTGCCAGGCTCCGTTGATCAGCCCCCAGAGCCGTGCATACACCGTCTCCCCGTTGCTTGGTAGCCCGCTCACGGTCTCGGTAGTGACCGTCACAGGACCCGAGTCGTACAGGTTGTACGAGCCCACGCCGGTGGTACCAATCCACAGTGAATATTCCGTGGCGATGTTGCCGGCATTCCAACCGAAGGCCACAGAGGTTGTCGTCAGTGGGCCGGGCGGAGTGGGAGTGGTGAGATACGGCGCTACCGCCGTGCCGTATGCCACGTAGGTGTAGTCGACATGACTCCAGGTGGTTCCGCCGACGAGCCAAAAGAGCCGGACATACACCTTCTCCCCGTTGCTTGGCAGATCGGTTACGGTCGCGGAAGTGGCCCCGGTTTCACCCGAGTTATACAGGTTGGCCGTGCCTAAGCCCAGGGTGCCCACAAACAATGCGTAATCCTTGGCGACGTTGCCGGGCGTCCATTCGAAGGTCACGGGGGAACTCGTCGCTCCGCTACCCGGCAGTGTGCTGCCCGGAGTGGGAGAGTAGAGCGCCGGGAGCACTGCCGGCTTGAGCGCGACAGTCATGATACTCGCTAGAACGGCGCCGCCATTGGCCGTAGTGGAGGCGCACTGCCCGTAGTAAGTTCCCGCTGCGCCGGCCACGCCGTCTTCCACGAAGAGGCCGTTTGGCGTGTAACTATTCACCGCAGTCCAGGTAATTGGCACGGTGCCCGCGTACCACGAGACGAATTCTTGTATGCCATAACACATCGACCACAGCATGTCACCTGCGGCTGTCGTGGTGAAGTTTCCCGTGGATACACTCGTGGCGTCCCAGCCTCCGATCTGCGATGTATCAGCACTGGTGTCCAACGGAGAGGCGGCAACGCCGGAGTACTCGGTCACCGAAACCCAGGTGCTCGTGCCGGTTGTCGTGGCTGTTATGGTAATGCTTCCCGCGGCGGTATTCGACAGGATATAGGCGTCCATCGCGCCGCTATAGTCGGCCAAGTTGGTGATTATACTCACCGGCGTACCGGATGAGGAGGTAACAGTCGGCGTAGGGCCCGACTCAGTGTAGACGCCGATCAACAGCGTATGCCCCGCACCGACTCCGGTAAGCGTGCATGACGCAGTGTAGCCCCAGGCATAGGTGCTGTTGCACTGCTGAACGTAAATCGGCGGGCTTGACGACGCACCGATGGTATACGCCGCCGAACCCACCGCGCTGTTCGTATACCCGCTAGCCGTGGCGAGGGCCTCCAACGTCTCTGTGGCAGAGACCGTAATCGCGCTGGAATACACAGAAGAACCGGTGGTCGGCGTGGTGCCGTTGGTGGTGTAGTAGATCGTGGCGCCGGAGATCGAATCGCTGATGGTCACCGTCTGCGCCGCAGTGTACGTGCCCGCCGCGGGGCTGAAGGTCGGCGTGGCTGCAACCGGGGCAGGCTTGATCGCAACGGTTATGATACTCGCTTGAAGGGCGCCGCCATTGGTCGTAGTGGTGGCGCACTGCCCGTAGTAAGTTCCCGCTGCGCCGGCCGCGCCGTCTTCCACGATGAGGCCACCTGACGAGTAACTATTCACCGCAGTCCAGGTAATTGGCGCGGTGCCGGCGGACCACGAGACGTAGGATGGTATGCCATAACACATCGACCACAGCATGTCACCTGCGGCTGTCGTGGTGAAGCTTCCCGTGGATACAGTCGGGGAGGCCCAGGCTCCGACCAGCGATGCATCAGCACTGGTGTCCAACGGAGAGATAGCTACGTTGGAGTACTCGGCTACCGAAACCCAGGTGCTCGTGCCGCCGGTTGTCGCGGCGGTGATGGTGATGCTTCCCGCGGCGGTATCCGCCAGGATAAAGGCGTCCATCGCGCCTTGATAGTCGGCCACCATGGTGGAAAATACACTCACCGGCGTGCCGGACGAGGAGGTAACAGTCGGCGTAGCGCCCGACTCAGTGTAGACGCCGATCAACAGCGTATGCCCCGCACCGACTGCTGCGGGAAGCGTGCATGACGCACTGTAGCCCCAGATATAGGTGCTGCTGCACTGCTGAATGTAAATCGGCGGGCTTGACGACGCACCGATGGTATACGCCGCCGAACCCAACGCGCTGTTCGTATACCCGCTAGCCGTGGCGAAGGCCTCCAACGTCTCCGTGGCAGAGACCGTGATGGCGCTGGAGTAGATCGCAGAACCGGTCGTCGGCGTCGTGCCGTCAGTGGTGTAGTAGATCGTCGCGCCGGAGGTCAAATCGCTGATGGTCACCGTCTGCGTCGAGCTATACGTCCCGGCCGCGGGGCTGAAGGTCGGCGTGGCTACCGTAGTGCCACTGCTGATGGTATAGGTCGCCGAACCCACCGCGCTTATGGAGTTGCCGCTGGACGTGGCGATCGCCTCGATTGTCTCGGTCGAAGAAACTGTAATCGGGCTGGTATAGGTCGCCGAGGTGGTCGCCGGTGTCGTCCCGTCCGTCGTGTAGTAGATCGTTGGGCTTGAGGATGAATCGCTGATGGTCACCGTCAGAGCCGACCCGTAGCTTCCGGCTCCAGGACTGAACGTGGGCGTTGCCGTAACCGCGCTGATAGTGTATGTCGCCGAGCTTACCGCGCTTGGAGACGTATAGCCAGGCGCTATGGCGATGGCCATCAGCGTCTCCGTGGTGGAGACAGTGATGTCCTCCAGATGTCCCACGCTCTGCGGAGACATGGGCTGTGGAATTACCGGGTACTCCTGCGTGGTACCGGTCGGAGGATACGTTGGCGTAGTTCCGTCGGTGGTGTAGTAGATCGTCGCATACGGATACGTTGTCGTGTTGAGGGTTATAGCCGTCGCCGCGCTATACGTGCCGGCCGGCGGGGTGAAGGTAACCGGAACCACTACGGAACCAGGCACCACAACTGTGATCGGAGCGCTTACGGTCACGCCATACCCCGCTCCTGACCCGTTGTCGCCGTACTGGTTCACCGAGTACAACATAAAGGTCTGGGTTGCCGTGGGATTGATGGTCGCGGTCTGCGTGCTCCCGTTGCCGGCTGTAACCGGGCCGAGCATATCGATGTAATCGTAGGTGTCGTCGGTTACGTTGTAAGTGAAGGTAACCGGAGACCCTGAGGATACGCTTGTTGCCGACGCGGTAAAGCTGTTGATCACCGGCGCGGTTCCGGTTGGCGCCGTAGCGGAATCCCAGCCGGGGAACACAGGATTCATTAGAATGACTGTGAAGTCCGACGCTGGGATACCGTACAAATTGGCCAAATCGGAATCGTTCCAACGCGAATCAGTGGCGCCAATCATAGCGATGGAGTTGCCATTGTCCGCCAGGATTATTCCATACTGCTGCATCGCGGTTAGAATAGCCTTGTTGATCGCGGAGTAGCCTGCGATATTAAAGGTCGGGTTCAAGCGCATCCGCATCCCCTCGATGTTATTGGAACCGTAGTCGGTACCGGCGGCATGAGTGGCTGGAAGCACGAAGTACCCATCGTTGGCATCGGCCTTTGTATGTTGCAAGGTAAAGCGAATGGCGTGATTGACCGCACCGGCAGCTGCTTCGTCGTAACGAACCAGTCCGGCGAATATCGTCAATCCGGCGGCATCCGCCGAAGTCCACCCGTAAGGCCGATTATTAAAGTTGTTCAGATCCCAAATCGTCTCGCTCGAGGCATTCCACAGCCCATTGCAATAATTCGTGTTCCAGGTCTCGTAGAGCCAGCATTTGTTACGGTCAACCACGAGTACATGAGCGTCGCCCAGGTAAGTATCCGGCCAGCCCGCGCAGGGGGCGGTAGCCCCTTCGATAGGAGCGTTATTGGGAATCGGCTCCAAAACCACATCGCTCTGATTTGCGGAGTCGATTACGTTGACCGACGCCAGGGGTTGCGTACTGGAGTCTACGATGACGAAGGGGATGCCGCCGTCGCCGGGTGAAGACCCCCAATAGGCCCTCGTGGACGAACTGGCAAGCCCAGAGAGTATCGTCGCTGAATTCGGATCAATCGGAGCATTCGCGATATTGGTGTTCCATAGATTGCCCGACGGGAAGGGAATGAATCCATTCAGGTTTGCGGTACCGTTTGTAGAAAGGCCGGTAGACATCTCGGAGCAGGTTCCAACGCCGCCGATAATGTACGTCTCAGAAATCACCGAGCTTTGCAAAGCGCCGATCGATGTGGCGAAGGCGCTGATCTCCTCGCTGCCGGACGAAACCGTCGTAATTGGACCCGTCGTATAGACCGTCGAGCCGGTCGTCGGGATGGTGCCATCGGTGGTGTAGTAGATGGTCGCGCCCGGCGTCGCATCGGTGATGGTCACCGTCTGCGCCGTTCTATACGCATTGCTCCCTGATTCCCCAGGTGTCGCGGGGGGGGTGATGAGTGGTGTGGCTGTTATTATCCCGCTGAGGGTATAAATCGCCGTTCCCGTCGGACTTGGTAAAAAGTTATTCGCAATTGCGATAGCACTCACCGTCTCGGTAGTCGGCACCGTGATCGGGCCCGTATAAACCGTCGAACTGGTCGTCGGCGTAGTTCCGTCGACGGTGTAGTAGATGATCGCGTCAAACGCGGAATCGTTGATGGTCACCGTCTGCGTTGAGCTATACGACCCGGCTACGGGGCTGAAGGTCGGCGCGGCTGCCGTGGGCAGATTGATGATGTAGGTAGCCGAAACCGTCTGGCTCTGCGCATAGCCAGGAGCCACAACGATGGCATTCAGCGTGAGCGTGATTGGCACCGTAATCGGACCTGTATATAGCTTTGTCGATCCGGTGATCGGATACGTAGGCGTTGTGCCGTCGGTGGTGTAGTACATATTAGCGCCGGCGGCCGTGTCGCTGATCGTTACCGTCTGAATCGTGGTATACGTTCCGGCCGCGGGGCTGAAGGTCGGCGAGGGCGCCGCCGTCAATCCCGATGGAGACTTGAGCGCAGCCGCGACTATCTCTCCATAAGGCCAGGTGCATTCTCCGTAGGTGGGGCCAGGCGCGGGGTCTACGCCGTATTCACCAAACACGCCGCCGCCGCTGGCGACCGCCAGAGCGGTCCAGGTTATAGGAGTCGCTCCAACAGTGGGCGTACCATCAGTTCCTAAGCAGTACGCCCAAAGCAGATCCGGGCCCACGGTCGTGGTGAAGTCAGACGTGTTTATATAAGTCCCGTACGATGAAACTACCGCTTCACCGGTGCCATCCAGCGGAGAAACCTGAGTGTTTGAGTACTCAGATACCGTCAGCCACAGATCCGTGTACGCACCCACGGTATAGGTGATCGTGATGCTTCCCGCGCTGGTGTCGGGAAGAATCCAGGCTGTGAGCTCACTGCTATCTGTCACCGCGAGGGTTGGCGTACCGGACGACGATGTCAGCGTGCCCGACTGACTCGCGGTGGAATTGGCAATTCCAATCAGCAGCGTGTGGCCGGCGCCTACTCCGTTCAGCGTGCAACTTACGGTTTCAACATACCCGCCGTATGCGTTGCACTCCTGAACATAAGCCGGCGCAGTTGGTGTCGGCAAGTTGATGGTATACGCTGCCGAACCCACCGCGCTGTTCAAAAATCCGGGAGCCGAGGCGATGGCTTGCACCGTCTCCGTAGCTGGGACTTCGATCGGACCTGTGTATTGCAGCGCCGAACCGGTGACCGGATAGGTTGGCGTAGTTCCGTTGACGGTGTAAAAGATCGTCGCGCCAGTGGTCGAATCGCTGATGGTCACCGTCTGCACCGTGGTATACGTCCCGGCCAAGGGGAGGAAGGTGGGCGTGGCTGCCGGGGAACTGCCGATGTAGTACACAGCCGAACCGGCCGCGCTTGGCAAATAGTTCGTAGCAGTGGCGATGGCCTGCAACTGCATCGTGTCTGACACAGTGATGGCGCCGGTGTAGTGGGTCGAATTGGTCGTCGGCGTCGTTCCGTTGGTGGTGTAGTAGAACGACGCGCCGCTGGTCAAGTCCACGATCGTCACCGACTGCGGTGAGGCATACGTGCCGGCCACGGGGCTGAAGGTCGGCGTGGCCGCGGTGGGCAGATTGATGGTGTAAGCCGCCGCAGCAACCGGGCTTAGCGAGTCGCCGGGGGCTATGGCGACGGCTTCCACCGTCATTGAAGTCGACACCGAGATAGGCCCGCTGTAGAGGGTCGAGCCGACCGAAGGCGTGGTGCCGTTGGTGGTGTAGTAGATTGCGGCGCCTGAGATGGAATCGCTGATGGTCACCGTCTGCACCGTGGTAAACGTCCCGCCCAAGGGGCTGAAGGTCGGCGCAGGTGTCGGGCCGACGGCTACAAACTCCCACTGTTCCGCGTTGGCGTTGGTGCAGGTGGCGATCACGATTTCCGCACCGGAAGCGGTCGAACCTCCCGAAGGTTCTATGCAGGAGTTGACGCCGGCGTTCACAATGTCCTGCGACGCAATGGTGAAGTAACCGGCGCTGGCGCCCGTTAAATTCCAGACTTGACCGCCGCTGCCATTCTGGACCCAGACGTCAATCTCAGAACCGTTGCTGGTGTAATCGCCGAGATCGTCCAGCGACAGGCCGCCGTCTCCCGCGTTGATGATCGAATAGGTGCCGCCCCCCAGGCCGGTAACGACCCACTGTTGACTGGCGCCACTGCTGGCATCTTGCACGACCCATGTTCCCTCGGCCGTGCCAGGCCCGCCGCCATCCAGGACCAGGCTGCTGGCCAGGTTCTGGATCACGTACACGCCGTTCGCCACAGTAGGAGGGCCGCCTATGGTGTAAAACGCTGAAGCTACGGCGCTGGTCGCATAGCCGGTCGCAGTAGCGATGGCCTTCACCATCTGTGAAGCGGAGACCGTGATGGCGCTGGTGTAGACCGCAGAACCGGTCGTCGGCGTCGTGCCGTCGGTGGTGTAGTAGATCGTCGATCCAGTGGTCGTGTCCGAGATCGTCACCGTCTGCGCCAAGGCAAAATGACCCGGCGCCGGGCTGAAGGTCGGCGTAGCCGCCGGATGGATCAAATAGGCCGCCGAACCCACCGCGCTCTGCGAATAGCCGATGGCCGTGGCGATGGCCTCTAACGTCTCTGAAGCCGGCACGCTGATCGCCGAGCTATAAACCGCCGAGTTGGTCGTCGGCGTCGTGCCGTCGGTGGTGTAGTAGATCGCCGATCCAGTGGTCGTGTCCGAGATCGTCACCGTCTGCGCCGAGGGATACGTCCCGGCCACCGGGTCGAAGGTCGGCGTAGCCGCCGGATTGATGGAATACGTCGCCGAAGCCACCGGGCTGGGCGCAAAGCCGGTGCCGATCGCTGTGGCGAAGGCCTTCACCGTCTCCGCGACAGAGACCGTGATGGCGCTGGAATACAACGCCGAGCTGGTCGTCGGCGTAGTTCCGTCGGTGGTGTAGTAGATCTTCGTGCCGGCGAGCGCATCACTGATAGTCACCAACTGCGCCGAAACGTAGCTCCCGGCCGGCGGGGCGAAGGTGGGCAGGGGCGCCGTCGGCGTCCCCGACGCCTCCAGAGCCACAATGATGTTGTAATAGCCGTCGAGACTATAGACGTCGCCGCCACTAGCATTACTTGCCGTCGCCGTCTGAATTCCCGTCGCGATCACGACCTCATCTTCTGAGAAGGCGCTGTCGCCGCCATCATTCGACCATTCAGTATCACCGAACCCCGGCCCCACAGTATAGGTCGATGCCTGATAGTTGTCGGCAAAGAAAGCGAAAACGTAATCGATGGCATTCGCGGTTGCGTCGGAGGTGGACACGACCTGTTCATAGACGAACAGTTGATCATTTCCCGTTCTGTCCACTGTTTCCGTTACGCCCTGGACCTCGTAGATATGGCAGTGGATGTTGTTCGTGGAGTTGATGCGACAGGTCACGGTATCGGCTCCGGAGGCTAGGACGGGGGCACCGTAGACTGCGACCACCGCGGTGTCGCTACTGTTAACGCCCGCAATCGCGAGCCGAGTAAAGCTATTGCCCTGCGAGTCTATCGGCTTTTCGATCGTCTGTCCGTCGAACGTACTCACGGCCACCAGGATCAGGTTACCGGAGGTTACGTTGTAGTTAAACGGAACCGCAATCGAGGGGGCGTCTTCGTTGGATCCGTTATTGTGTTGAACCGTCAGGATCGGTACGCCCGACCCGACGACGCCCATGGTGTACGATGCCGAAGCCACCGTGCTTTGCGCATAGCCGCTCGCCGTGGCGATAGCTTCCAGCGTCTCCGCGCCAGAGACCGTGATCGCGCTCGAGTAGACCGCCGAGCTGGTCGTGGGCGTGGTGCCGTTGGTGGTGTAGTAGATCGTCGATCCGAGGGTCGTATCGCCAATAGTCACCGTCACAGCCGATCCATATGTCCCGCCCGCGGGGCTGAGGGTGGGCGTGACAACCGTCGCCGTCCCCGATGTCTTCAGAGCCACAATCAGGTTGACATAAGTATCCGCTATTGTGTAGTCACCAATAAATGTCGTCGCCGTCGCCGTCTGAACTCCCGTCGCGAGCACGATCTGATCTTCTGTGAAGCCGGTGTCACCACTGGGATCATCCGTCAGTTCGGTATCTACCCACCCCGTCCCCGGCATATCAATTTCCGCGCTGAAGTTGTCGCTAAAGAAAGCGAGAACGTAATCGACGGCATTCGTGGTTGCCGCGGAGGTGGACACGCTCAGTGACGAGGGCGTTGCTGTCGAAGGGTTGGTCTCTTGAACAGATCCCTTTTGGTCCACGACTGCCGTTACGCCCTGGAGCTCGTAGATATGGCAGTGGATGTTGTTCACGGAGCTGATGTTACAGGTCACGGTATCGGCTCCGGAGGCGCTGGCGGTGGCAGCGTAGATAGCCTCCACGTCGTTTCCGGCAGTGCCCACCGTGGTCACTGCGAGCTGAGTAAAGCTATTGCCTTGCGAGTCCGTTGGCGTATCGAGCGACACTCCGTCGTATGAACTCTCGGCCACCAGGATCAGGTTACCGGAGGTTACGCTGCTATTAAACGTAACCGCAAGCGAAACAGCGTCTGGGGTGGTTCCGCTAGTGTGTTGAACCGTCATGACCGCCTCGCTCGACGCGGAAGGAGCGAACAACAAGAGGAAGACAAAAGTTATAACGTACAGCGCCTTGAGTGGGAGACGGGCGCAAACTGGGATGAACTGGGACAGGGACTGCGACTGTGTGGATGTCATGGATGCTCCTCTTGGTTTCGCTTTGACATTTACAAACGACCAGATTGAGTACACTGCGTTGCGCAGGAAATGTATTCCTCAATGATGTGCATTGTCAATGTTTTTTCAACAAAGAAAGTGAGCAATATTGCTCACTTTATGATGGGTCACATATATTGGTTTGAGCTGGCTCAGGAAAATCGGACAGGGGTCTAAGTGGAGGTTCTGTTCTTCCGCAGCCTAAGATGGCTGAGAAGAGGAGAACCGTTGACACAGTGTTGACACGGAAGATGAGAGGTCTATCGAAATTCTGTAAACTATTAATTATATGGAGCCGACGGCCAGACTTGAACTGGCGACCTGCTGATTACGAATCAGCTGCTCTACCAACTGAGCTACATCGGCTTGCTCAGTTGATTTTATCCTTCTATATGCGCAGCGTAAAGCCGCTATACTGCTCACCATGCAAGTCAACCCAATCGAGGAATGGCAAAGGCTCACGGAACAATACCGCGAGATGAGCGACGATGAACTTCGCGATCTGTCTGCCGATTTCGTCGTTCTGACTGAAACTGCGCAGCAGGTTCTGCGCAACGAGATGAAGAAACGCGGCCTGGATGAGCCGCGAGACGCAGTCATCGCGCCAAAGAGTTCAGATCGTCCTGCGGCTCCGCAATGGGATCCCGCAGTCAATTCGTCAAACGCCACAGACGAGAATGAGGAAACCGATCTCCCGCACGAGTACACCTGGAAGACTGTGCTGTGCGAATGTGACGACCGGGATCAGGCGTGGCAGGTCTCCGAAGCGTTGAAGCAAGCGGGCATCGAGAGCTGGATAGAGCAACCTGGATCGCGTTATTCCTTCGGCATCAGCAATCCCCGGATCCTGGTCGCCGCCGATCAGCTCGACCAGGCGCGCAGGATTGCGGCGCAGCCGATCCCGCAGGAGATCATCGATCTATCCAAAATGGCCCCGCCGGAGTTCGAGGCGCCCGCATGTCCGCAATGCGGCGCCAAAGACCCGGTGCTTGAAGGGGTCGATCCGTTCAATTCGTGGCGATGCGAAGCCTGCGGAAAGCTGTGGACCGAATCGGCGGGGGATCTGAATCAAACCCCTGAAATGGCCGGCTACTGAGCCCTCAAAAACGGAAAGAGCCGCCCGGCAACAGGGCAGCTCTCTCCTCAGGGAGAATAGTTCCAACGGAGGCAAAACCATCAGAACTTTCTGGCTGCATAGTAGGAGCGGGGGGTGGGAGTGTCAAGGAGAAATCGAGGAGGAAATAAATCGTTTGTATTCAATGGTCTACAAATAATTTTCCGAGAAAGGAATAGGGCTGATTTTCGTCGTGTCATCGCCCTTTTAAACCCCTGTATTCCCGGCTTTTAATGGTGTTTCTTAGGGGTTATCTCCTGTTTTCCACAGATTTTGAACGCGTCGCTAATCCTTCGCAGGCGGCTTGTCAATAGCCGGTTGCGATTCGACCCATTCTTCCCGCAAATCGAGGCGAATGAACTCCTCTTCGTATACCGAGGAAATCGGCTTGCCGCGCGCCATGCGATAGAGAGCCCGGCCGCCGCCGAGGAAGAATCCAAGCAGGATGGCGGCGCTGGCGCCGATGATCACCAGTGCTGCGATGCCCAACAGCAGTTTGCCGGTCTTTGCGACCTCTGACTCCGTGGGCTGAGGGATCGAGGTGAGGTCGGCCTCAAAGTGCACCGTGGCCAGCAGCGTGTGGCTTTCGTCGGGAATGGCGTCGCCGCTGACCAGGGCTACGAGCGGTCCGCTGCGGCGGACTTCGAGCGATGCCTGGTCGGAGTCCAGAAGCGGCTTGGGCCAGGGCGGCTGCGCCTGATTGCCCGCCTTGTTGCCGGACCCGTTGCCTGATTTGATGTAGGCGCGAATCTGCGACTCCTCGGCGGCTGCCATCTGCGGCGTGGGATAGTCGATGATGGTGAGCGTGGCCGGGCCGGAGCGCAGCGAGTAGGTTGCGGTCACGGCCTCCGCGCCGCGATCGAAGCCGACCAGCTCCGGCGGCAGCACGCCGCCAGAGCCCGCATAGCTCGCCGGTCCCACGGCATAGTGAGTGGTCTGCCCGTCCAGTGAAGTTTTGGGCAGGTTGCTCAGGATGGGAGGCGCCAGCGCTCTGGCTCCGTCGGGGACGGGCAACTGACTTGCCAGCTCGCGCAACTCAGCCCCGGACATGGGGCCGATGCGAGAAAAATTCGCGTCCACAACAATGTTGCCCAGCCAGAAGAGCACGCGGTTGTGGTTGGATGTGGCGCCCGAGCCGATCTCTTCCTTTGGCCATCCATTTTGGCGGTAACACGAATAGGCGCCGTATGCTCCGCTGGCGTCGTGAAAGCGCAGCGCGCGCAGGCTGAGCGTTTCGCCGCTGCGCTTGTAGCCGGCCAGCGCGCCATCGGTGAATTCATACTCCTTGAGGGCCGCGGCGTTGGCCGGGTCGGCCTGGGCTGGGTCGGCGAACTTTTTAGGCGGGTCCGGCGCGACCCATCCGGCAAAGGACTCCGGCAGCAGCGCCCTGGGCACGGGTGGAAGCAACAGGTGCGTCGCGCCCTGCGGAGCCGGGGTCTTGGCCGGCGCAGCCTGCGCCTGTGCAGCCGCAGCGCACGTACTCAGCAGCGCCACCGAGCCAAGCGAACAAGCCAGGATTGGAATCCAACGCATCAAAATCCAACGCATCAACACGCTCCGGTATTCAGGGTACACGCTACTACCCCAGGGAGGAAGATGGAGACGGCGATGCAGCGGCGCAGCATGGGCATCTATTTCGGTCTGCGCAGGTCGTCGATGCTGGATTCATCCGCATGACCAGGGGCCGGATGCTCAGGAAGCAGGAACCAGGTTGCGATTGCGGCGATCACAATCAGCGCGCATGCCAGGGCATCGCCGTGCAGTCCGAAGATCTGCACCGCAACGACCGTTGCAACGATGAAGCATCCGCCCCAGAGACAAAAGCAGGCCAGGCCGCGGACGATCTGGCCCAGCAACAAATCATCCATCATCACCCGCGCCGGCTTGCGGAAATATCCCAACGGATCCGCATAGAATTTGCGCGCCATGTAGATCACATAGCTGCCCAAAGCCGCTCGCAAGGCCACGGCCGCGATGGGATTGGAAAGTAGTTGTACTGGGTCAATCATCTTCTTCGCGTAAGCCTGTCAAGCCCATCATCCCACACAATCGTTCACGGCGTGCTCTCAAGAGATGCCGCAATTGCCGTGCTGCAAGGAACTAAACAGAGCATTGATTTTTTAGGGAAAGCAGCACTTCAAAGCAGTAGCCGCCCACCAAGCATCGAAGGCAGCCAACGCTCGCTCACAAACGATCCTGTACCGCTCCTTCTTGTCGCGGACCTTCCTGCGCACTTCTTCTTCGAGCGGTTCCAGCAGGTCGAAGGTGATGTTAGCCGGTTGAAAATCCTTGGGATCGGCGTGGGTGATGTAGTGGACCAGCGAACCGAGAGCAGTGGCGCGGGGAACGGGTACGGGTTTTTCGCCGCGCTCGAGCGCAGCCGCATAGATTCCCGCCAGCAATCCTGTGGCGATGGATTCCGAATACCCCTCGACCCCGCAAAGCTGCCCGGCGAACAAGAGCCTCGGTTCTTTTTTCAGCCTGAGCGTTTCGTCCAGCAGCAGCGGCGCCTGGATATACGTATTGCGATGAATCTGCCCGTAGCGCAGGAAGCGCGCGTTTTCGAGGCCGGGAATCAGCCTGAGCACGCGGGCCTGTTCGCCGAATTTGAGATGGTTCTGGAAGCCCACCAGGTTGTAGCTGTCGGCGCGCAGGTTTTCCTTGCGCAACTGCACCACGGCCCAGGGCGTCCGGCCGGTGCGCGGGTCGCGCAGGCCCACCGGCTTCATGGGACCGAAGCGCAGAGTATCGCGGCCGCGCCGGGCCAGCACCTCGATGGGCAGGCAGCCCTCGAAATAATCCAGCTTCTCCCACTCTTTGGTCTCGGCGGCTTCGGCCTCCAGCAGCGCATCCAGAAAGCGGTCGAACTCCGCGCGGTCCATGGGGCAGTTGATGTAGTCGGCCGTCCCCTTGTCCCAGCGCGCGGCAAAGTAGACCCGTTCCATGCAAATGGAGTCGGCATCGACGATGGGCGAGATGGAGTCGTAGAAGGCCAGGTGGCCGGAACCGGTGATGCGCTTGATCTCGGCACCCAGCGCGCCGGAGGTAAGCGGGCCGGTGGCCAGAATGGTCAATCCATCGGCCGGGTCCAGCCGCGTCACCTCCTCGCGGATGACGCGAATCAGCGGCTGGGCGGCAATCGCCTCGGCAATCCGGCGCGAAAACTCGACGCGATCCACGGCCAGCGCGTGGCCTGCCGGTACAGCGGTTTCATCCGCAAGGCGCAAAAGAGCGGAGCCCGCGCGACGCATCTCCTGTTTCAGCAGCCACGGCGCGGTATTGGGCGACTCGCTCTTGAGCGAATTGGAGCAGACCAGTTCGCCGAACTCGATGGTCTGGTGGGCCGGGGTCAGCCGCGGTTTTCCGTCCACCATGGCTCGCATCTCGTAGAGGTCCACCTGGCAGCCCAGCCGCGCAGCGGTCAGAGCGGCCTCAGGGCCAGCCAGTCCGCCGCCAATGACTCTAATTCTCACTGCTCGGCCTCCTCATTTGCCGGCGACGGTTGAGTTTTGGGGTCTCCCACCCTTTCCGCAGAAAAAGCGGAAAGGATGGGGCACGGGGCTAATTTTCATTGGACTGTCTCCTCGACTGTACGACGGTTGAGAATTTCGGTTTCCACGAATCTCATGGCGCGCAAGCGCCGTCTGCCCCACCGCAGGTGGCCAGCCGCCCGAGCGCCTCGCCGCTGACGCGCACATTCCGCCACTCGTCCAGGAACTCGGCCCCCATGGCGCGATAGAACTCAATGGCCGAGGTATTCCAGTCCAGCACCTCCCACTGCAGGCGCGGGCAGTCTTTCTCCACGGCGATGGCCGCAACCCTCTGCAGCAGCGCCTTGCCTATACCCAGTCCGCGAAACTCCGGCTGAACGAAGAGATCCTCCAGGTAGAGCCCCGGCTGTCCCATCCAGGTGGAGTAGTTAAAAAAATAGAAGGCAAAGCCGGCCGCATGGCCGTCGTGCTCGGCTATCAGGCAGAAATAGAAGGGGCTGGGGCCAAAGCCGTCCCGCAGCAGTCCGGCTTCGGTGGCCGTCACAGCCTGCGGTGCTCGCTCGTAGGCGGCCAGTGCGCGAATGAAGGCCAGAATCTGCGGGACATCTGCCGGGGTCGCGGTGCGAATCGTGATTGCCATGCCCCCTATTTTAGAGTGTGATACAGGCCACACCCGCCGCCCGCCGGAGGCACTAACATGGAAAGATAAACACGAGGGCACGATCCAGGAAGAATTCCTGACGGCGAAGTAATGCCTCCTGCGGCCAGGCTCAACGTTCGATTCGATTCGGCTTATGAGCCACTCGAGGCACGGCGGGCATTGCATATCCTGCCGGGCGCCCTTGTGTTGGGCAGCCGATTGGATTTAACGTGGGTTCTGCCTGCATGGCCTTTGGCACACGGCTGCAAGGGCACGCCTACTGGAGAAACGCCGTTGGCGCCGACCTGTGTGTGGCCGGAATTTACGACTTTTTTGAGCCCGCGGGCAGCTTCGTTCGCGCCGCTCCCAAGGAGAAGAACATGAAACGCACGATTTCACTTTGGCTGGGCCTGCCCGCCGCGGCGGGCCTGCTGGCATTTGCCCTCTTGCCCGCGCTTGCGCAAACACCCGCGCAAACGCCCGCGCAAACGCCCGCTACAACGCAAACGCCCGAGACTACGCAACCGCCCGCGGCAACCACGGGTAAAATTCACGGCCGCGTCATCGCCGCTTCCACCAAAGCGCCCGCGACCAGCGGCACGGTGACCCTCGCTCTCGAAGGCGGCAAAAACGTGGAGCACGTCTTCAATATCTCGAAGACCGGCGACTATGCCGGCGATGTCCCTCCAGGCACCTACCTGGTGAGAGTCATGTTTAGAGATCAAAACGGTTTCCTGGAGCAGAACCACAGCGACATCGAGGTAAAGATCATTGCCGGCCAGGATATGCTGCAAGACATCGACATGGGTCACCTGGAAATGTATATCCCGTATAAGGGAGCCATGGGCAAGATCCATGGCCGCGTCATCGGTCCGACCGGGGACATCACGCCCACCGGCATAGTGAGCCTCTCGTCCGACGGCGGCATGACCCCAAAGTTTTCCTTCCCGCTCACCGCGGATGGCAGCTATTCAGGCAATGCGGCTCCCGGCAAGTACACCATGGTCTTCCGCGCGCCGGATACGCCGGCCAACAAAGTTGTCGACGAACTCGATGGGATAAAGATCACAGTCGGTGAGGATGTGCAGCAGGACATCGACATGTCCCGCAAGGCATTCCTCGACAAGCTGACCCCGGAGCAGAGAAAGCAACTGGAAGTGCTCAAGAAGCAGAACGAAGCGGTGTTGAAGGACAACGCGGTCGTCAAGAATATCAACGCCGATATCAAGGTTGCTATTCAGGATTTTTCGGATGCCGTCAATACCAAGGATGCGGAGATCAAGGCCGCGAAGTACGGCGAAGCGGAAACCCTGATGCTCAAAGACACCGCGGCCAAGCCGGATGCTTCCACTTTGTGGGTACAGTTGGGGCTGGCGCAGGTGGGCCTGGCGAATGTGCGCAACGATCCGAAGAAGTATGACGACGCGGTGACGAACTTACAGAAGGCCCTGGCTATGGAGGCCGCGTCCAAGAAGCCGAATTCCGGTATTCAAGGCTCGGCCAGCGCCAGCCTGGGTGAGGTCTATGCGCGCACCGGCAAGGTTCCCGAGGCGAATGCTGCTTTCGACGCAGCCGCCAAGGCCGATCCATCGCGGGCAGCTACCTTCCTGAAGAATGAAGCGGTGATCTTCTCCCAGATGGGCAATGCGGAAGCCCAGGCGGCTGCCGCGGACGAGGCCATCAAGGCCGATCCAAAACAGCCTATCCATTATTACCTCAAGGCCCAGGGGCTTATCGCGAAAGCATCCGTCGATCCCAAGACGCAGGCGTACGTTGCGCCTCCTGGCTGCCTGGAAGCCTACCAGAAGTATCTGGAACTGGCGCCGGACGGCCCGTTTGCCAGTGATGTGAAAGACATTCTCGCCAGCTTCGGCCAGAAAGCCGCAACCACCAATAAGGCTCCCAAGAAGTAAGCTGTCTCGATGCATGATCTCCGAAGGGCGTCCGCCGAGGCGGGCGCCCTTCGTTTTTCCGCGCTTCCTATCCCCAGTTGCGCCCTACGGCGTTTCCACCCTCTACAATCCATTCCATGAGCCCCGCTCTGCCGAGTTACGAGCAAGCCGCGGCGCTGGTTGCCGCTTACGCCGCCCAACTGGGCCGGTTGCGGTCCTCGGCGGAGCACATTGGGCTTGATCTGTCGGCAGGCCGGGTGCTCGCCCAGCCTCTCTTCGCCGATCGCGATCAGCCTCCGTTCACCCGCTCCACCCGCGATGGCTTTGCCTGCCGCGCCGCTGAAGTCTCAACGCACCGGCCGCTGATCATTGCCGGCTCCACGCGTGCCGGAGAAGCTCCGGCCGGGCCGCTGCCGCTGGGCGCTGCCAGGGAGATCATGACCGGCGCCCCGGTTCCTGCCGGAGCCGATGCCGTGGCCATGTTCGAGCAGGTTGAAGTTGCTGGGGATCAGGTCCGGCTGCTCCCAACCCGCAAAGTGAAGCCCGGCGAAAACATCGTGGCCCAGGGCGCGCAGGGTCGCAAGGGAGATGAGCTGCTTCCCGCCGGGACCGCGATCAAGTCCGCGCAAATTGCCCTGGCCGCAGCCTGCGGCTATGCTGCAATGGACGTTTTTGTCCGGCCACGGGTGGCGATTCTGGCCACGGGAGATGAACTGGCGCCCGTGGACTCCTCGCCTGCTCCCGGTCAGATACGCAACTCAAACGCCCCTATGCTGGCCGCGATGGTGGCCGCGGCGGGCGGCGAGCCCTGGGTGCTGCCCACTGCCGCGGACGACGCGCAATCTCTCGACGGCGCGCTCGCCCAGGCCGCGGAGGCTGACCTGCTGCTTATCTCCGGCGGCGTTTCCGCGGGCAAATTCGACCTTGTAGAGCCGGCCCTGACCCGCGCCGGCGCGCGCTTCCAATTCACCGGCGTGCGCATTCAGCCCGGCAAGCCGATGGTCTTTGGGGAACTGCCGCGCAAACACCAGCCGGCCCCCCAGGCGCATGGCAAGGCCCACGCCTTCCCGTTCTTCGGCCTTCCCGGCAATCCGGTCTCCTCGGCCGTCACCTTTCTGCTCTTTGCTGCTCCGGTGCTGGCCGCGCTGGCGGGCAGTCGTGAGTCCGGCCCGCGCTTCGCCCTGGCGAGACTGGTACATGACATTGAGAAGCACGGCAAGCCGGGCCTCACCCGTTTTCTGCCCGCGTGCTGCTCCTTTGGTGATACGGCAGGGCAGTTGCCTGAGGTTGCGCTTGTGCCAACGCAGGGTTCCGGCGACCTGGCCTCCCTGGCCCGCTCTAACTGCTTCCTGGTCGTGCCTGAAGAGGCCCATCGCCTTAAGGCGGGCGCAATCGCCCGCATCCTGTTGCTTTCCTGAGCAACCCCATATAGAGGGAATTCTTCACAGGCCAATTTCTAAAGCGGTTCGCGTATTGGTGTAGAGGGGCGCAATTAGAACGGAGGGAGCAGGGGCCTTCAGGCCCCTCAACCGGGCGGGGAAATCACGCGGGCTTTACCCCCGGGCCTGAAGGCCTCATGATTTTGCGCCCGAATTTCGTGGGGCTAAAGCCCCACGCTCCCTCCGTTCAACAGCTTGCCAAGCTCCTCTACACCATTGAGAGAACTGCTCTATCCGGGCCGAATTCTATCTATCCAGGCATAACGCGTTTACCGGTTAAACTTTTCGGGCCGGAGACGCAATTGTGCCCCGGCAGAGCGAACCGCAAGGGCCAGTCCACCGCCTCGTGAATGCCGATGCGGGCCGTCACCAGCACCGCGGAGATTTGATAGCCATCGTCGCGCAACTGGAGCGTTGAGGCGGAATCGACGAGATCCATGCCATTGTGGCTCAGCCGGGTGAGGCCGAGCGCCTGGCAGAGCCGGCTGGGGCCGGAGGTAAGCTTGCTGGCCGGCGCGCCTGGAGCAAGACCCCGATTCCGGGCCATTTGATCTGCGCCGGCCACCGGCTCCAGCGCGCGCACCAGTACGCATCCGGCCCGGCCCTCCGTCTCGCAACTGATGTTCATGCAGAAGTAGCGGCCGTAGATTGCATATACATACGCGTGACCTGCGGGACCAAAGAGAACGGAGTTCCGCGGCGTGGGGCCGCGATGGGCGTGGGCGGCCGGGTCGGGCGGATCGTTGTGCGGACCCAGGTAGGCCTCGGCCTCCACGATCCTTCCGGCCAACAGCCCGAATGCCGAAACGTGCGCCAGCAGCTTGCCCAGCAGGCGCGGGGCCACCAGCTCCGGCGACGCCGCAAAGAAGGCGCGCGGCAGCAAGGTGCCCCATCCTCCGAGCGCCTTTTGCTCGAAGGGTGGGATGGCCGGGTGCCCCAGGTCTCGTCCGCCGCGGCGGATGAGACCTGGGATTCGCCTTACTTGTGCGCTTTCTTCCATTCCTTGAGCAGGGCCAGCACCTCTTCCGCGTGGCCCTCGGGCGTGACTTTGGGGAAGATGTGCAGCAGAGTCTGGTCCGGGCCGATCACGAATGTGGTCCGCTCGATGCCCATCACCTTCTTCCCATACATATTCTTTTCCTTCAGCACGCCAAACTGATTGCAGACCTTCTCGTCCACATCGGCGAGCAGCGTATAGGGCAGGTTAAATTTGGCGCGGAATTTGGCTTGGGTCTGGGGCGTATCGCGGGAGATGCCCAGCACCACCGCGCCGGCCTCCTGAAGCTTTTTGAAGGTATCGCGAAAGCCGCAGGCCTCGATGGTGCAGCCGGGAGTGTCCGCTCTGGGGTAAAAGAAAAGTACAACGGGTTTGCCGGCATAATCGGAGAGGCTTGTGGTTTTGTCCTCGTCGGTTTGCAGGGTGAAATTGGCGACCTTCTTGTTGAGTTCCATGGGGAAATTCCTCTTGAGGTTGGATGGAGGGCCCACAGCGGCCATCAGTACGATTATTCCCGAGGCGGGCGGCAAATGTCATTGCGCAGGGCAGGAATTTTGTCGATGAAACAGCGTGCCCCATCTCAAACTGCTCTGGGTGGGAATCAACAGCCGGCCATCATGGCTGTGACCGTACTGCTGGCCGCACTGCCGGTGTGGCGCCAAGACCCCGACAATCACCCCAGCAAGCATAGACCGCTTGCTGGGGACCCCGACGGGGAACAAAAGGCGGATATCGTGTAAATCGTCTTTGGCCGGATTAGACGATAAATCTATATCGCCTCATAGAATGAGCAATATTGCTCGCTCTATGAAAGAAATTTTATCGCTTCGTCAATAACCATGCGGTTCAGGGCTGAGTTTATAGTATCGCCTCCTATATAATTGGGCATATGGGTGGGCGTGTTGCCACTCTCTGAGGATGTCTGATCAGAATGATTTCTGAGGTAACCGCTTCCCCTCCTGCAGTCCTAAACGAAGGCCTGACTTTACCGGTTCCAGAATCGCCGGAGTCTTCAACGTGCGCCCCTTTGGCCGTCCGCGCTGTACCCGCGCGGGAAGAGGTTCGCATGGGACGCGCCGTATCCATCGGCGCGGGCATCAACTGGCTGACTCTGTCGGTGATCGTCGCATTTCATCTCGGCGCTCTGGCGGCGCTGTTCTTTTTCACCTGGCAGCGCCTGACGGTGATGCTGGTGCTCTACGTCGTGGCCATCAATCTCGGCATCGGCATGTGCTATCACCGGCTGCTCACCCATCGCGGCTATCAGGTTCCCAAGTGGCTGGAGTACGTCATGGCTACCTGCGCCACTTTGGCCCTGGAGGGCGGACCCATCTTCTGGGTAGCCACCCATCGCGTCCATCACCAGCTCAGCGACCAGGATGGCGACCCCCACACCCCACGCGAGGGCGGATGGTGGGCGCATACGGGCTGGCTGCTCTGGGGCAACACATTGCACATGCAGACCGAGGTTCTTAACCGCTATGTCCCCGACCTGAGCCGCGACCGCTTCCTCGTCTGGCTGAGCAGGTACCATTGGATTCCGCTGGTCGCCAGCGGCGTGGCGCTCTTCGGCCTGGGCTGGATCTGGGGCGGCTGGTCAAACGCCGTGGGCATGTTGCTGTGGGGAGCCTTCCTGCGCGTGACCCTCGGCCTCCACTCCACCTGGCTGGTAAACTCGGCAACCCATCTGTGGGGCAGCCGGCGATTTGAGACCCGCGACGACTCGCGCAACAACTGGTGGGTGGCCCTGGTGAGCGGCGGCGAGGGCTGGCACAACAACCACCACGCTCATCCCGTCTCCGCGCGCCACGGCCTCCGGTGGTATGAGGTTGATCCCAACTTTTATGGCATCTGGCTGCTCTCCAAGGTTGGCCTTGCCCGCAAGATTCTCGTGGCCAAATACGACCGCGCCAATCCTAAGCCGGCGGGGATATCAAGCTGACCGCGGCGCTGCGCCCGAGCGGCAGCAAGCTCATCAAAGCAAAAGGTGGCCTTCCCACCAGGGAACTGGCCGCCTTTTTCCGGCTGCGGAAATCTTCGCGGCTTTGAAAGGGCACGGCTTTAGCCGCAATGGAACAAAACGAAACGGGCAATGTTTTGAAAGGGCACGGCTTTATTGAGGACTGCATAAGTAAGTAATCTCCGCGCAAACGCGCCGAAGGCGATCTCCGCACCAACGCGCCATAAACATGGGCTTTATTGAGGACTGCATAAGTAATCTCCGCACAAACGCGCCGGAGGCGCAGAGTTTATTAGCCCCGCGCTTCAGCGTGGGGAAAAGGGATTTCATAAGTTCGTTACGGAGTCCCGTAGGGACGGCGCAAGGACATTATTGATGCAGGAACCAATAGCCCCGGAGAAATTCTACTTGCGCAGCCTGGCCCGCACCCACAACGCGCCAAATACAGGCAATGCCACCACCAGCACTAGCACCCCGGCCGGAAACCCGACCCAGCGATAGCTGTCCGCGTAGCTTACCGCGTGGTGGCCGATCAGGTTCCACCCCAGCAGCGCGAAGATCGCAATGCAGGTGGTCGCGAAAAAGGTGAAAAAGGCCGCTGCAATGGCCAGCAGCAGGCTGGTGAACAGGCCGAATCCCGCCAGCGGAAAGCCGAAAACCGTTCCGCCTCCGGTGCGTTCGCTCTTTGCAGTTTCTGTCATCTTCACGGCCTCTTTCGTCGACGCATGACCAGGGACAATCTATCCCGAAAGCACAACAATTCAGTCGACGCGACCATCAGTGCCGGGGTCCCCAACGACAGGTCTTCGTCGTTGGGGTGGAGAGAGCGTCGACCCTGCACGAAATCGGAAAGGACACAATGTGCCTGGTCATGCCTTAGAATACAGACGCATGGCCAGCTCTGCACAAATCGAACTTTGGCCGGCGGAGAAGGTGGCCACGCAGGTGACCGTGATTCAGGCCGCCAACGGGATTCACTACGCCGCCTGGGGCGAGACCCGCGTCTCCGAGCCGGACATGGAGCGGCTGGTCGGCGCCGTGCCGGCCACGCTCTCCGCGGCGCTCACCCACCGCGCCTACTACTTTGTTCCCCTGGCCATCGCCGACACCGGCGAAATCATGATCGCTCCCGGCTACAGCGTCGATCTGGGCGACCGCGCCATCTGCCATCGCAACGCCATCTTCGGCTCGACCGAGGCGGTTTTTCTCTCCACCCGGCTGGTCGAAGACCGTTTCGGCCTGGCCTTCGAGTTCTTCATCAACGTGGCCCACAACTTTGTCGAGGCCGCCGGCGTTCCGGAGAGCTTTTCCTCTCTGGTCTGGTCGCAGTCCGAGGCCCAGGTTCGCGGCGAAACCAGCCAGGACGCCTGGGAGACCCGCCGCCGCGCCGAGGATAGCCGCAACAGCCAGAAGGGCATCGACGAGCGCTCCCGCAACACCTACTACGAGTCCGCCTTCTCTGACACCCTGGCAATTTACATGCTCTCCATGGCCGTGGACTTCGACTACCACGACCTCCGCGAGCGCGAGTACCCCCTCCTCGCCGCAAACGCCCTCGCCGAGCGCCTCCGCCACGTAGCCACCCTATTCCCCGCCAACCAAGGCTACGAATTCCAAATCCTCTACCGCCGCAAGGGGTAAGGCCGAGGATAACTTCCTCAAAGGGCGTTTGCCGGTTTAATCCTTGCCCGGAAGCCTAACACGATATCAATGAGAGCGTTGGGCTGTTTGCAGAAACCGAGCACAATACCCGGTTTACCCATATACCAGGAATCGAGTATGGTTCATGTATGGTCGGAAACACTTTTGGTTTCAATTGTTCTGCGGTAACTTTAAGACAGGTTATGCTTTACGAACACCACCTTTGCGGGTCAATCCCAAGCCGGCGAGAAAAAGATCCGGAACGTCAATGCGGTTATTTGGACGACTACCCAAAACACCAATTTCCAGCAAATAATCTGTTAGTAATGACGCGTTTTCAGCAGGTGGTCGAACGAGCGGTTGATCTTTGCTCCACGGCTGTTCCCATTTCTTATTCAACAGATTCTCCATCTGGCGGCGATCCATCGGTACTCCTTGGCCTTCCAATCGCTGTTTTACGCCAGGTAGCCAGGGCAACTCGTGGGTATTGACTGAAAGTACGTATTCCTCAGAAACCTTATCGAGTGCTCGCCGAATACTACGAGGATCAATGAGACGACTATAGGTTGCCAATGGTCGATCCTCCTCCTGAGTCGCTGCATCTTCAATTAGCCGAACCAATGCGCGCGGGATAGCATGCCCATTGCCATCTCGGACGTGCGTCAGCAACCACGGGAAAGTGCGGCCCTTCTTCGAATTCGCGCCCATGAACTGGCCCGCAATCCTCTCGATCAGCGGCTTGGCATCGGTCTCCTTATTCAAAATCGGAATCAAGCCAAGATCTGGATCCTCAATAAACTTCAAACGGCTCTGTTTGCAGTATTCTGCCAAGCCTTCGCTCGTATTGGCAATGCGCTTAACGAGCATGGCGTAGAGATTCCGATCGCTCCAGTTGATTTCGGCTCGATTGGCCGCAAGCTTAATCAAATCCGCACCGAACGACTGACCGTGTCTCCGAAACAGATCCGTTCGTAAGAAAACCTTGGGGCGGATGCGCGTCCATCGCCGCGAGTAGTTAGCCCAGAACCCAACCAGACCTCGGATGGAAGCGATCATCGAGTCCCAATCATATCCGCCGATAACGTCGAGTTCGTCATAGCTGACCAGAAGCCAGCGATCCTCCTCTTCCAGTTTGCGATCAAGGTCGTCGAGTGCGAGTAAAGGTTTAGCTTCCAGAGATCGAAACGCCTCGACTACCTTACTGATTTCGGCGCCTGGTAATCGCAACATATCCGACCCATTGATCGGTGATGCGCTTAGGTGAACTCGGACGGTACGCACTAGGTAGGCAAACCAAAGATCGCGCTCGGCTTCAGCCTTATTCGATTGTGAGTCGAAGAAACGGCGCATTTCGGTGGGATCGGGAAAGTCCTTACCGAGCGGATGACCTTTCAGCCATTCAATCTTTTCGTTAATGCGAAGGTTACGTACTTCTGGAGTAGTACGGAGGATTGCAGGCAGCAGATGTTCGTCGACGGCAGCGCGAAACAGTTCGCTCTTGCCCGCACCCCGAACGCCGAGCACCAAGGCAACACTGGGATCGAATGCGCGAATATGTTCCGGTACCGGCAAGTACGTGTGCTTAAATGTTTCGGGTTTTTCCCTTTCAGCGCTTCCAGAACTGCCCATCTGGGAAAGAGCGGTGAGAAGTTTTTGGCGTTCATTGCTCTTCAGGCTCATTCAGGCTCCTTGCCGAAGCGGCTCGCAATGCGACGGGCCAGTTTGAAGTATTCGGCATTTTCCCCGGCGAGAGTATCGGCTACGTCCGCGACAGAGCGGATGAACGCAAGTTTCTGGGAGTAGGAAAGAACGCTTGGTTGGTGGGGTGCGTCCGCGCTTTCCATATCGCTTATATCCCAGTCCTCGTCACTCGGGTCTGCGGCGTAATACACTTCCTGGAATATGTTTTCTGCCTCTGCAAGAAAAGTCGATTGAGCCGATTGAGCAGTACGTGAGTCTTCCGGTATCATCGTCTGCACGATAAGGCAATCAGCTTGAGATAGGCCACGTTTAATGCGCTGTGCGCCCAGTCTTTCGATGACCAAGCGAAGTCCCTGCCAACTTTGAGTCGATGTAGTTCCGAATAAGACCGTCAAGTTCGCGAGTCCGCTCAGCGCAAACCCGGAAGCTTCAGAAATCCCAGCTCGGCAATCGAGCAGAATCCAGTTAGGATTTAGCTCTTCATGAACGCGATTCAACAGGGAAAGAAGTGGATGTTTGGCGCTATCTGATGCAGGCTCCAAGTCGAGGCGCGCCAGTATCGCGAGGTAGTCCGTGTCCATACGGCCAGCAGGAAAAACTAAAATCTGACCACGATCGCCCGCGCTGCGGCAGAGATGATAGTAGTCGCTCAAATTGGCTTTTGGGAGGATTGGCGATTCAATAAGATAGTCAACTATGCCGAATTGCTCTTCCGTATCGGGCAACCCTGAGTCGAGCAATGTTCCGACTCCGGGCGCGTCGAGGTCCAAATCGATAACAACGACGGTCTCCCCCATTCGTGCCCGTTGAATGGCGAACGAGGCGAGCGCTGTGGTCCGCCCTACGCCCCCCTTAAACGAGTAAAAGGCAATTACCGGCGGATGGTCTTCGTCGACCGTCCAGGCGGGTCCATCTGGGGGCTTCATCCAAAAGCCACGCGACCTGACTCGCTCAGACAGTCGCAGCGACGGGGCAATCTCGCTCGATTCCTGCCAGAGTTCGTCGTAGAGCTTGGAATCTGCTGCGCTGGCCCTGTTCGCTACCCACAGCCCGCTCCAATAACCTACTAACTGCTCCTTCATCAGAGTCCCGAATTGATCCGCAAAGTCATGGGGCGCAAGATCAGATAGCCAAATGAGCGCCCGAACCTTGCCGAATATGTCATCGATGATGACTGCACGTTCAATCGGCTTATTTTTCCCGATTTTTGCAATCAGAGTTTCTCTCGCAGCAGACTGCGCTTGCCGGAAGTGGATCATGGGATAACCCCGTCCTTTTTCATGGGAATAATGACTTCATCGTGCAATCTTCGGGCTTCGGAAACCCAGGCCTCAGAATCCGTTTGCGAAAGAGTGCCTTCAGGCTCGTAACGAAGGGTCTCGCGCCACCCTGCTGGTCCGTAAGAAAGAGAAGTGATCGGAGACTGTTTCACATAGGACGCGGTCCTCGCGCCGGGCAGGCTGAGCAACCTTAATGCCTTAGTACTCAGTCTGCTTAGATCATGGCCCCCACCCCCACCACGAGTTTCTACGAAAATCAGGGTTTTCAGAGTACATTCCACGGCGTAACCTGCCAAGTATCCAGCGCCGTCGTACCGCTTTGCGCTCAGTAATGTTTCGCTATCGAGCACGTGTTTCCTCGTCGCTTCCGGATAATTGTCCGCCACAACCTTCACTCTCCCGCCGATTTCGGCGGCCTCAGTCGGTTGGAACTACCGATCGTCTCTATTGTCGCCCAACTCGGTGGGTGCGTGTGGCTAATGAGAAATCTCTCTTGTCGGACTTGTGGAAAAACAGTCTGCGTATATATCTGGTACACGATCTAGCCGAATAAAGATGCAGACAAGGTGGCACTTGTCTGCAATGTAATGCGAAGAAGCGACTTTATGCCTGTCAAAACGTGATTATGAATATATCGTGGCAATTTGGAAGCTGAGCGATGCCGCTTTTACAGGGGTGGCGCATTATCGCCAATGCGCTTAATGAGGAGCGGATAAGTCCTCAATAGTCGGCCTAGCGGAAGCAAACGGGCAAACTATTTAGGGCGTGTTAACACTATCTATGGTATAATTGACTCAAATGGAGATCACTGCGGAGCAGTACGAGAAGATCAAGGATAGCTTGCCTGTTCAGCGTGGCAATGTGCGGTTGACGAACCTTCA
>Ga0187858_10001381_pt1 | contig 27155 bp, 18 predicted proteins | sample June2016WEW_8_15_FD_133015 | JGI IMG/M metagenome (GOLD analysis project Ga0187858, IMG submission 133015) | Peatland microbial communities from SPRUCE experiment site at the Marcell Experimental Forest, Minnesota, USA - June2016WEW_8_150 | ecosystem: Environmental > Terrestrial > Soil >...
CTTAAATGATCAGCTATCCGAAGATATGATGGATAGCTAGCGTCATTCTGGTAGACGCGGATGGCGCGCGCATGGGTTACGCCTATACACGTGTCGTGTCGTGACCTAGCAATTCGGACAGACAGTTCACTTGTCGGTTGTATTGCCCTTCCGGGCCACATGGGCCGGTCCGCCGCCGCGCCGCCGCCGGTCCGTCCTGCCGCGGCCCCGAGGGCGGATCCCCGGCCCGGGTGACAGCTGCCGGGCCCCGATGGCCATGGCCGGGGCGGCGCTATGACGGAGACCATCCGTGGGATCTCGCTGACGTCCCGTAATCCCGCCATCACTGATCGTTTAATGAATGGGTCGTGAGCCAGGCGCGGTGCGATCATATGAGACTTATAGTGGTTTTTGCCGGACTGATCGGCCGAGGCGGCCGGCTCCGCCATCGGGCGGTCGCGCGGCCGACTGCGGTCGTCCGACCGTATGCCGCGCCGGGGCCGTGAGGGCGCGGACGCCGGCCGGGGATGCGCTGGCGTGACCGGCCAGGGCAGTGGGCGGAGTGCTCGTGCGGCCCCGGCCGCGCATTCGTGCTCATCGCCGGGCCGGGCATTCCGTGATGGGTGACAGAGGGAACCGGGCGGCCGGTAACCGGCTGAAAACCTCGCGGCCATATCTGCCCGGAGGCGCGGGATTACCAGCGGGTAATTGTCACGGAGTGGAGTCGCCGCGCTGGCGATCGCGTGCTGGCGGAAATGACCAGCATGGCTCCCGTTAATGCAGCTCGCCGGCGGCAGCGGACTGACGAGTGACGAGTGACGGAATCAAGACCTCCAGTTCGGCGTTCTCGTGCGCTGCGCCGGTGTGCTCGGTGTGCCACCGTGCTTCGAGGCCAGCCGATCGAGCTCGGAGCACTGCCGTGCCGGCGGCGGTCGAGGGCTTTGCGGCTCGCGGGCCCGGCTCGCGGGCCCGGCTCGCGCGGGCGTGCTTCTTGGCTGGCGGGATGGCGGCCGGCGCGCGTCAACTTGGCCACGCTGGGCGAGTCATGGATAACAACTTGTTAGTCTCGCTGCAGGCATCTTCCGATCCGGCACACCACAAGCATCGGGCCAGAAGTCCCGCTACGGTGCATAGGTGCGCATTGACTCACTTCAGGGGGACAGGCGGTGGTGACCTCGCGGGCGCCCTCCACCGGCCTCAGCCGCGCGCTGCACCCGTCGCGCCGGCATCAGGGCCGCTGGCTGCTGGCCGCCGGAGTCATCGCCTTCGCTGCGGCCCTGGCCCTCTACGGCCATTACCTGCTCACTCACCCGCGGCCGGACTGGATGGTGCCGGTCGACCTGCGCATTTACCGCTTCGCCGGCTTCGTGGTCCGGCATCAGCCACCCTGGTACAAGCCCGGGCTCGCCTCGCCGCTCTACGACATGCCGCTGCACAGCCTGATGGCGTTTACTTATACGCCGTTCGCGGCGATGGTCTTCACCATCCTGACGGTGCCGTACCTGCATCTGCTGCTGACCCTGTCGATCCTGGTCAACATCACGATGCTGGTGGTGGCCATCTGGGCGACCTTCACCGGCCTGGGCTACCGGGCCGGCCTGGCCAAGGCAGGCGCCACGCTGCTGGTAGCCGGAGCCGTGTTCTGGACGGAGCCGGTACAGCGCACCCTGTTCCTGGGCCAGGTCGAGCTGGTGCTGATGGCGCTGATCATGTGGGATTTGTGCCAGCCAGACCGACACTGGTGGAAAGGCGCAGGCGTCGGCATCGCGGCCGGGATCAAGCTGGTCCCGCTGATTTTCATCCCGTACCTGCTGCTCACCCGCAAGTTCCGGCAGGCGGCCGTGGCGACGGCAACCTTCGCGGTCACCACCGTGCTCGGGTTCGCCGTGCTGCCGGCCGATTCGCGCTACTACTGGTTTAACGGCATCTTCGCGAAGGGTTCCCGCACGGGATTTGTCGGCTGGGGAGGCAATCAGTCGCTGCGGGCCATCATCACCCGGCTGGCAGGCAGTGTCGCCGCCGGCGACCGGCCCTGGCTGGTTGCCGCCGCGCTGACCCTGGTGATCGGCCTGCTCGCCGCCGCGCTGCTGGACCGCGCCGGCTATCCGGTGGTGGGCATCCTGACCTGCGCTCTCACCGGCCTGCTCGTCTCGCCGATCAGCTGGGATCACCACTGGGTGTGGATCGTCCCGGCCGTCGCCGTGGCCGGGACCTACGCGGTGCGGGCCAGCGGCGCGCTGCGGTGGGCCTGGCTGGGACTGGCCGCGGCGATCATCGGCATTTTCGCGGCCTGGCCGGTCGCCTGGTCCGGCCCGCTGGACCCGAACAACTACTACCTGGGACTTATCTGGCTGGCGCCGGTCACGAGCACGCTCAGCTATGCCTACCACGGGGACAAGCCGTTCTTCCCCGAGTACCACTGGCACGGGGTGCAGCTTCTCGCCGGGAACTCCTACATCCTGGCCGGCCTGCTGCTGATGCTGCTGCTGGTCGGGCTGGCCGTGCGCAGCGGGCTGGCATCGGGCGCGCTGACGCGGCTGGGGGTCCGTCGGCCGGCCAGGTCGTAACCTGCTGGCCGGCTGTCTCGCGCACCGCCGGCGACTCATCCTGGCCCGGTTCAGCCGGACGCGGTGGCCCTGCAGGCTGGTCAGCCCTGAACGGCCCGCGTCCGGCCTGCCGGGCTGGCAGCGATGGCGGCGTCCGGGGGAGCGGGACGGCTCACCTTCCACCGGCCGGTCACGCAGAGGACCACCAGCCAGATCGTGACGCCGAGCAGCACCAGCGGCACGACCACGTGCTGGTCAGCCCGGGCGATGCTGGCCAGCAGGGGACTATGCGGCATGGTCGGATTCCCCGGCATCAGCGCCGTTGTCCCCGCGGTCAGCCGGATCAGCACCAGCCAGTCAAGCCGCGATGCCGGGTAGAGCACGAGCAGGCAGATCAGCATGGCGTCATACCACGGCAGCTGATAGGGCCAGACGAAGAGCCAGGCGATCGTCAGCGCGAGCGCGGGCCGGATGGCCGGCAGCCCCGGCTGCCCGCGGGGCATGCGCCAGAGCATCAGGACAGCGAGGGTCAGCACGAGCACGGCCGCCACCGGGACCAGGTAATGCCCGCTGGTGAGCCACTTCGACACGAGCTGGTAGAAGTTGTCGATCGTGACCTTGCTCGTGCGCTGGAGCAGGGCCCTGACCGCGGGCGGACCGAACCAGGCGTAGGTCGGCACCAGCACGGCCAGCGAGCCGCACGCCGCGGCGGTCAGGGCGATGGGCGACCGCCGCAGCGCCCAGGCCAGCCCGGCGGCGAAAAGCAGGAATGAGATCTTGATATCGGCCGCGACGCCGATCAGCAGGCCGGCCGCCAGCGCGCGCAGCGGCCCGGCCACCGCCCGCCCCGCGGCGCTTCCTGGCCGTGTCCCGATCAGCAGCAGCCCCAGCAGGCCGAACGCGGCGCCGAGGGTGTCGATGTGCCCGGATGCGATCAGGCCCCAGAGCAGCAGCGGATTGATCGTCCAGAGCAGGTGCGCGCGGAGCCGGGCCACCGGGTCGGAGCGCAGCAGCCGGTCGGCGGCGAAAGCGACGGCCCCGAAGGCTATCGAGTTCCATAGCTTGAGCCAGAAGGTGATGCGGGCCATCGACGTGCCGCCCAGCCTGGCGGCCGCGAGCTGCTCGACTGTTGCCGCCGGGCCGTAGAGGGTGACGTGCTTCTGCCACTCGAACGGGATCCACGGGCCGATCGCGTCATGCGTCAGGCGAAGCTGCGCCGGGACCACGACGTAAGGGCTGTGACCGAGCAGGGCAATCCGGCCGTAAGCCGCGTAGTCCAGCGCATCGGTGGAGCCGACCGGCGGCAGCACGGTCAGCACCGCCACGGCGATGAAAGCGGTGATCAGCACGGCCCGCACGCTGACGCGGAAGCCGCGGCGCACGGCGGCCAGCGCGGCCAGCACTCCGGCGCCGCCGAGAACGGCGGCTACCCAGAGCCCGGCCGTCACCAGGTCGGGCGGCACGGGCACGTGCAGTTCCCAGGGCGGCCCTGCGGCCGGCATGGGCAGCTGGCGGGGATCCATCCAGCTGCCGTGCGCCAGTGATGCCGCGATCATGATCAGGATGGCGAGCAGGATGGCGCCGGCTCCGGCCCAGGCCAGCGCCCGGGTACCCGGGCTGGGGCGAGCGGTCTCCGCGGCGGCCTCAGCTGGCCCGGAGTGAGCTGGCCCTGGCTCGGCCTGGCCGGGATCAGCCGGGACGGGCTCGGCCCGCACCGGCGCTGGCCGCGCGGGGCCAGGCCGCCCAGCCTGTGACCGCCCGGGGCCGGCCGGGGCGGGACTGCCCAGGCTGCTGCTCATCCTGCCTCGTGATCCTCTGCTCGGCGGCACGCGAGAGCTGGGGCGGCCGGCCTGACGTGACTGCGGCGCGCCTCCCCCGGAGCCGTGCCCTGGTCATGCTACGCGGGGGCCTGACTCACGCAGGGGAGATGAGCCATGGCCCTCTCCGTCCCCCCGTGCTCCCAGCCAGGCTGATTTCGCACCTGGAAGGTGAGGCCAAGCCTATGCGGCGGCCGCTGCCGGGAACCGCCGCTTGCCGGAGCCTTTGCCAGTCCGTGCCTTCGAGCCCGCGTATCCGGGGCGAAACCAGCCCGCTGGTGCCAGTGCCGGCACCCCGCGGCGGCGGCCGGCGCGCCGTCCGGGCAGTTTGACGCGCCAGAGCCTAATGGTTATCGTTTTCATTTGTATTTGCAGCCGCCGCTGCAGCCCGGAGCCGTTACCGCTCGATGGGAACTGTGCCTGATGCCTGTTCGCAAGATCGCCGCCGCCGCTGTCGCCCTGGGCGCTGGCCTGCTGGCCGCAGCCTGCTCGGCCAGCTCCGCCTCCAGTACCGGAACCGCGGCCACCGGCGTGGTGGTAGCCGTGGGCGCCGAGAACGAGTACGCCAACGTGATCGCGCAGATCGGCGGCAAGTACGTGCGGGTCACGGCCATCGAGAGCAACCCCAACACTGACCCGCACACGTTCGAGGCCAGCGCCAGCGTCAGCGAGACCGTGAGCGCGGCCGAGCTGGTCGTGCAGAACGGCCTGGGCTACGACGACTTCATGACCAGCATCGAGAACGCGGCCCCGAGCTCGGTCCGCAAGGTGATCAACGTGCAGCACCTGCTCGGCCTGCCGGACTCCACGCCGAACCCGCACCTGTGGTACTCCCCGGCCACGATGCCGGCGGTCGCCAGGGCCATCGCCAGCGACCTGTCCAGCCTCCGGCCCGCGCATGCCGCCTACTTCCGGGCGAACCTGACCAGGTTCGACGCCTCGCTGCGGCCGTGGCTGGCTGCGCTCGCCGCCTTCAGGGCCAGCTACCCCGGCACGCCGGTGGCCACCACCGAGCCGGTCGGGGACTACATGCTGCAGGCGGCCGGGACGAGCAACCTGACGCCATTCGGCCTGCAGGCCGACATCATGAACGGGGTAGACCTGGCGCCCCAGTACGTGACCCTGGAAGACAACCTGCTCCGGCAGCACAAGGTCAGGGTCTTCGTCTACAACCAGCAGGTGGTGGACTCGGTGACCGCGTCGTTCCTGGCCACGGCTCAGCGCAGCGGAATCCCGGTGGTTGGCGTCTACGAGACGATGCCCACCCCCGGCTACGACTACCAGTCCTGGATGCTGGCCGAGGTGCAGGCGCTGCGCAAGGCAGTCGCCGGCAAGGTCTCGACGGAGCGGCTGTAATCCATGACCGAGATCCCGGTAACCAGCCTCAGCGACCCGGCGGTCCTGGCCGTCGACGGCGTCAGCGTCCGGCTGTCGGGCCGCCAGATCCTCCGGGACGTGAGCTTCGGGATCGGGCCCGGCGAGTTCGTCGGGCTGATCGGCTCCAACGGAGCCGGGAAGACGACGCTGCTGCGCGTCATTCTGGGCCTGCAGGCCCCGGCGGCCGGCCACGTCGCCGTCTGCGGCCAGCCGCGGGCCGAGGCGAGGCGGCTCGTTGGCTACGTGCCGCAGAAGATCCAGCTCGACCCGGATATGCCGGTCCGCGCCCGCGACCTGGTCGGGCTGGGGCTGGACGGCCACCGGCTCGGAATCGGCTGGCCATCGCGCGGCCGCCGCCAGGCGGTGGACGAGATGCTCCGCGCCGTTGACGCCGACCGGTTCGCCGACCAGCGGGTCGGCAACCTGTCCGGCGGCGAGCAGCAGCGCATCATGATCGCGCACGCGCTCATCAGCAGGCCGCGGCTGCTGCTGCTGGACGAGCCGCTCGCCAACCTGGACATCCGCAGTGCGCGGGAGATCGTCGACCTGATCGCCCGGATCACCCGCCAGCAGCACGTTTCGGTACTCATCTCGGCGCATGAGATCAATCCGCTGCTGCCGGTGATGGACCGTGTCGTCTACCTGGCCGCCGGGCGGGCCGCTACCGGCAGCACCGACGAGGTGGTCACGACTGAGGTGCTCAGTGATCTCTACGGCTATCACGTCGACGTGATCAACGTGCACGGGCGGATCCTGGTCGTGGCCGGGCATGGTGACGGGCTGGATGTCCCGGCTGACCATGCCGCCGGGGTGCAGATATCCGGCCAGCCGCACGCCATCGGCGAGTAACGCATGCTCAGTTCCCTGTTCGCGCCAGGCTTCTTCGCCAGCCCCCCGGTCCACCTGGCGCTGCTCACCGGCGGCCTCGCGGCGCTGGTCTCGGGCATCGTCGGGACCTTCGCCGTGCAGCGCGGCCAGTCCTATGCCGGGCACGCGCTCGCCGACATCAGCGTCACCGGGGGCTCGGGCTCGTTCCTGATCGGGATCAGCCCGCTCTGGGGCTTCGCGGTCATCGGGGTGCTGGCGGCCGCGATCATGGACATGATCGGGGTCCGCCGCCCGCGCGGTCGTGACCTGGCCACCGGGATCGTGCGGGGGGCCGGCCTGGGCCTGGCCGCCCTGTTCCTGTACTGGGACGCCACGTCGACGAACGCGACCGGAGCCGCGATCACGATCCTGTTCGGCTCCATGTTCACGATCGATCCCGCCGTCGTCTCGCTGGTCATCGTCGTCGCGCTGGCGGCCCTGGCCATCATCGGCATCCTCTACCGGCCGCTGCTGCTGAGCTCGGTCAGCGGCGACCTCGCTGCCGCCCGCGGCGTGCCCGTCCGGCTGGTCGGGCTGCTCGGCCTGATCGCCATCGCGCTGGCCGTGTCGCTGGCCGCGGTGACCATCGGGACGATCCTGTCCACAGCGCTGCTCGTCGGGCCGGCGGCCACCGCACTGCGGCTGACCAGCAGGCCCGGCCGGGCGACAGCCGGGGCGGCGCTCATCGGCGTCGCCGTGACCTGGCTGGGAATCGTGCTGGCCTACGACAGCTTCACCTGGCCGCCGCAGCACGACGGCTGGCCGGTCAGCTTCTTCGTGGTCGCGCTCATCTTCGCGGTCTACCTGCTGACCAGCGTGCCGTGGCGGACACTGCCGCGGCGGCCCTGGCCGGTCCGGGCGCCAGCGCGTGCGCACGCCCCGGCGCAACCGCCGGCGCACGAACCGGCGCAGGCCGTCCCGGTGCGGCTGGCCCATCGGCGGACGGACCGGTAGCTGCCATGTTCGCGCCGTTCATGATGAACGCCTGGGCGGTCGCCACCATCGTCGCGGTGGTGGCCGGCGTCGTCGGGTTCTTCGTCGTGCTGCGCGGGGCGGCCTTCGTGGCCGACGCCGTGCCGCAGGGCGCGTTCGCCGGCGCGGCCGGCGCCAGCCTGATCGGCGTTAACACCCTGGTCGGCCTCGGGGTCTTCGCGCTGGCCGGAGCGCTCGGGATCAGCTGGCTGAGCCGGCGCAGCCGGTCCGATGTCGCGACCGCGCTGACGCTGGTGCTGCTGCTCGGCCTGGGCGCGCTGTTCCTCAGCTTCACCACGGAGTACTCCGCCGAGATCTTCTCGCTGCTCTTCGGCGAGGTGCTCGGCATCAGCCAGGGCGAGATCGCCCCGGTTGCCGTCCTCGGCCTGGTCTGCATAGCCGCGATCGCGGTGATCTACCGGCCGCTGCTGCTGTCATCGCTGGCGCCTGAGGTCAGTGCGGCCCGCGGCATCCGCGGCCGGCGGATGGAGCTGCTGTTCCTGGTGACGGTGGCGCTGGCGACGAGCATGACGCTGCCGGTCGTCGGCGCCTTGCTGATCTTCAGCCTGATGATCGGGCCGCCCGCTGCGGCGCGCTCACTGACCAGCAGCCCGCTGCTGGCCATCGCCCTGTCCGTCGTGATCGCCGTGATCACGGTGTGGATCGCGATCGCCGTGTCCTTCGAGACGAACTGGCCAGTCGGCTTCTTCGTCGGGGTGGGCGGAGCGATCTGCTACGCGGCCGGCCGCGGCTGGGCCATGCTGCGCGGATCCAGTCGCCGGCCCGCGCAGTAGCACTGCCCGGGCTGGCACCAGGCGGTCCAGCATCCCCGCGCTCTGCCAGGCCAGGAAGACGCTGAGCAGGGCAGCCACCACCATGGCCGTGAGGTGCCCGACGGCAGCCACCCCCAGCCGGCTGAGGCCGGAGAATATATCGCCCGCGAACACCAGCAGCGCCAGATCGACTGCCGCGGCGATGCGAGCCAGGCTGGTGCCGAACAGGATGGCCACCACGATGGCTGAGACCACGACGTAGGACGGGCCCACATCGATGATGAACCTGCTGGCCGGGGGCAGCAGGCCATGGGCCACCCGGTAGCCGACGATGCCCTCGCTGACGAGCGTGCCGATGACGTGCCCGGCGGCGCACACCAGCGCGGTGCGCCAGTTGCCCAGGGCCCGGTTCGCGCCGAACATCGCCAGCGCGATCAGGAACGGCCAGGCCGCGGCCGACCCGGTCGGGAAGAACGCGGAGGCGATCAGGCAGCCGACCGGGTCATGGCGCAGGTTGTGGACGTTCGTGCTGGCCCACCGCAGCACCGCGGCCTGGTCAGGGCCGGGCAGCAGCGCGTAGATCGTCTCGGCGATGATGACGCCGAGCAGGAAGATCCAGGCGGTCGCGTAACCGGTGACCAGGGTCAGCAGGCGGCGGCGCATGGAGCACACCTTAGGTGTCCCGCGGTCACCGGCCGTCTGCGGCCGGCCAGCCGGGTGACATTCGTCGGGGATTGTGCCAGTGGCGGGCGCCCGGGCTGAGGAGATCGGAGCGAGGTCAGGAACGCCCGCTTGACCGGATCGAAAATATGTTCGATAGTAGGCTCATGGGAGCGGACACCGCCCGGCTCGCGGCGCTGCCTGGCGCATCGCTGGCACCGTGGCGCTACGACGATGCCGTTCTTCCTGGTGACGGCATGCTGCCGGTCCTCCCGGCGCTGCGAGGGCTGCTGCCCGGCGGCGGCCTGCGACGGGGCTCGGTGGTGGCGACCGGTCACTGGAGCCTGCTCTGCCTGGCGCTGGCGGCGGGCCCGTCGGCGGCCGGCGCGTGGTGCGCGGCGGCCGGGCTGCCCCAGCTGGGCGTGCGGGCAGCCGCCGAGGCCGGCCTGGATCCCGGCCGGCTGCTGCTGATCGCTGACCCGGGCCCGGGCTGGCCGCAGGTGGTGGCAGCACTGCTGGATGGCTGCGGCATCGTGCTGCTCCGCCCGCCGGACCGGCCATCCGCCCAGCTCCGGCGCAAGCTCGAGGCCGCTGCCCGTCGGCACGGCAGCGTGCTGCTGGTGGCCGGGGAATGGGAGGGCGCGCAGGCGCGGCTGCTGGTCACCCGGCAGGAATGGGACGGGATCGGAGCCGGGCACGGGCGGCTGCGCGCACGCAAGGTGCAGGTGGTAGCCGATGGCCGCGGGGCCGCGGGCCGGCCGCGGGAGCAGTGGCTGTGGCTGCCGGGCCCCGATGGCGCGGTGACCGCCGTCGCGCAGGACATCGCGGAACAGGACGATATGGCTCGCTGGGGCAGGGGCAGCTCAGGCCCGGCGGGGACCGGCATCAGCCGGGTCAGTACCGGATGACGCCGCCCCGTTCGCCGCGCCGGGTCCTGGTGGTGCGCTGCCCGGGCTGGCCGGGAGCCGCGGGCTGGCCGGGGATCGCGGGCTGGCCGGGGATCGCGGGCTGGCCGGGAGCCAGGGACCAGGAATCAGCATCGGGCGCACGGGCCTTCGAGCAGGTGGTGCACGCCGTTGAGGCGTTCTGCCCGCAGGTGGAGGTCCTGCGGCCAGGAGCCTGCGCGATCGGCGTCCGCGGCCCGGCGCGGTATTTCGGCGGGGAGGACGAGCTGGCCAGGAAGATCGCGGAGGCCGTGCGCCCGTGCGGTTTCGGCTGCCAGGTCGGCGTCGCCGATGGCCTGTTCGCCGCGGAGCTAGCCGCCCTGGCCGGGCCGGCTGGCCGGATAGTCGCGCCAGGCGAAACGCCTTCCTTCCTGGCCGGACATCCGGTCGCCGTGCTGGGGATTACTGACCTTGCCGATCTGCTGCCGCTGCTGGGCATCAGGACGCTGGGCGATTTCGCCGCGCTGCCTGCGGCCGAGGCGGTCAGCAGGTTCGGGACCCGCGGAGAGCTCGCGCACCGGCTGGCCCGCGGACTCGATCCCCGCCCGCTGGTCCCGCGGCCGCCGGCCGCCGACCTGTCCGTGCGGCAGGAGTTCGACCCGCCGGCCGGCCAGGCCGAGCCCGTCGTGTTCGCGGCCAAGGCGCTCGCTGACCAGATGCATGACCGCCTCGCCGCCAGCGGGCTGGCCTGCGTCCGGCTGAAGGTGCAGGTGACGTGCGAGGACGGCCGGCAGATCAGCCGGTTGTGGCGGCACGACGGGCTGCTCTCCGGGCTCGCGGTCGCTGAGCGGGTGCGCTGGCAGCTGGACGGGTGGCGCACCGCGCCGGGCGGCCATGGCGGTCCCGGCCCGGCTGGTCCGGGGAACGGCCGGCCCGGCCGTCCGGACGGCCGCGACGCGGATCCTGGCGACGGCGTGCAGCCGGGCGGGATCACGTGGCTGCAGCTGATCCCGGACCAGCTCGTGCGCGCCGGGGGGCGCCAGCTCGGGCTCTGGGGCGATGCCGTGGTCAGCGATCGGGTAGCGCGTGCTGCCCTCCGCGTCCAGGCCATGCTCGGGCACCCAGCGGTGACGCGCCCGGTGCCGGCCGGCGGACGCAGTCCGGCCGAGCAGGTGCTGCTTGTCCCCTTCGGCGACCATGACGTGCCCCGGCTTCCGCCGGACCGCCCGTGGCCGGGGCAGATCCCCGGGCCGGCTCCGGCAACCGTCTTCCCGGTCCCGCTCGCGGCCACCGTCACCGACCGCTCCGGCCAGGCAGTGACCGTGACCGGCCGCGCGCAGGAGTCAGCCCCGCCTGCCCGGCTGTCGGCGGACGGCCAGCCGGCCATGGCCATCCTGTCCTGGGCCGGCCCCTGGCCGGTCACTGAGCGCTGGTGGGATCCGGCCCGGGCTCGCCGGAAGGCCAGGTTCCAGCTCGTGACCGAGGACGGGCGGGCCTGGCTAGCCGTGCTGCAGGACGGCCGGTGGCTAGCCGAGGCGAGCTACGACTGATCCGCCCGGCCGGAGAGCGGGCCGGCTTCCCGGGCACGACCAGGGGCGCCCGGCCCGGCGAAAACGGCATGCACCCGGCTGGCTTTTCTCCTACCGTGGCGCAATGATCACTTACGAGTGGCGCGGCACCTTCAGCAACGCTGAGCTCAACGCGCTGCACGCCGAGGGCTTCGGGCACCGGCTGCTCGCCGACGACTGGCAGGCTCAGCTCAGCCGGCACAGCCTTGGCTGGGTGTGCGCCAGGGACAGCGAGGATCTGGCCGGCTTTGTCAACGTGGCCTGGGATGGCGGCGTGCACGCGTTCATCCTCGACACGCTGGTGCGCGCGAGCGCGCAGCGCCGCGGCGTCGGCACGCAGCTCGTGCTCCTCGCTGCCCAGTGCGCCAGGGCAGCCGGATGCGAATGGCTCCATGTCGACTTTGAGGACCACCTGCGCCCGTTCTACTTCGAGAGCTGCGGCTTCACGCCTGCCAATGCCGGCCTCATCGCGCTGTAGCGAGACAGGGCGAGACGCCCGGGCACGCGGCCCGGTCAGCTGCCGCGGTGTCGGCACCGTGCCGCAGCGGCCCGGGCTCCCGGCTCAGCATCCAGGTCGTCACCCTCGCGCCCCTCCATCCACGTCCGGGTTCCGAAGGACTGGCAGGAACGGGCGGCGACCTCCGTGCCGGCCCGGAGGGCAGAGACGAAGGATGCCTGGTCGACCTGGCCCGCCCCGCAGATCGCGTACGCGAACGCGCCGTGCAGGATGTCGCCGGCGCCGAGCGTGTCCACGGCCGTGACGGCCGGCACCGGCAGCTGCGACCGGATGCCCGGCCCGGCCCAGGCGATAGGCGCGGAGCCGCTGGTGACGGCAGCCCAGCCGACCCCGTGAGCGAGCAGGTAATCCAGCGTCTCGCTACTGCCCGTCGTACCCGGCGGGTGAAAGTCAGCTGAGCAGATCGCCACGTCCAGGTACGGAAGAAGCGGCTGCGTCGCGTCCTTCCAGCTCCCCCCGTCCAGGATGCAGAGCCGTCCGCGGGCCCGCGCCGCGCGGGCCGCGGCGAGCGCCAGGTCACCATGATGCGCGTCAACCAGCACGGCCCCAGCCCTGTCCGCCAGGGCATCCAGCCGGGCGGGCGCCCTCAGCGCCCGCCCGGCCGCATTCAGTGACACCACCGAGCGGTCCCCGGATCCGGTGCTGACCAGGATGGCGGAGACAGGCGGCGGCCCGGTGTTCGCGGCCCCCATGTCGATCAGCTCGACGCCGGCCAGCCGCAGATCTGCCCGTATGCCCGCGGCCAGCGGGTGAACGCCGATGCCGGTGATCAGGGTTGCCTGACCGCCGAGATAGGCGAAGGTGACGGCGGCATTGGTGGCCGGCCCGCCTGCGGCGACGGTCTGGCGCAGCGCGGTCACCTTCTCGTTCGCCGCAGGCAGGTGCGTCACCGACTGGATGATGTCCAGCGTGCACAGGCCGGCGAACAGGGCGCGAGGCCTCGGCCCCGCAGGCGAGGTCATCGGCCAGGCGACGCCGCCGTCGTCACGACCTGCTGGACTGACTGGCCTGCGGCCCGTTCTGCCAGGCATTCGCGCCGGCCAGGGCAGCGGCCTGAGCCTTCGCCCACTTCTGCCGGGCCAGCTCGCTCGGCGGCACCTCCATTTCCCTGACCCACTGCCGGATGGCCACGATCAGGTGCGAGCCGCCGACGGCCAGGCCCGCGAGGACCAGCAGGCTGCCCGCTCCGATGAGCGCCGCTCCGGTAATCAGCGGGCCGGACCTGAGCTGCGGCCTGCTCGCGCTGTTCCCGCTGTCGGTCATGATGCCTCCCCGGTGTTGGCGAGTGATCGTTCTATCATGACGCGAAAGCCGCTATAGGTCGAAGAGCCCCGAGTGTCTTCGGCGCCAGGTGCTCCTCGCGCGCCTGCTCGAAGACCGGCACATCCGGGACCGAAGGCCTGCCGCCCCTGGCGGCGGTGCGAGCCAGGGCTGGCGCGGCACGTGGCATATCGTTGACGTGACACAGCTAGCCGCCGAGGCGGGGAGTTCCCTGGCCCGCGGCTCGCCGCGGGTATCGCGACGTGCAGCTGGTAGGGCCCGGCAGCCGAGCTGACGGCTCCGCACCACCGGCCTGCGGCTACCATTCAGTCACAGCGCGTCACTATTCGCTGAGCCCCGGGCACGGGCATCGAGCGCCTGACCTGACGAACGGCGCCATCACGCGGAAAGGCCGGGAGTGGTCAGGCAGGTTGCGGCAGCGGGCGGAAGCTTGCAGCGTGCGGAAAGCGGGCTCGCGGCGGAGGAGTCAGGCGCGGCGGCCAGCCTCGTCTCCCGGCTGAGCCTGGATGAGAAGATCTCGCTGCTCGCCGGAGCGGACATGTGGCGGCTGCCGCCCGTGGACCGGCTGGCGATCCCGTCCCTGGTCATGACGGACGGCCCGAGCGGGGCGAGAGGGCGGAGCTTCGTGGCCGGGCGGTCAGCCTGCTTCCCGTGCCAGACCGCGCTGGCCGCCGCGTTCGATCCCGGCCTGGTGTTCGAGGTCAGCGCTGCGCTCGGCCGCCAGGCGCGCCGGGTGGGCGCGCACGTCCTGCTCGGCCCGGCCGTCAACCTGCACCGGCACCCGCTCGCGGGCCGCAACTTCGAGTGCTTCTCCGAGGACCCTGAGCTGACCGCCCAGCTGGCCCGCAGCTACGTGCAGGGAGTGCAGTCAGTCGGCGTCGCCGCCTGCGTCAAGCACCTGGTCTGCAACGACTCGGAGTTCGAGCGCACCACGATCAGCTCCGAGGTTGACGAGCAGGTCCTGCGTGAGCTGTACCTGGTCCCGTTCGAGGAAGCAGTGAGAGCCGGCGCCTGGTCGGTGATGGCCTCCTACAACAAGCTCAACGGCCTTCACGCGAGCGAGCACCCATGGCTGCTGACGCAGCTGCTGCGGGATGAATGGGGCTACGACGGCGTCGTGGTCTCTGACTGGTATGCCACGCACACCACCATCGAGGCGCTGGCGGCCGGCCTGGACCTGGAGATGCCGGGGCCGGCCTGGCGCCGCGGCCGGTCCCTGAAGACAGCTGTCCGGACGGGCAAGCTCGGCATGGACGTCATCGACCGGTCGGTGATCCGGGTGCTCCGGCTCATCGAGCGGACCGCGGGCACCGGCGACGATGCCGCCGGATCTGTCGCCGGCCAGGCAGGCGGATCCCTCGACGGCCAGGCAGGCGGATCCCTCGCCGGGCAGGCAGGCGGATCCCTCGCCGGGCAGGCAGGCGGATCCCTCGCCGGGCAGGCAGGCGGATCCCTCGACGGCCGGGCAGGCGGATCTCTCGACGGCGAGGCCGGTGCCGCGATCGCCGGGGACTCGCAGCTGCGCTCCCTCATCCGGCGGGCGGGCGCCCGCGGCATGGTCCTGCTCAAGAATGACGGCCTGCTGCCGCTGCGCCCCGGCGGCGGGGGGCTCGTCGCGCTGATCGGCCCGAATGCGGACGTGGGTCAGTTCCAGGGCGGCGGGAGCGCGCAGGTCAACCCCGAGCACGTGGCGGGCATTCAGTCGGCGCTCAGCTCGGCGCTCGCCCCGGCGGTCGTGCGATTCGCGCGCGGGTACGTCGATCCCGGCTGGCCAGCCCCGCTCGGGCCGCCCTTGCTGGAGACTCCCGACGGTCAGCCGGGTGCCACCATCGAGTACGCGAGCCGGGCCGATCCGCAGGCGCCGCCGGCCGGGACCCAGACGGCGCGGACCCTGTGGCTGCTGTGGCAGGGCCAGGTCCTCGCGGGCCGCGACAACGGCGACGTGCTCATCCGGGCACGAGCCGTTATCCGCTCGGATGAGAACGGCGTGCATGCCCTCACGGTGACGGGCACCGGCCGGGTCCGGGTCCTGATTGACGATGAGCTGGTGCTGGAGAAAGAGGATTCCGGCGGCCGGGCGACGGCCTTTGACCTGCGCGGTGACCAGGCCCGGGTGGACATTGACCTGCGGGCTGGCGTGCCCGCGTCGCTGCTGGCGGAATTCGAGCCAGGGCCGGACGGGCACGTTGCCCGGCTGGAGATCGGAATCACCCGGTCGGCCCCCGCCGACCTGATGAGCCGCGCAGTGTCGCTGGCTGCCGGGGCAGATGCCGTCGTGGTGGTCGCGGAGAGCCCGCCAGGCTGGGAGACCGAGGGCCGGGACCGGCCGTCCCTGGCGCTGCCAGGGGATCAGGACCGGCTGATCGGGCAGGTGGCTGCGGTGAACCCGCGCACGGTCGTGGTGCTCAACACCGGAGCGCCCTGCGCGATGCCCTGGATCGGGCAGGTAGCGGCCGTCCTGCAGATGTGGTTTCCCGGCCAGGAGATGGGCTGCGCGCTGGCCGATGTGCTGACCGGCGCCGTGAACCCGTCGGGCAAGCTCCCCACGACCTTCCCGGTTCAGGCGGCGGACGTGCCATCGGCCCCGTTCTATCCCGGTGCGAACGGCGTGGTCCGGTATGACGAGGGCCTGAGCATCGGCTACCGCCGCCCGGCTGACGGCAGGAGTCCCGCTCCGTTGTTCCCGTTCGGGCATGGATTGTCCTACTCGCAGTTCCGCCTCGGTACTCCCGTGGTGAGAAGGCTGGGAGCCGGCCCGCAGGCGCAGTACGAGGTCCTGGTCCCGGTCACGAACATCAACGGGCCGGCCGGGCGGGAAGTGGTCCAGCTCTACGTCACCTCCGGCGGGGCGGAACGGCCGGCCCTGCAGCTGAAAGGGTTCGCGGGCGTCGAGCTCGGGCCGGGCGAAACCGGGACGGCCAGGATCGTGGTCCCGGCCGCCCGGCTCCGGTACTGGCAAGACGGCCAGTGGCTGCTACCGGGCCAGGCTGTCACGGCTCGCATCGGGACATCATCGGCCGACCTCAGCTATGCGGTGGAACTGCCGCGGCCACGACAGCGGCCGCGGGCGCTGCAGTCGGGGCGCGCCGCCGCCAGGGCGCTGCTGCGAGGCCGGCGGGGCGGGCGGGGCGGGCGGCGGGGCGGGCGGCGGCCCGCACAGCCTGAGTAGCCGCCAGCGGCGGGCCTGCGTCAGGGCCTGCCGGAACTCCAGGCTATCGAACAAGAATTTGATGCGTGGCTGTCTTAGCCGGACTCTCTCGCTATGCTCATCGAAGAGCGGCTGAGCGGGAACGGGAGGCAGCTGGCCATGAGCAGGATCGACGCGTAGCCATGGGCTGGGACAACCCGCCGCTGCCCTGGCGGGAGTTCGAGCGGCGCTTGTCCTGGGGGAAAGGCCAGGACCGCGCGGCCGGTCCCGGCACGGATCAGGGCCCGTCTGGCCGCGGCACCGCCGGCCGCGCGCAGCCGCGTTCGCTCCGGCCGGTCACCCGTCTCCCGGCCGCTCGCCAGCCGCCCTGGGCCGAGCTGCACTGCCATTCCTCCTACAGCTTCCTGGACGGCGCCTCCGGCCCGGATGAGCTGGTCGCCGAGGCGGTCGCGCGCGGCCTGACCGCGCTGGCGATCACCGACCACGACGGCATGTACGCGATACCGCAGTTCGCGCAGGCGGCGGCCCGGCTGCGCGGCAGCGGGCATGAGCTCGGCACGGTCTTCGGGGCCGAGCTCGGACTCGGCCGGCCGGCCGCCCGCGCGGGGATCCCGGACCCGGCCGGGCGGCATCTGCTGGTGCTGGCCCGTGACGTCGAGGGCTACCGGCGGCTCTGCCGGGTGATCAGCGCGGCGCAGCTGGCCGGAGGGGAGAAAGGCCGCGCCGTCTACGACGAGGCAGCGCTGGCCGAGGCGCACGGCGGGCACTGGGTGATCCTGACCGGATGCCGGAAGGGGGCGGTGCCCGCGGCCCTGGCCGCGGGCGGCCGCGAAGGCCGGCCGGCGGCCGCGCGCGAACTCAGTGCGCTGGCCGGCATGTTCGGCGCGCAGAACGTCAAGGTCGAGCTGACGATTCAGGATCACCCGGCCGACGACGAGCGGAACGACGCGCTCACCGAGCTGGCGGCGGCCGCCGGCCTGGCGACGATCGCGACCAGCAACGTGCATTACGCGGCTCCGCCGGACGCCCGGCTGGCCCAGGCGCTGGCCGCGATCAGGGCCCGCAGCAGCCTGGAGGAGATGGACGGCTGGCTGGCCGCGTCCGGCGGCGGCTACATCAGGTCCGGCGAGGAGATGGCGAGCAGGCTGCGCCGCTATCCCGGTGCGCTGGAGCGCACGGTCGAGCTGGCCCGCGACTGCTCGTTCGACTTTCACGTGATCGCCCCGAAGCTGCCCGATTTCCCCGTGCCCGGCGGCGGCACCGAGGAAAGCTGGCTGCGCTGCCTGGTCGCGCAGAAGGCCACGGGCCGCTACGGCCCGCCCGGCGCGGAGCGCGTTCCCGGCGCCCACGCCCAGATCGCCCGCGAGCTGGACGTCATCGCTGATCTTGACTTCCCCGGCTACTTCCTCATCGTGCACGACATCGTGCGGTTCTGTGAGGAAGCCGGGATCCTGTGCCAGGGCCGGGGATCAGCAGCCAACTCAGCCGTCTGCTACGCGCTCGGGATTACCAGCGTTGATCCCGTTCAGCATGGCCTGCTGTTCGAGCGGTTCCTGTCCGCGGGCCGGGACGGGCCGCCCGACATCGACCTGGACATCGAGCACCGGCGGCGCGAGGAGGTGATCCAGTACGTCTACCGCAGGTACGGCAGGGGGAATGCCGCCCAGGTGGCCAACGTGATCTCCTACCGGCCGCGGATGGCGCTGCGGGACGCCGGGCGGGCGCTCGGCCACCAGCCGGGGGAGCTGGATCAGTGGGCCCGGCAGGTCGGCCCGCGCCAGTACGGTCCCGGCCAGCTGATCCCCCCGGACGCGGGCGTGCCTGAGCCGGTGACCGAGCTGGCCGGGCGGATGCAGCGGCTGCCGAGGCACCTGGGCATTCACTCCGGGGGAATGGTGATCTGCGACCGGCCGGTGGGAGAGGTGTGCCCGGTCGAGTGGGCGCGGATGCCGGGGCGCACCGTGCTGCAGTGGGATAAGGATGACTGCGCGTACGCCGGGCTGGTCAAGTTCGACCTGCTCGGCCTCGGCATGCTGACCGCGCTGCGGGACTGCTTCGAGCTGGTGGAGGCGGCGCACGGGGTGCGCTGGAACCTGCACTCGATCCCGCAGGAGGACCCCGGCGTCTACGACATGCTGTGCGCGGCTGACACCGTCGGGGTGTTCCAGGTCGAGTCACGCGCCCAGATGGCCACCTTGCCGCGGCTGCGGCCGGGGAAGTTCTATGACCTGGTCGTCGAGGTCGCGCTGATCAGGCCGGGCCCGATCCAGGGCGGCTCGGTGCATCCCTACATGCGCCGCCGGCGCGGGGATGAGCAGCCTGACCTGCCGCACGAGTCCATGCGCCGTGCGCTCGGCAAGACCCTCGGGGTCCCGCTGTTCCAGGAGCAGATGATGCAGATCGCCATCGACTGCGCCGGCTTCAGCCCGACCGAGGCGGACAAGCTCCGGCAGGCGATGAGCTCCAAGCGGGCCCCGGAGCGGATCGAGGAACTGCGCGCCCGGCTGCTGGACGGGATGGCGGAGCGCGGCGTCCCGCCGGACGTCGCCGAGGACATCTACATCAAGATCCTGGCCTTCTCCAGCTACGGCTTTCCCGAGTCGCATGCGATCAGCTTCGCCTACCTCGTCTACGCCAGTGCCTGGCTGAAGTGCTATTACCCGGCGGCGTTCACCGCGGCCCTGCTGCGCGCCCAGCCGATGGGCTTCTACGCGCCGGCCAGCCTGATCAGCGATGCGCGCCGGCATGGCGTGCAGGTACGCGGCGTCGACGTGAACGCCAGCGGCGCGGCGGCCACGCTGGAGAAGCCGGAAGATCCCCCGCTCCCATTCCATAACGAGATCGCGCACCGTCATCCCGTCTCGCTGGCTGATCCGCCCGGCGGGGGAGTGCCGGTGCCCGGCCAGCCGGTGATCAGGATCGGCCTGTCCGAGGTGCGCAACCTGGGCGCGGACGCGGCCGCGGTCATCGAGGCCGGCCAGCCGTACCGGGACCTGGAGGACTTCGCCCGCCGCACCATGCTGCCGGCAGCCGCGCTGGAGGCCCTGGCCACGGCGGGCGCGCTCGGGTGCTTCGGCCTGGCCAGGCGCGAGGCCTTGTGGGCAGCCGGCGCCGTGGCCGCCATCAGGCCAGGCCAGCTGCCTGGCACCACGCCGGGGCTGGCGGCACCGCCGCTGCCGTCGATGACGGCCGCCGAGGAGACCTTCGCCGACCTGTGGGCCACCGGCACCTATGGCACCCATCCGATCGCGCACATCCGGGACCTGCTGGCTGACCGTGGCGTGCTCCCGGCAGGCGACCTGCAGGCGGCGCAGCCAGGGTCCGCCGTCGCGATCGGCGGGCTGGTCACCCACCGGCAGCAGCCGGGCACGGCCCGCGGCGTGGTGTTCCTGAGCCTGGAGGACGAGACCGGGATGGCTAACGTCATCTGCCCGCCGCAGGTATGGGAGCGTTATCGGAAGATCGGGATCGATGCCAGCGCGCTGCTGGTCTTCGGCCGGGTCGAGAGCCTGGACGGGGCGGTCAGCCTGCTGGCCACCAGCCTGCGGCGGCTGAAGGTGGTGGCCGCCGCGCGCAGCCGCGACTTCCGCTGAGGTGCCGCGCTCGGCGCTCTCCGGCTCGCCGGTCAGCGATCTAGCCGGCGGATCCGTCAGCCGCCAGCGGCTGGCCCGGCGCTGCCTGCCCGTCGGATGCTGCCTGCCCGTCGGATGCTGCCTGCCGGTCGGATGCCGGTCGTCCGGCCGACGCCGGCTGAGCGGCCGGGACTCGCGGGCCGGCCGGCCCTGCGGCCGGTGCTGGCTGCGCCGCTGCCTCGGCGTCCTCCCGGTAGTGGTACTTGCCGCCGCGCAGCCAGGACATGCCGGCCGCCAGCAGGCAGGCGCCGATGGCGAAGTCGAAGGCGGCGTGCAGCCCGCTGGCGAAGGGAGCCGAGATCAGCGCCGGGAAGAAGCCCCGGCCGGTGAGCACGGCCGCCTGGTGCGCGGGCAGCCGGGCCAGCACGGCCGGGCCGACCAGGTGCTGGATGGGGCTGTAGCCCAGGAAGGCGGCGAACAGCGTCGACACCGGCGGCAGGTGTGCCGCCGCGGCCGCGACCGAGGCGGGGACCCCGTGCGCCACGAGCCCGCGAGAGAGCGTCGACGGCAGCGCAGCCGACAGGCCGACGATCATCAGCGTGAAGAAGACGCCGATCGACAGCACCTGGGCGCTGTTCTGGAACGTCGTGTTCATTCCCGAGCCCACCCCGCGGTGCTGCGGCGGGAGGCTGTTCATCACCCCGGCCCGGTTAGGGGCGGCGAAGGCGCCCATGGAGAGCCCGTTCAGCAGCAGGATGAGCCCGAAGGCCCAGTACGAGAAGTTGACGGGCAGCAGCTCGAGCAGCAGGAAGGACCCGGCTGCGGCGATCATCCCGCCCGAGGCGAACGGCCGGGAGCCGAAGTGGTCGGAGAGTATCCCCGAGACCGGCCCGGCCAGCAGGAACCCGGCCGTGAGCGGCAGCATGTAGATCCCCGCCCACAGCGGGGTCTGGCTGAAGCTGTAGCCGTGGCGGGGCAGCCAGATCCCCTGCAGCCAGATGATCAGCATGAACATCAGCCCGCCGCGGCCGATGCTGGCCAGGAAGGAGGAGAGGCTGCCGGCGGTGAAGGCGCGGATCCGGAACAGTGCCAGCCGGAACATCGGGTCGGCGACGCGGCGCTCGATCAGCGCGAAGGCCGCCAGCAGGGCTACCCCGCCGCCCAGGCAGCTGAGCACGAAGGGGCTCGTCCAGCCCATGGTGGAATGACCATGCGGCTGGATGCCGTAGGTGATGCCGACCATGATCCCGACCAGGCCGAGAGCGAAGGTTATGTTGCCCGGCCAGTCCAGCCGGGCCGCCGCGCGCCGGGGAACCTCCCGGAGCCTGCGGTAGGCCCACACCGTGCCGAACAAGCCGATCGGGACCGAGACCAGGAAGATCAGCCGCCACTGGATCGGGGCGAGCAGGCCGCCGAGGATCAGGCCGATGAACGATCCGCTGATGCCGGCCACCTGGTTGATGCCGAGCGCCAGGCCGCGCTGGTCCTCGGGGAAGGCATCGGTCAGGATGGCGGCGGAGTTGGCCATCAGCAGCGCCGCGCCCACTCCCTGGAATACCCGCATGATGACCAGCCACAGCGCCGCGGCCGTCCCGCTCAGCCAGGTGATCGTGAGCAGCAGCGAGAAGAACGTGTAGACGATGAAGCCCAGGTTGTACATCCGCACCCGGCCGTACATGTCGCCGAGGCGGCCGAGGCTCACCACCAGCACGCTGGTGACGACCATGAAGCTGAGGATCATCCACAGCAGGTAGAAGCTGTTGCCGGGCGCCAGCGGGTCGATGTGGATGCCGCGGAAGATATCCGGCAGGGCGATCAGCATGATCGAGAGGTCGATCGTCGCCATCAGCACGCCGAGCGTGGTGTTGGACAGGACCACCCACTTGTACCGGTCCGGGTGACCCGTGCCTGACCCGGTGCCCGTGCCTGACCCGGTGCCTGACCCGGTGCCTGCCCCCGCCCGTCCGCCCATCCCGGCGTGCCTCCTGCTACGAGGCGGGGACGGGCGGCAGGGCACGGGAGCGCAGCGCGCGCTCGGTCATGTCGCGCCGCTCGACGATGACCCGTACCAGGCCGGGCTCGTCCTGGTGGACGGCCAGGAAGGCGTCAATCCGTTCCAGCAGCTCAGGCGACGCCGCCGGGTAAGGGAACAGGGCCTGGGCGAGAACGGCACGGAACTGCTCGCCGCGCGACGACCAGATGCCCGGCAAGGCGGCGAAGTACCGCTCGGTGTAGGGCGCGAGCAGGCTGGCGTGCTCGGGCTGGCCGAAGCTGCGCGCCACCTCCAGGACGCCCTCGACGCCGAGTTCGTCGCTCTCGGCCAGCAGCCGCCAGGCCGCCGCCTTGTGCGCGGCGTCCGGGATGGCGGCCCGGCATGCGGCCGCGTGCCGTTTGCCCGCGTCGGTGATGTCCCGCTCGAGTTCGGCGTCGATGGCATCGTCCCCGGCCCGGCCGGCGGAGGCGAGCCGGCGCAGCATGGCCCAGCGCAGCTCGGTGTCCACGGCCAGGCCGGGGATCTCGGCCGTGCCGTCGAGCAGCCCGGCCACCAGGTCCAGCTGCTCCGCGGTGGTCGCGGTCCAGCTGAGGAACTGGGCCCACGCGAGCTGATGGTCGCTGCCTGGCCCGGCGGCCCGCAGCAGCCTGATGGCGATCGCGGCGAGCTCCGCCTTGCCCTCCGGCACCCACCGCGGGTCCGCCGTCAGCGACATGAGCTGCTGCGTGACCATGTGCAGGATCTGCAGCATCGAGACCGACGGCTCGGCCTCCATGCCGTTGACCAGGATCGCCGCGAAGGCCGGCACCGAGAGCTCAGCCTGCTGCGCCATGTCGATCAGGGCGCTCCAGCACACCGCGCGCGCCAGCGAGTCGGAGAACCGGCCGATCGAGCTGGTCAGCGTGCGGATCGAGCGGGAGTCGAACCGGACGATCGCGTAGCTGAGATCGTCGTCATTGAGCAGGATCAGGTCGGGCTGGGCGGTGCCGGCCAGCCCGGGGACGTCGGTGCGGGCCGCCCGGATGCTGACCTCGGTGCGCCCGGTGCGCACCAGCACGCCGTCCGCGAGGTCGTACAGGCCGATCGCGAGGTGATGCGGCCGCAGCGTCGGCTGCTGCTCCGGGGCCTCCTGCAGGATGGTGAACGACGTGAACGCCCCGCTGCTGTCGACCTCGAACTCGCTGCGCAGCGTGTTCGGCCCTGCCGTCTCCAGCCAGGCCTTTGACCAGTCGGTCAGCTCGGTGCCCGAGCTGGCCTCCACCGCACGCAGCAGGTCGGCCAGCGCGGCGTTACCCCAGGCGTGCGCGGTGAGGTAGGCGCTGATGGCGGCGAAGAAGCTCGCCCGGCCGACGTAGGCCACGAGCTGCCTGAGCACGGACGCGCCCTTGGCGTAGCTGATGCCGTCGAAGTTCGCGATCGCCTGGCTGAGGGTGGGCACGTCGGCGGCGATCGGGTGGGTGGACGGCAGCTGGTCCTGCATGTAGCCCCACGTCTTGCGCCCGCTGGAGAAGCTTGTCCAGGCGTCGGTGAACCTGGTTGCCTCCGCGCTGGCCAGCGCCGCGCAGAACTCCGCGAAGGACTCGTTCAGCCAGAGGTCGTCCCACCACTTCATGGTGACCAGGTCGCCGAACCACATATGCGCCATCTCGTGCAGGATGACCATGGCGCGCAGCTCGTACATCATGTCGGTGACCTTGGACCGGAAGAGCAGCTGCTCGGAGATGGTCACGCAGCCGGCGTTCTCCATCGCGCCGGCGCTGAACTCGGGCACGAAGACCTGGTCGTACTTCGCGAACGGGTAGTCGGCCTGGAACAGGCCGGGATAGAAATCGAAGCCCTGACGGGTGATGGCGAGCATCTCATCCGGCTCCAGGTTCCCGGCCAATGAGGCCCGGCAGGCCAGGCCGAGGGGGATGACCTGGCCGCTGGGCGTGGTGTGCGAGGTGCGCACGACGTGGTACTCGCCGGCGACGACAGCCGTCAGGTAGGTGGAGATCCGCGGGGTGGCCGGGAAATGCCAGACCGCATGGCCAGGGTCGGCCGGCTCGGGGTCCGGGGCCGGCTGGTTCGACAGCACGGTCCAGTGCTCCGGCGCGATGACGTGGAAGGTGAACTCGGCCTTGAGGTCGGGCTGCTCGAAGTTGGCGTACACCTTGCGCGCGTCAGCCGGCTCGCAGTTGGTGTAGGTATGCACCTTGCCGTCGGCCGAGTCGACCGCGCGGAACATCCCTGAGCCATCGCTGCTGTAGGCGCAGTCAGCGATCACGCGCACCTCGTTGCGAGCGGCCAGGCCGGGCAGCGTGATCCGGCCGTCGGCGTACGCGTCGTCCGGGTCGATGACGGTTCCGTTCAGGACGATCTCGCGGACGGCCGGCGCGATCAGGTCGAGGTACGTGGCGGCGCCAGGCTCGCGGCAGTCGAACCGGATCACCGAGGTACTGCGGAAGTGCTGCTCGCCGCGGGTGAGATCGAGCGTGACATCGTAGGACCGCACGTGCAGCAGGCGGGCGCGCACGCTGCACTCGCTCCGGGTGATCTCTGCCGTCGGCATCGAGTCGTCCCTTTCCAGGCGAAAAAGCGGGCCAGCGCATCCGGCTGTCAGCCCCTGCAAATGCTAAGGCAGGCCCGCCGTGTCCCGGCGCGGCTCAGCCCGGCTGTCCGCCGGACGGCGGACCAGGTCTTCCCGTTGTGGTTAAAGTCTCCCTGGGCATGTCTTGACCTGATCGTGAACCCGGCGCTAACTTGTCGCACTTCGGCGGTTTCTGTGCGCCACGGGGGAGCGCGGCCGCCGGATGGGGGAACAATGTGGTTGACAGCCAAGCTTGGCATGCTCGCGGCGGCCGGAGCCGCCGCGGCGCTCGCGGCCGGTGTAGTGCCGGCCCAGGCGAGCACGGGACCTCCTGGACCTCCCGGAGGTCCGGGAGGCCCAGGGCACGGCCGCACCATCAGCGGCCCTGAGTTCATCCAGGGTGCCGCCTACGGGCCGGGCGCCATCGCTAACAACCCGGTCATCCCGGTGCGGCTGGCCGGCCTCGTGTGGGCTCGGGGCGTGCTGGCCACCACCGGCGGCCCGCCCGCCACCTTCTACACCAACCGCGGGATCATGTACTCGACCCAGGTCGGCGGCCCGCTCAGCCAGAACCAGTACGTCAACCCGAGGACCTGCTACGCCGTGTACTCGGAGACGTTCAGGGTCGCGGCGACCGGGGGCACCGGCGCATTCTCGGGAGCCAGGGGCTTCGGCCTGGCCAGCGTGAACGGCGGCTCCTTCGTGCCCAGGTATCCGAACGGGCAGTGCAACCCGAATCTGCCCAGTAACAACCCGCAGAACGCCTTCATCAACGTGCGGGCGCACCTGTGGCTGACGGTCCGGCAGTACCGTCACTTCCAGCACTAGTCGCCGGCCGGCAGGAAGGGTCGCTTCGCCGAAGCGGCCCTTCCTTCCTGTGCGCCCCGGCGGCCGCCTGGGCCTTGGCTCAGCGGCTGCCGCAGGCCGGTCTCGCCCCGGTGCGCGCGAGCGCCCGGCAGTCGGCGCGACCGCGCTCCGGCAGCAGCCACTGGTCCGTGGTCAGATGGATACATGAAGATCCGGATCGGGATGAGCCTCGGGGCAGTGAGCGGCAGCGGAGGGCTCGCCGCGGCGGTGGACGAGCTTGAGGCCGCGGGCGTGGACTCGCTGTGGTTCAGCGAGATGGTGTTCGGCCCGCTGATGGAGCCCTTCATCGGCATGGCCTACGCGCTCAGCCGGACAGCCCGGCTCAAGGCCGGCACCGGCGTCGCCGTCCTGCCAGGACGCCATCCCGTGCTGGTGGCCAAGCAGCTCACCTCGCTGGCGGATCTTGCCCCGGGCCGGGTCCTGCCCGCCTTCGGCCTGCGGCCCGCCCGGCCGGCCGAGGCCGCGGTATTTCCCGCTCCGCCGGGCCGCCGGGCCGCGCTGTTCGATGAGTCACTGAAGCTGCTGCGACTGCTGCTCAGCCAGGAGAGCGTGTCCTTTACCGGCGAGTTCTTCTCCGTCGAGGCAGCGAGCGCGGGCCCGCTCCCGGCCAGGCCGCTCGATATCTGGCTCGGCGGCAGTGCCCCCGCCGCGCTGCGCCGGGTGGGCCGGCTGGGCGATGGCTGGCTGGCCAGCTTCCTCACCCCGGCCGAGGCAGCCCGCGGCCGGGAGGTGATCAACGCGGCTGCGGCCGAGGCAGGCCGGGAGATCGAGCAGGAGCATTTCGGGATCAGCGTGGCCGTCGGGCGCCACGGTCTCCCGGATGGCCTGGTCCGTGCCATCAGCGAGCGCCGCCCCGGCGTCGACCCGGCCGAGCTCGCGGCCGCGAGCTGGCCGGACGCGCGGCGGCTGATCGATGCCTATGTCGCGGCCGGCCTGAGCAAGTTCGTGATCCGGCCCGCTGAGCCCGTTCACGACCTGCGCGGGATCAGCCAGTTCCTGGCCGAGTTCGTGACCGCGATGATCCCGCTGCAGACCTGATGGCACCGGTCGCAGCCGCAGGCACGCGGCGGGGCCCGGTGATCAGGATGAGCCGGTCAGGCTGACGGAACCGCCTCGGCGGCCGGAGGCCCGGCGAGATCGGGGCCGACGAGCTCAGGGCCGCCCGGCCCAGTGTCAGCGGGCGCGGTGTCAGCGGGCGCGGTGTCAGCGGGCGCGGTGTCAGCGGGCGCGGCGTCAGCCGGCTCGGGGTCGACTGGCTCGGGGTCGACTGGCTCAGGTCCGGCCGGCTGCGCCCCGGCCCAGTCGGAGTCGGGCTTGACGTAGCCCCAGGCGATGCACATCTCCAGCAGCGGCTCGGGGATCTGGCTCGGGATCGGCAGCGGAGCCGGGGCCCGAACCTTGCCGGATCGCAGATTGTCCGAGGCGTCGCCGAGCCCGGAGCGGATGCGGCCGTGGCTGAACTTGCCGTAGTCCAGCATGGCCGGCTCGAACTCCAGGTCCAGGTGGGTGCAGAGCTGGCGGATGGAGATCTCCGGCTGGCTGGTCATGTCCTCGTACCGGATCGTGTAGCCGGGAATGGCGGCCCTGGCCTCCTCGAGCGTCCGCATGTACCAGCGGGCCTTGTACATCGACTGCGCGAAGCTGCCGGACTCGGAGGGATGCCAGCTGGGGTCGAAGGAGGCGTTCAGCGAGGCGACGGCGCTGGCCGGGTGCCGGAGCAGGTAGACGAACCGGGCGTCCGGCCAGGCTTCCGCGATCTGCCGCC
>Ga0187858_10001386_pt1 | contig 27118 bp, 18 predicted proteins | sample June2016WEW_8_15_FD_133015 | JGI IMG/M metagenome (GOLD analysis project Ga0187858, IMG submission 133015) | Peatland microbial communities from SPRUCE experiment site at the Marcell Experimental Forest, Minnesota, USA - June2016WEW_8_150 | ecosystem: Environmental > Terrestrial > Soil >...
CCCCGGCCCGACGGGCCCAACGAAGTTGTAGAGGATCTGCTCGACCCAAGGGGCACCGGACAGGACTGGAGGCTCCAAGGAAAAAACGGTACCAAGACCTGATACCCCGCCTACAGCAGTCGTCCCATAAAGCACCCCGCTTTGGTCCAAGATGAGAGCACCGGTAGGCCAGTACCCATCACTGCCGGCGGTAAAGGAGTGTAGTACGGTTTCATTCCAAGGCAAGCCGGAAGAGGCTGATGGAGTTAAGGAAAACACCGTGCCACAACCCTGGGGACACGTGGAGTTGACGACTCCCCCCAGCCGAGTTGTGCCGTAGATCATCCCACCTGGGCCGAGCGTCAAGGGAGCCAGCGGGTAGGAGCCGTCAGGTCCGCCGAGGTTACCGGTGAATTGATAGAGCGTGGTCAGGGTCGGAGACGAGGCTTGACCGCACACACTGAACGCGGCGAGGGCTGCCGTAGCGATTGCAAAATGCTGTCCAGATTCTCTCATAACTGCCTCAAGGAAAAGCCTAGTATAGATTCTTCAGCGTATTTTGTTCCATCCCCTTGGTGGTTGCCAATGTAATCTAGTGTTTCCAACACTAGCAGTCGCCCGCCAACTTGTCAAACAGTGCCGGTGCTGTTCCACCAGCAGGGGTGAAAGGCCTCGAAAAGAACTAGGAAAAACCGGAGATTTCCTGCGCGAACGGAGAATCTGTGGGCGAAGCCGGACTGGAATGAGAAATGTCGGTAAGCCACACGGCTTCAATAGATTCCAGGTTACTTTGTTGGAGCCCGGCGGAACCGGCCTGAGATTTCAAGGCCTGTACCGCTCCTCGTTCGAAGGCATTTTGCCGACCCAGGTTACTTTTGGTGACCAACTCGACCCCGCCAACGAAGCCGTGCCTGTTCAGTCTTCGTTCCATCCAGAAGGGTCCACTGGCACCGAGTCGCCCACAAATTCCCCCGACGAGCCAAAATTCCGAATTCACTTGCAGAAACCCTCACTTGAGCGTATGATCATCGATGTCCGCCGTAAGGTGAACAATAGGGAGTTTGGAGATGGGGAAACAAGAAAAGCACGACTCGGCATGGCCGAGCACCTTTTTGGGAGTTCCACAGTGTAGGTATCTGTTCGTTTTAGTGTTTGGCTTGGTCGTAATGCTTGCGCCGGCATGCTGGGCACAGAGTATTACAGCAGGCACTAACATCGTTACAACCGGCACATGCACTCCAACGCTAGGTGCGTGCGTTGTCAACGTCGCGACTAGCCCCCAGTTTCCCAGCCTTGGGCTCGGGATGACAGTAGGGGCTAGCGACATCCTCGACCTAGCTAACACATGGACGGGAGGGACAACCTTCTCGGGTATTACGGAAAACATAACCAACACCAACTCGTCAGGCGCGTCGCGCCTTCTCGACCTCCAGGCCGGTATAAGCGGAGGGGTAAGCGTAATGAGCGTGGATACGAACGGCATCACGACTGCCTCGCAATTGATCACGGGTTCGGGCGTCTCGAATCGCGCCGCAATATTTGTCAGGAGCCTCAGGATGCTCGAACGGCGTGGCAGTCGTAACCTTCACTAATGGTGGAGGGATTGGTGCTACAGCGAGTCTTACCGTCTCCAGCGGAGTACCGGGTTCGGTAACGATTTCGAGCCCCGGATACGGATATACCGGCGTACCCAGTGCGGGGACGATTTCTTTATGCGGTGGTAGCCCGGTTTTCAACACAAGCACGGGCAGCCTCACGGCCGGTCTCTGGGATGGCGTTGCGGGGACACAGCCGGGCAATCCGACCGGGGGCAAGCTCCGTCTGTTTCTCGGCACCGAGTTGCCGGGGTCGGTGGACTCGTCAGGCAACGCGGGGACGATGATCCTCACAGGCCGGACGGCCAGCGGCGCTGGTCAGAACAGCACTATTCCAGCACAGGGAGCGCAGGCTGGGGCCACCAACCAATCCGGCGGCAACCTGTACCTCGCCCCGGGCATAGGTACGGGTACCGGGAGTCAGTCCGTGATCGTCGAGGGCTATCCCGCAGGAACCAGCGGTAACGCGGACGAAACGCTTACACCACTTTGGGAGTTCACTCCAGGGGCGCTGATTCCGCTCTCATCCAACCAAACGGTCGGCAACGCCACTAACCCGCCCCAGAACATTTATCTGTCAGGGTCTGCGGGGTTCGGGAGCGGCAACTACTTTGTGATTGGGGGCTCCCCGAGCGCGGCTCGAACCATCACGCTGCCGGACGCGAACGGCACGATGATCGTGGGCGGAACCCTCACGACCGTGGGGGCGGTTCCGTTCGTTGGGCAAGCGTTGGTGCTGACTGAAGATGCCAACAATTTTCTTTGGAACGATTCAGGGGTGGCGATATTCAGCACGACACCAACTGCCGGGGGGACCGGTTATGTTTCGGGTGACGTTGGCAAGACGTTTACGGTCACGACCGGATCGGGAACCGCGACGGGCACCATCACGGCTGTCTCGGGCGGTCAGGTTACGGGCATCGGCGCCCAGCCTATAACGACCGGCACCGGCTACAGCGGAGGAACGGGACAGGCGACGACATGCGGATCGTGTTCCGGGTCCCTGCTTACCGTGAACGTCTTGGCTCTTACTCACTTTCTGGGGATACGGACGAGTACCCCGGTAACGTCATTGCAGGTGTCCACTGCCGTTGGTCCAGGCTTTGCGCCGCGCGGAATCATGAGTGCGCAGTTCACCAACGATGCCAACGGTGCGAGCTTCTACGCTCGCAAAGCGAGGGGCACCGAGGCGTCACCCTCCGCAATCACCGCCACGGACACCATTGGCAGTTGGCGGGGCTCAGCCTTTGATGGAAGCGCGTATCAGCAAACCGTTGGCATCGACTTCGAGGCGGACGGGACCATTGGCATCGGAGGCCAAGTGCCTACGCATATCAAGCTTTCCACGGGCACGACTGCTACTCCCAGCGTATACACGGAAGCCATGCGGATTGACTCCACGCAAAATATCCAGATTGGGAACGGGACAATGGATACCGGGATCTATCGTGATAGCGCGAATACCCTTCAGGTCAATAACGGCAAGCCAGTGGCCGATGGCGGTCTCTACGGCAACGTCAAGGCGGCCGTGTTTCTAGGTGGGAGCGCAACGCCGACGGCCACCTGCGGGACAGGCGCTGGTACGACGCCCACTTGTCCCGCCAATCCGAGTGGCACCGACTTGTCCGGGCTCATCTCCATCACTACAGGTACTTCCCCCTCAATGAACGCAACGCTGGTAACGATCACATTCGGGGCGACACATCCCGCCGCTCCCGGAGCCTGCATCATAGGACCGAACTATAATACCAACACGGGAACACCGGCCCAGTTGCCGTACGTCGCTTCCCTAAGCACGACCGGATTCGTGCTCAAGTCCAATATGACTCCACTGACGGGTGGGATACCTTATGCTTGGTGGTACGTATGCATGTAGTTCGCGTAGTCGTATCAGCATTATCGCTCACGCTGGTGCCGTTACTCGGGCAAATTACAGTCACAGCCAACATCCCGCCGCCAACCACCGCCACGGTGTACGTGCTGTACTCTGCGACGACAATTACGTTTACCGCTAGCGCTTGCGTGGGTACTTGCACCTGGAGCATTAGCGCGTCGGTCCCCCCGGGTGACCCTGCGTTTACTGTTAGCCCCGCAACCGGGACTTCGACGAACCTGAGTGCCGCGGTGCCCGATGGCTGCGCGAGTTTCGACAGCAACAGCAATTTTGCTCCCTGTCAGGTGGCGGCGGAGCCGATGGTGTTCAGCCCGATAGTGACCGTGACGGACGGCGGTGGCAACATGGGCACCTACTCTTGGACTATCGACGTATATTGGAACCCGACCCAGGCGCAGTTTATCTCAACGCAGAATCAGTACTTCGCGCAAATGTTGGGCCAGGTTGGCAGCAATCTCCAGCAGCCTCTTGCTACAGGGGGAAATTTGATCATCGCCAACCCGAAGTTTCGATCGAGCAATTATGACACTTACCCCCAATGGGCGCTTTGGATACGGGCGATGAAGGCATCCAACATGTCTGTGGTGTGGATCTATCCTGACGTGGAGTGTTTCGTGAACAATCGTTCGACCTGTATCTCGTTGTATAGCAATGCCATCGGCTACGCACACTCTCTGAAAATGTCGGTGCGCCTATCGCCCGGATTTTACAACACGGCGACCTGCGGCGACGCTGGATGCCCGGCCCGCGGCATCGGACCAGCCATCTTTACATGCGGCGGTAGTTGTGGCTCGAACGACTTAACGCCTGGAGGTTCGTACACGGGCGCCCCGAACGTGTATTGTGTTCAGATTTCGACTCCGTCAAGTACGTTCACATTTGGGGCGAACAGCACGGGCACCGACTGCTCGACCGGGGGCACAAAGCCCGTTAGCACCTCCGCGACTCTGCTCGTCAATGGGCTAACCGTCAAGTTTGGAAGTACGACTGGCCACAATACCGGTGACAAATGGACCATGACCGCCGCGCAAAACGGTCTAGTGAGCGCCTGCCCTGTTCCCTCACACTCGGGCGGCGGCGGCGCAGGGTTCAATCAGGGTACCGCAGGTGGATACCAAAGCGGCGTTGCAGATTGGTATTATTGCCTTACCACGTCGATAGCTGGCCTTGGCAACAGTGTAACAGGCGCCCTGCTCGGTCTTCTAATTTCAGGGGACTGGTTCGTGCCGATTCATGAGCCAACTACGCAAGCGGAGACATGGGGCGAGGGTATCCAGCCGAGCGCGTGTGCCACGGGAACTCAGAGCGCACCGTCGCCGCCCATCTTGTGCAACGGCAACACAGGCGGCACACCACCGGGTCCGCTTGGAAACACTTGTCCGCAAGATTGGGTGACCAATTTCTGGACGCCATTCAGCACCAACATCACGATACCCGCGGGTGTAACGGTTGGGGCAACCCTGGATTATTCTCCGGAGATGGACACTCCGCAGCAGACATCGGGAATAAATCAGACCTACGCAGCGTACTTCAGTTCAAATTTTCCCCATCACGTCTATATGGGCATGGACCTCTATAATTGGACGCCAAGCTACACTGCCGTCACGTCCTGCCCAGGAGCTTGCAGCCCCACCAACGGTACCTACCCATACACCATAAACCAGTTCAAAACTACGAGCTCGGACAACGGCGGCCACGATGGCGTCTTCGTGCAGGAGTTTGGGCCGATGAATTGGGTAATCACCAACAGTATAATGGGCCAATCTGCGCCTAACACACAAAGTTGCGCCATCATCGGCCTGCAGTCGTGCTCTTGGTCGGCGCTTGATCAGAATTTTTACGCTGGGATGCTGACCTATCTCGCGAGCTATGGCACCGAGTCAGCCGGCCAGTTCGGAAGCGACACCCTGGCGGCGTGCGCTGCCGTCTTCCCTGACAATGGGTTAAATTTCACCGTGATCGCCACCGCGACTGGGGCTATGGCGAACCAGCAGTATAGCTCGGACAGCCAACGGCTCGCCTCCATTGTGGCTGCCTGGGCCAGGAGCGCCATCTCCGGCGGTACCGTAAGCGGCTCCACAATTCACTGAGGAAAGGCAGAAAGATCCTCATTTGGAAGTGAATGTCATGAACGCGGATGACGCAACGGTCGCACAGCACAGTCGCGCGATGGCACGCACGTATGAAGAGCAGAGCCAAACCGTTGCGGAACGCGCTCGCCAGTTTATCTCTCGTGCCGGACAGCCGTAAGGCCTACTCCTATTGCCGAAATTGGGCGGATGACAGATAGGCCGAAAGATTTTCTTAGCTGAATCTCATGGTGGCCTACGGCGCCGGCCTGCGCGTCTGCGTCCGAATACTTTCAATTGATTTCCACAAACGATCATCTCTTTGAAAACACTAGCGTTGTGAGCGACTGCCCGTCGGCGGACCCACCTACCACAAGCGGAATTACCGCTACTTTGTAAACAGTTGTAACGATTCGCCCACTCCGATCACTATTTTAAAGAAAGGGAAACACCGATTGGATTTGGGCCATACCGGATGCTTTGGGAACACACGGACGGATCGAATCCAGACGAACGACGAACGGCGGGCGGTATCCCTTTTTGCCGAATTTCGCCGCCTTGGTAATTTGAGGTTACTAAAACTACGACGCGGAGGACTGCTTTGGGAAAGACTACTCGCTCTGTATTGTCTTCGGTGGTGTGTGTATGTTTTTTGGGAGATTATGTCGTCCCACCCGCATGCGCTCAGCCGACAGATTTGCTGACCACGGTAAAGCAAACCATTGGCTCTCTAAGTCCTGTAGCCGTAGGGCTTCAGAGCCTTGTTGATGATGCCATAGCTAAAGGGAACCAGGCTCTTGCAGACCGGCTTAGCCAACTGCAGGCCATTATCAACGGCGCGCTGTTCTCGCTCCAGACAATGATCAACTACGGTATCGATAAGCTCGATACCTCCATGCAATCGCAGCTGAGAGTATTGAATGCCAATGCTCAGCAACTGGTCGCGAAGTTTAGCGTTTTATCGCGTAGCACTCTGGAACAAGCGCAATCCTATTTGCAAGACGACTTAGACAAGCTTCAGAGCACCTTTGGCAACAGTATTGCACAGATCAACTTTCTTAACACAACGCCCATCTTGAATGTTCCCAAAGATGGGTTCTCTCTTATACAAGGAAAGGATTCCGTCACGTACATGTACATAACTGGCGTAGGCATGACGAAGGCGGACACCACGCCCGATGTCAAGCTTCTCCGTGACAAACAAGTAATTGCCGGCGTGCCGGTTAAATCGCAGAGCATGCCTTTGCTAAAGATATCCATCCCCAGCAAAGCGATCAGCCAGCCAAGCGCCGACTACTCCCTCTCGTTTAGGTTTTGTACCGGAATAAACTTGATAGGCATCAAGCAGTACACCGATCAGGAATTTCCGCTGCGTGTCTGCAAACTGCCACGATTCACGATTACGACAAAGCTCTGGAGCGAGGGACAAGACTGGCGGACGGAAATACGCAACCTAAACCAAGGCAGTCTCGCCGGCGGCATCGTTTATGGTGTTCAGTGTCCGCGCGGCAACGGAAAAGCCGGTCCACTTGTCATCACTGCTCAGGCGTTCCCAGGTTGGGAGCTATATGACCCAGGGTGGGGACGTCTGATCAATTGCATTAGAAACTCGGCTAACGGCTATACAGACATGGGGTACCAGGGACCAAGTTCTTGCTGGATATATGTTGATGGCAGAGACGGGGACGCTCACTTAAATGTCACAGTACAAATAGCGGAACGACAGCGAATAACCAAAACGGAGTGCGCAGCCCCGTTCGTAGACCGGCGGGAGTTGCACGGCACGATTGCGTCATCATTCGAATTCTCCCGTGCCCAGCTCAATGGCACATGCGATACGGGATTGGTGCTCAAGGCAATCGTTACGTCAAGCGAGGGCGATGCGATAAGCGATCTGACCGGCATTCTTGCAGACGGCCAAGTGGCTGTCAGCATCGGAGACGGCATCGTCACTCTCAAATCGACACCTCACTGCCGTGAACAGCCATATGGCAACGTTGTTGTTCTCCCTCATTGAGGCGGTAGTCATTCTGTATCGCACAGCGTTTTGGGACAAGTTGAACGTAAAGTGTATAACGACTCATCTTGACGCAATCGTCGGATGAACTCGCGGGCCGTGTTGGTGCCAGTGATCTCCGCGGGCGGTAACGGCCTAGAGGTCGGTGCCGTTCGTGATGCTGAATCATCTGGTCAAAGGGCGTGATGAAACGCAACGTCGGACATCCAGGACCTTCGTCCCGATCAATTCCCCGCCGGGATGGCAGGTCTGGCGACTGGTGACAGAGGCATCCAAATTTTCCACATGCACGGTTCAGTCAAGCCTCCGTTTTCTGAAGCCTCAGGTCTTAGCGTGGCCCGCAGAACACCGCTCTGGTGGGAAGTCACGGCGCAAGTGGGCTGCTGTTTGGCCCCCTACGGCAAAACAAGTTCACCCCTATGTGGTTTTTCCACGCACTCTCCACAGGAGCTTCGGTCTGCAAAATGTGCTATACTGTTGACAACACGGAATTTAAAACCTGTGGATATCGTCACCTAAAATCTTTCAAGCCCTCCCCTCAGGAATCCCGTTTGGTTTATCCTCAATAGAAATACCATGGCAACTACACCGGACACGTATCGCTCAGTCGGCGTCGACACCCAGAACGAAGAACTGGGGCTTAAACTTTTGACCGATCAAATCAAACGCACATGGCCAAGCAAAGGCATCGGCGCGGTGAAGCTGGATATCGGGCGCTTCGCCAACGTGATTGATCTTGGGGCAGGAATGGGCCTCGCGATATCGGCGGACGGCGTGGGTTCAAAGGTCATCATCGCCCAAATGATGGAGAACTACAGTACGGTGGGGATAGACTGCATCGCAATGAATGTCAATGACATTCTCTGCGTCGGCGCGACGCCGCTTTCCATGGTCGATTATATTGCCATCGAGCAAGCGCAACCGCGCGTGCTCGCGGAAATCGCCAAGGGGCTGAGTGAAGGCGCGCTCCTGGCGAACATCTCCATTCCCGGCGGCGAGATCGCCCAGCTCGCGGACGTGCTGAGACCTCACACACCGGGAATCGCGTTCGATTTGGCAGGCATGGCGGTGGGAACGGTGCCGCTCGACCGCATTTTAGTGGGTCGGGATATCCGGCCAGGCGACGCAATCGTCGGAATTGCCAGCAATGGCATTCATAGTAATGGCCTAACGCTGGCAAGGAAGGTTTTGCTAGAGACAGGTGGACTCGACCTCCATTCGGCTCCCGGCGGCCTGGACCGTCCCCTCGGCGACGAACTGTTGAGGCCTACGCACATCTATGTGCGAGAAGCCGTCGAACTGCTGGGACGAGGCGTTCCCGTCCGAGCCTTCGTGCACATAACGAGCGACGGTTTCCTAAACATTCCCCGTGTCGAAGCGGACGGCGTGGGCTTCGTCATCGACAGCCTTCTTCCAATTCCGCCGATTTTCTCTTTGATCCAGGACTGCGGCGGCATCACCGCTGAAGAGATGTTCCTCGTTTACAACATGGGTGTTGGCTTCTGCGTCATCGTCGATCCGTCAGGTGTTGACGCCGTGCTCTCCGTCGTCGGCCGTCATGGAAAGCGGGCTTCCGTCATCGGGCATGTCGTTGAGGATTCCGAGCGTGCCGTGCACCTGCCACAGAAACGACTCAAGGGCGTTGGTAAGGAATTTCGCGCGTTTTGACGAACCGTGGCTGACCAAAGTGCTTCAAGGTCTGCGGGCCGAAATCGACGAACTCAAACGAGAGTCGGCTTACTGCGATCACTGGCGGGCGTGGTACCAACGTACGTGCGGGTTTCTTCGGGATACGTATGGCCCGGACTCGCCGCAATTAGCAGGTTTCCTCGAAATCCGTTTTGAGCTTGACGGTCCGGCCCAAGCGGCCCAACGAAGGATCGAAGAATTCGTGCCCTCGCTATCCCCCCTAGAGATCTCCACCGGCCACTACTATATCGAGAGCCTCAGCGAGGCCGACGAATATCTGCTGTCGCTGATGGTGCCGTGATAAAGCTCGTCCGGGTCAAACGTTGGCCAGAGGCATTGAACCTAGCGTCTCTGGACAGGAAGTGAAGGGGCTTTCAAAAAAGGAATTCATTGTGATGTCCTAAGGATTTAGTATTGAGTGTAGACGATTTTGTGGCTGCGAGAACACCAAGCGCCCACAAGGTTCAAGAGGTCTCTACGAGGTTCAAACAACTCGCGTGAAATCAATAACTTGGAAGTGGCACATTTCGCGGAACTTGCTCAGAATAGCTCGTTCAGGTTCGGGATCAGGGGGTTTACCAGGAGGTCGGCAGCCGGAAGTTCTTTAGAATCAAGACGCCTTCTGAGCAGCGTGTTGAGCCTTGTGGGTTCTGCGCATACGGAATTATCTACAACGGGTAGCCGGGCCACAGAGCGCTCCCATCTGTCTGAAAACAGAGCAGCAATCGAGGTCGCTGTACGGGAGGCCCTCTGGGTTTGCACCAGGAGCGCGGCAAATGCGTTTGGCGAACCGACTTAAATGGTGCAGGTCGGAGTCCGAATTTGGCGGGTAGTTAAGCAAGCGGGCGACCTGTAACGCTTCGGGTCGATCTTTCGCTATATTAAACGCGGGGAAACGCCGTTGGCGAGTTGGCCCGTTCCAATATGCCGGTTTTGACGTTTTATAACAAGCCGAAGGTCGCGTTTGGAGAGGCAAAGCCCCCTCGCAGCCCAAAAAAACTGTCTCTGCGGCCTCAAAATGTGGGGAATGGAGGTATACTAAACCGGCAACCCAAAATCGAAAACCGCACTTTATACTGTCGAGCGCCTTCTGATACGGTTTGCTTGCGGCTAGTAGTGCAGGGGTAGTTCTATGAACGCATCCGACAGCGTAGGACTTCGGCCCTTGATGGAGCGAACCGAGGGCACGCGCGACATCGCGGTCGGCGTCATAGATGGGCCCGTGTGGCTGGATCACCCTGCCTTTACAGGCCGGCGCATTTACGAGATCGGGGGAAGTCCGCCATCCACGTGCCGCAACTTAGGCAGCTTGGCCTGCACTCACGGTACATTAGTGGCAGGAATGCTGGCCGCGAAGCGCGGCTCTGGCGCGCCTGCCATCTGCCCTGGTTGCACGTTCATTCTGCGCCCCATCTTCCCTGAGAATACGGAGGGTAACGATCCCATGCCTATCGCTACGTCGGCGGATCTCGGGACCGCAATCAGCGAATGTGTCGCCGCAGGCACCAATGTAATCAACTTGAGCGCGTCGCTAGCTCAGCCATCATCGCGAGGCGATCAGCAGTTGGAGGAGGCTCTAGATTATGCTGCTCAACACGGCGTGCTGGTGGTGGCGGCGGCTGGAAATGAGGGCACAGTGGGCAGTTCCGCCATTACCCGTCATCCCTGGGTGATCCCGGTGATCAGTTGCGATCTTCAAGGAAAGCCCACGGAGCAATCAAACCTCGGGAGATCTATAGGCAGGCGCGGACTAGCCGCGCCGGGTGAAAACATTACGAGTATTGGATCAGACGGCAAATCGGGCACATTTTACGGGACGAGTGCGGCTGCGCCGTTCGTAACAGGAACAATTGCCCTGCTCTGGTCCGAGTTTCCCACCGCAACAGCCGCCCAGATCAAGCTAGCAGTGACGCGAACGGCCGGGCGTGTGCGGAGAACGGTCACTCCGCCCTTGCTGAACGCTTGGGCTGCGTACTTAGCCATGAGCCGTAACTAGCGGAGAGATCGCAGCGTGAACAAAGATCAGAGTGAAGCAGAAACGCCTAGAGCCGAACGGCAGTCCCATCGAGTGCGGCTCCCGGGATTCCTGATAGAAGAGGAGATCGGCCTTGGGGATCTGATCAAGAAGACGACATATGCTATCGGCATCAAGCCGTGCAGCGGGTGTGAGAGGCGCGCTGAGGCACTCAACCGCTGGATGCGCATAACCCGATGATTGCAGCAGTTGAAACGGGTTCTGAAGGAGGACCACGATGGAGCACTCTCAAAATCAGGTTCAAGTAGTAGATCTCGGTGCTGCGCCGGGGGAATCGGTCGCGGGAATTACATCCCCCGTCGATCCGGACGTAGTTGTATCACAAGCGTGTCCAAATTGCGGAGCTACGCCGGCAGCGTCTACGCTAAGGCCAACGCCTAACCAACAAACACAGCATTCGCAATCCTGGGTCTACGCGATCGGCAGGATCGAGTCGCGTTTCCCAAGAATATCTGTGGAAAAGGAACTCGCCCAAGCCACGGGCAGAGCTGACACCAAGGGCCTTACCGACCGCCAGGCGCTGCAATCCGTGCTTTCCAAGCCGGAAAATCGCTACCTAGCACGGCAGCTCTGCTGGGTCATGACCATCCAGGGGCAGGAGACGTACCTCCTGGTGCCCCGCGACCCCGCGGATATCAGTCTGCTCGTGGAAGCGCTGCGCCCTAACCCCACACCGTCGGACCTCGATGTCGTCATCGGGATGATGGGGCCGATCGCTCCGCCGGAGATGTGCAATGGCCTGACGGTTCCCGTCGTGGTCTTCGATCAGATTTACTCCTTTGATCGCAATGCGCTGATCAAGGCGATTCCGAAGCCCGAGAAGAGTTCCATGAAAGAGTTTGGGCCCGCGGCAGAGGAGGTGTTCGACCGAATCATCCAAATGGCTGATAACGCGGGGACCGCCTTTGGTGATCGGGCGCTGAACTACCTCGCCGTCCGCTACCAAGCCATCTATGCCAAGGCTGCCGAATACTTCGAGCAAAACTGTTCGCTCAGCGGCGTCGCCGTCCGGCGATCCCAACTGAGCGGCCCTCGCACTTCGCTCGACGTGATCTTCTCGTACACTCACCGCAGCACGGATGTGGTGGACAAGTGGTCTGTGCGCGTAGACGTGACGGATGAGTTCCCGTTCCTGGTCACCAAGCTATCGCCATATTATGACAGGTAGGATATTTTGCTGGCGGGCCGGCTCGATGTCGTGTCACAGTCGAACTTGCCCCGAGCGCTTGAATGCCCTTAGGAGTGAAAATGCTTCCGGGATTCTCCGCAAGTTCCTCGCTTTACCGAACCGGGCAGGTGTATCGAGTATACGGTGGCTCAGCCGCCGTCGACGCTGGCCCAACAGCAGCAATGGACCTGCCGGCTGAGCCCTCAGATGTTCTGCCAGCGCACTGTCATCCTGATTCGTCGGGTCACGTGATTTACCCAGCAGCCCAAGCCCCAGGATGCGATTTTAGCTTCCCCTGCGGGAGTGCGGGAGCGCAACCCACCGCTGGTTGGCCGTTCTACAGATCTGTGGTGAATTACGCTAGCGCACCGGTTTCTGCGGCGGGCACAGAGGGCGGATTGGTGCGGCCATCGCTATGCTATTACGAGGAAGGGTTGGAATGTTGCGTGGGGACCGATGGCATCACGGTATGCACACCACCCATTCCTCAATGCCCCCTCGGCCAAGTGTGGTGCCCAGAGAGTGCAAAATGCCGGAGCCTGGACACCAACTTCGACTGCGGTCGGTGCGGCAACGCTTGCGCGAAGGGGTATGCTTGCTATTGTGGCGAATGCCAGCCGTTGCTCGCCTCGGGCTGTCCGGCGGGCTACTCGATGTGCAATGGGACGTGTTGCGGGGGCACCTGCGTGGACGGGGAGTGCCGGTGCGGCGCAGGGCCAGCCCCCAAACCGTGCGGCAACTGCGGCACTCTAGACGCTACGTGTAATGCCGGCGTGTGGTGTTATCCACCCTTAACCAGCTGCTCCGGCCAGGGCGTTTGTCAACCAGGCACAACGATTAGGTGCGGGACCGGTCTGTACGAGACATGCTCTTCCAACTGCCAGTGGGGTGCGTGCTATTGTTCTCCGGGCACGACAATGTCGTGCGGCCTGGGTACGCAAACCTGCACTTCTCAAGGCCAGTGGGGACCGTGCTATTGTCCCTCGCCTTACACGATGTGCCCCGCGACCGGGACCTGCGTGGACTTAAGCAGCGATACGACCAACTGCGGCGGTTGCGGCAACGCTTGCTCGAGTGGAACATGCTGTGGCAATCTGCAAGCTCAGACCGGTGCCTGCTGCCCAAGCGAAGCATGCTGTCTTGGCACCTGCTGCCCCGACAGTCAATCGTGTTGTGGAGACAGCTGCACCGACGTGAGTAACGACCCATTTAACTGCGGAAGTTGCAACATGGCTTGCTCGACCGCAGAAACATGCCAAGACGGATCCTGTGTGTGCCCAATTGTCCCCCCGCCCTGTAGCTGTCCGCCGTGGGCTGGGTTTTTGCTCGGGAACTACGTGTGCCACGGACTTACGAATGGACTTACCAGTAATAATAATTACAGATTAGTGGCGGGAGGTCAGTACATCCAAGGTCTCGTTGTGACAGTGCAGGTTTCTTCGGAGCCAGGTTCTGATGTGATATCGGATAACGGGTTCTCCGTCCAGCTAAATGCTGTAGGTCCGGGCCCTTCGACAACCCAGCAGTACATTTTTAACGTTAGCGGTACTTCGATTCAGGCCACGATCAACAATTGGATGAACGACTCCACGCAGATCGTCAACAACTCTTACTACCTCTGTTCTACGCCCATCAATAATGGAATCCCAGCCGGATGGTCCCTAACGATCGAGCTACAGTACGACAACGACATCGTTACTGGGGCAAAGTACTATGCGCGTGACAATTCTGGTAACCTCCGCGGGTACGACTACCTCGCCGTCGATAATGTAGGTTGCAACACTGAGGATGTGTGTATCGGATTCCAGCCGGGCGACGCGTCCCCGATAACCGAATTTACCGTGGACATAGTGGGGCTAACAAACGGTCAAGGGACAAACTTTTCCTCTGGGGCCGGAAACATCACGTATAATGTAACGAGCGGGCAAACAATAAGCCCTATCCCTAACCCTAGCTCTTGCATTGGCTTTTGCGGTGCAATTACAGTAGAGCATTCGAATTCCAACTACGGGACGGTTAGCGCCTGTCCCGCGCAATCTCTGAACCAATCATTCTCGATTACGCCCATGACGTGCACGCAACAGAACGGATCCTGCACGGGCGTTGGCGGTGCGCCTGAGACGCTCACGGTGTTCGGAGTCCCTCAGACCTGTCATTCCAATTGGGTGTGGGGGCAGTGGCCATGGATCATCGCCTGCAGCGATGGGACGACAGTCGAAAACTGTGGCTGCGGCGTACCGTGCTATTGGTAAATTCCGTGACGTGTGCTTTCTCAACGAGGCTTGCGAAATGGCGATACCTAGCGTGAATGCAGCCTATACCGTTCTGCCACGATATATTGCACTACGGGCCTTTCTTTGCGGAGGGAACCCTGGATAATCTATCATCTCATTGAAAACAAATGGCTTGTAAGCGCTTGCTTTTGGGAGGCTTGGCGAAAAACGCTGCGTTGTGGTTTCGGGTGTCATGGGTTCACGAGAGGGTTCATGTACGCCCCAGGGTCGTACTTGTCGGGCGGTTCTGGCACATTTCTACAGCGCCATGCTGGGCGCGAAAGGCGATCACCTAAAAGGACAGCTTCGGACTGGAACATCGAAGGAGTTAAAAGAAGGCGATTCGATCATAGGGCACCGTTCAATGCGCGAAGCGAAAATCGGACTGAAGTCCTGAATGTTGAGAGTAGAGTGTAGATGATTTTGTGGCAGTGACAGCACCAAGGTCCCAAACGGCGCAATCGCGTTCTACAAGCAATGCGTAACTCGCATAGGATGAATGCGTTGCAAGCGCCTGATTCTTGGGCATTTCGCTAACAGCCCCTGATCAGGTTCGGGACCAGGAGGTCGGTGGTTCGAATCCACTCGCCCCGACCAATCCTTCGGATTATTTGAATCGCGCCGGTTGGAGGCATCCGGCTTCCAACCGCCTTTTGCCTTTGTGACGGCCGTGGGCGCCTATTGAGGTCCGCCTTCGGTCACTTCATCATCTGCCGGATCGAGCTACACACTGACCGAAGTTGCGGGTTATCCATGCGTCCGATAATGTTACGGATCACGGATCCGAATACCCGCTTCGTAGCACCTAGGCCGAGGTTCGCGGATTGCTCGACGAAAAAGCCTACCTTGGCGAGCTTCAGCGGTCTCATGAAGTAGTAATCCATGCCGCTGTCAGTGAGCTCCACCACAATGTCCGCCAACGCATTGCGATGTTGGGTGCTGTCTTTGGCTTTCTCGAGAGTCGTGAGTACCGCGAGCGTCTTCGCGCGGAGGCTCTCCGAGTGATAGAAGCGAAGAAATGGCTTGGCTGACGGCGGCGAAGCCTTCACCAACCGCTTCGCACGTGGCGGCGCTGTTGGCTTGTCGGGTCGCTTGGGGGATGTAGGCACGAGTTCTCCTTCGGTTGTGGCGCCGCGGGTCTACCTACTTCCCGTCAACTCCGTAAGAACCGGCGTTGTACACGCTGCGAAGCGCCTCGAGGATGCCGGCGGAATCCACCGCGAGGGCGCGGGCCTGTTGGTCGGTGTAACTGTAGTCGAGCACCAGAGAGTAGATGTTACCGTCGAAGATAATACCGGCCAGCTCGCCATTGCGGTCTACGACGGGGCTGCCCGATTTACCGCCAATAATATCGGCCGTGCACACGAAGTTCAGCGGCGTCGAGAGATTCAGACTGGTCTTGCGCTCCAGCCAGCTCTTCGGCAAGGCGAAAGGCGGCGCGGAATCGTGCTCGGCCGCATGCTCGTAAGCGCCGCCGATGGTGGTCGCCCAGGGAATCTTCTTGCCGCCTTCCGAATAGCCTTTGACCTCGCCGAAAGCCAGCCGCAGAGTAAACGTCGCGTCCGGATAGCTGTCGGCGCCGTACAGGGCGAACCGGGCGCTGGCGATTTTGCCGTACGCCTGGCGCCGCGGCTCATCCACCTGCTCGTCGTAGATCTTGCGGGCATGGCGCGCCGGAGGATCGACCAGGCGCGCCAGCAGGATCATGGGATCCTGAGAAGCCTGGAGGGCCGTCAGACCGCCATCGGCAAGCTGCTTGCGCACGGCTACGTCCTTCAGGTGCGTGCCCTGGACCAGTTCGGCGGCGCGATTGGCGGGTGACTTGCCCGCGAGCGCTTCCCGGACGATAGCGTGATCCTCGCCCAGCATCCCCGCGAGCATGCTCAGCGAATCGGCCAGTTCGGCGGCTTCCAGATTCTCGTAAATGGGCGAGGCTGAGAAAAGCTCCTGCTTCAACGTCTCCAACTGTGATTCCGAATACTCCGGCAGCCGTTCGGCGTTGGGCTTGCGATTCTCATCGGCCAAGCGCACCAGTGTGCGCGCGATGCCGAATAGTTTGCTGTCGAAGCCCCAGCCGCGTTCCAGCAGGGCGAGATCGTAGAAGATGCCCTGGGCGGTGTCGAGCGTGGCGGCTACCTGGTCCCATGCGCCGCCGTAGGCTTCGCGGAGCTTGGGATCGTGCATGACCGCATCGCGGAGGCGCTTCTCCTCGGCGCGTTTCTGGTCCATGAGGGCGGGATCCTGCAGACCCTCCTGGATGCCGATGTAGGCCTTGCGGCTGTTCTGGTATCCGAACAGATCGTCCAACGCGCGGCGGGCATTTTCGCGGTTGCGCTCGCTGAAGGTGCGCAGAAGCACCTCCCGCCGGAAAAGCAGGTCCATGATGAATGGGTTGCTCCGGTCGCGGAGGTATTCCAGGTGACGGTCGAGACGGGACGTGGACCCGGGATTCCCGGCGACGAACACCAGATCGCCCTCCTTGGGCCCGCCTGCGTTCCACTTCAGGTAATGCTCGATGCGAACCGGCTGGCCGTTTTCATAAACGCGGAAGAATGCGATGTCGGGATCGTAGCGGGGATACTCGAAATTGTCCGGATCGCCGCCAAAGAAAGCCATGTCCTTCTCCGGCGCGAAGACCAGGCGGATGTCCGTGTATTTCTTGTAGCGATAGAGATGATACTGGCCCCCGTTATACAGCGTCACGACGTCGCTGCGTAAGCCGGTCTTGTCCAGAGATTCCTTCTCGATGGTGTTGATAATCGCGCGCCGCGCTTTCTGCGTTTCGGCCGGATCCTGCCCCGGCTTGGCCGCCGCGTTCACACGGGCGGTGACATCCTCGATATTCATCAGGACGTTTAATTCCAGGTCGGGACACTTGGCTTCCTGCTCGCGGGTGCGCGCCTGGAACCCGATATTGATGTAGTCCTTCTCGGCCGTGCTGATCTTCTGGATGCAGTCGGAGCCGACGTGATGATTGGTCATCACCAGCCCGTTGGCCGAGACAAAGGATCCCGATCCGCCGTCGTTGAAGCGCACCGCCGCCTTCTGCAGGTGGTCGAGCCATGCCGCGACCGGCTCGAAGTTATACCTGGCCTGCAAGAGCTTCGTGGGTGAATTAGTGAAAAGCCACATGCCTTCGTCGGCCTGTGTGGGGGCGGCGGCCGCCATTACAAAAACGCCGCGCACGAGCAAGCGTACAGAGAGCGTAGTGTATAGCGCATAATGGGTTGCCCGCCCACAGTCTATCGCGTTTTGACCCATCAGCGCGCCGCGCCGCCGACCGGAGAAGCATGCGCTGTTCGGCGCCCGGATCGACGACAATAGGCGTATGTCGGATATTCCGAGTCAGCCCATCGAACCGCGCTGGCTCTCTATTATGGCTCTGTTGGCCGTCGGCGGCCTCTATTGGGCTCTGCCGGAGCGATTGAGTCCGGGACCGGGCTGGCTGCCTCTGGTGCTGGCGCTCCCGCTTGCCGTTACCATTCTGGTCCTGCACAGAATGTCCAAGTACGCTCTCAGCCGGGTGTTTGGCTTTGTCCTGTTGGGGGTCATCACGGCGGCCATGATTGGGGAACTGGTCCTGCTGGTCGCCGCGCTGCCGGATCACAAGGAAGCGCCCAGGGACCTGTTACGGTCGGCCGGCGCGCTGTGGATCTCGAACATTCTGGTGTTCGCGTCGTGGTACTGGCGGTTGGATGCCGGTGGTCCACTCCAGCGCGAGATGCGCGGCGTGCACCTGAAAGGCGCGTTTCTTTTCCCGCAAATGACGCTAGACGACCCGGCCTGGATACCCGGATTCGTGGATTACCTATTCCTGGCATTCAACACGAGTACGGCTTTCTCACCGACGGATGTTCCGGTGCTGTCGCGATGGGCGAAAGGGATGATGATGGTGCAGTCCACGGTCTCGTTCAGCACCGTGGCGCTGCTGGCGGCGCGGGCCGTGAACATATTGTGATGCGAGTGTGGCGCACGCTTCAGCGCGGGGTGCCCCTTGGGCCGGGCGAGGCTCAGCTCGCCGCTGGAGTTTCTACATTTGCCGGCCCGGGTGGGGCAGGCGCTTTCGCCTGCCAACCGCTGAGCTTCAGTTCGCTGGTAGCGGGACTTCGTTCCGCCACGGCGAGCTTCAACTCGCCGAATCGTCGACCGCGTGTTGAAGGGCCATTGTCATTCGCTGCGGATGGCGGCCAGCGGATCGATATGCGCCGCGCGCCGGGCAGGCAGAAGCGTTGCCAAAGCGGCGACCGCGGCGAGTGTGAGGATGGCGCCGGCCAGCGCCACGGAGTCCATCGGGCTCACGCCGAACAGCACGGAGCGCAGTACGCGGTCCGCCATCCACGTCAACACCAGTCCTGCCGCTACGCCCACCCCCAGCAGCCGGGCCACGGTCGCGGCCAACTGCCCTACGATCTGGCGAGGCGCCGCGCCCAGCGTCATCCGCACGCCAATCTCGCGCGTGCGTGCCGCGACCACCAGCGCCACCAGGCTGTAAAGGCCAACGGAAGCCAGCAGCATGGCGGCCAGCGCGAACACGGTGACGACGCGGCTCTTCAGGCGCGGCTCGTCCAGCGATTGATCCAGAACCTCCGGCAGCGTCTTCAATCCGAAAACTGCGCGGTTGGGATCGATCTGATGCGCCAGCGGACGGATGGCCTGCTCCAGGGTCTTGGGGGGACCCTGCGTGCGCGCCACATATTCCGGATCCGGCCATCCACCGGGCGCGATGCATACGTAGAGGTACGGCCCCGGCGCCACATTCAAAGCATCCTCCCGCAGGTCGCCGGCAACCCCGACGATTTCCATGGCCTGCGCGCCCGGCGTGACCAGATCCTGCAGGAATTGGATGTGTTGCCCGACCAGATTGCGCCCCTTGGCGAACAACTCCACGAAGCGCCGGTTTACCAGAGCCTTGGGAGGCGGCTTGACAAGCGTGCGGAGGGGCGGGCAATCCGTCCCGGCTAAGATAGGCGCGCCCAACGCTTTCAGATACCCTTGGGTGATGCTGCGCTCGCCGGTCGTGATCTTGTCCGACTCTTCGGTTCGAGCCGTCTCTACCAAGGCAACCTGATAACGCAGCGTGGCGCTCGAAGCCGGCAAGAAGTTGGCGAAGCCCGCCGCCTCGACGCCTGGCGTGCGATCGAGCTGGTCCAGCAGGTCTTCCTGCATCTGGCCGATGCGGGTGCGATCTTCGTCCCATGCCGCGCCCATGTGAAAGGTGATCGCGTGGTTGGGGTCGAATCCCAGATCCACGTGAGCGAGGTTGTAATAGCTCCGCAGCATCAATCCCGCGCTGGCCAGCAGAAGCACCGTCAAGGCTATCTGGCCGGTAACCAGCGCCTGCTGCCAGCGGTGCCGGCCGCCGGACCCCCCGCGTCCCGCCTGGGCCAGGATTCCGGACAGGTTCGCGCGAGTGGCCTGGAGGACCGGCAACAAACCGCACAACATGGCAGCCAGTACGCCGGCAAGCGCCGCGAAGGCCAGGGCGCGCCAGCCAATTTCGAATCCAGCCGGAGCCGGCAGTGTAGTGAAGACCTTGCCCAGCGCGTCCACCAGCCACACGGCTACAGCACAACCCAGCGCAACGCCAAGCACCGCCATCAGCAGGATCTCACGCATCACGGCGCCCAAAATCTGCGTGCGCGTGGCGCCGATGGAGCTGCGGATGGCCATCTCCCGTTCCCGCTGCTGTAGCTGAGTCAGCATCAAGCCGGCGATGTTGGCGACGGCGATGAGGAGCAGCAGCGCCACCGCTCCGAAGACGAACAGCAGCGTCTTCCTGTATTCCCCAACGCGCACTTCCTTCAAGCTGTGCACGACGGCCGACCAGCCTTTGTCCGTTTGCGGAAACTGTTCGCCTAGTTGCCGCTGGACGCGGGCCAGGTCGTCGTGCGCCTGCGCTAAGGTGATCCCCGGCTTCATGCGCCCCACACCGGAATAGAATCGGGCTTCGCGAATCCGCATCAGGAAAGGCGGAACCTGCGCGGGAATCCACACATCAATGTCGAAGGTCTGGAACTCCTTCGGCATTACTCCGACGATGGTGTAGCCCTTGCCCTGCAGGATCAGGCGCTGGCCGATCGCGCCCGGCGATTGACGGTAGCGCCTGATCCAGAGGCCGTAGCCGATCACTGCCGAGGTGGGTCCGCCGGCTGTATCTTCCTCCGTTGTGAATGTGCGGCCCGCCAGCGGCTTCGTTCGGAAGACCCTGAAATATCCGGGCGAGACGCGCCGCCCGGCCAGGCGCTCGGGCTCCGCGCCGCTCGTATCGGTGACGTTTTCGGCATAGCTCGCCGCAATCCCATCGAACGTGTGGTTCATGCGGTTCCACTCTTCGAGCCGCACCGGTGCGATGAGGCTTTCCGGCTCATTCTTGGACGGGCTGGCTTCCAGCACCGTGACCAGCCGGTCGGAATCCGGAAATGGGAGCGGTTTCAACAGCACCGCGTCGACGACGGAAAAGACCGCGGTATTGGCGCCGATTCCGAGTCCCAGGATGGTCACTACGGCGGCCACAAAACCCTTGCGGCGCGCCAGGGAACGCGAGGCGAGCATCCACTGTTTCATTGCGAGCAGCATAGCAATTTGCGGTCCGCGCGGGCGCGCCAGTAAGATTCATGCCGGAGGGAGCTTCGCCGCAAGAGCGGATTCGTGATGTCCATTTCTGGGACGGCGTCGGTTCGCAACCGAACACTTCAGCGTGCGGCAGTTGAGGGACAATCGACGTATGTGGCGCGGCGTCTTTCGAATTGGCACGGCGCCGATCCTTGTGGCACTCGCGGCACATCTTGCCGCGGCGCCCCAGGCTGTCGCGCCTACGGCTGCCTCGCCGGCGGCCAGCAAGCCGTTCATCGAATGCGACGCCGCGGAACTGGTGCGCGCCGTTCCCGAACTGGCGGGCATTCAGTTCGACCCAAACCAGGATCGCCTGGATGAGCTGCTTGAAGCCACAGGCGATACCCTCAGTGACATGTTCGCACGGCCTGTGGCAGTCGCCGCCGCGGAAGAGATTCACGAGATACGGATCGAGGACTCGATGACCGTGGCCAGCCGGCGGGAGAGTTTCCGGTACGTAGTGAGGCTGGTCGCGGGTGGCGCTCAGGAGCACATCGATGAGGTGCGCATGGACGCCAACACCGGTTCTACGGTGCATACCGCGCAGCAGATTGACTTCCTGGTGCTGGGACACTTCCTGGAATTGCTGAACGACCTGCTTCCGCAGAACCGGGAGCGGTTGCGTCTTCGATACATTGGCCGCTGGAACGGCGGCGGGAAGGACGCAGCCGTCGTGGCATTTGCGCAGCGTGCCGAGGGGACCTCCACGCAGGGCATCCTTTGGATAGACGCCGCGACCAACCGTGTTCTGCGGCTCCGCACGGACCTGCTGGGCCGCGCGGAGGGCTTTCCGCTCGAAACCCTGACGACGGATGTTTCCCTGGTGACGGTGAACTTCAAATACATTGGCGGCGCGTTGTGGCTCCCCGCGATAGTGACTGTGCATGCGCGCTATGCGGGCGGGGAGTTACACAGCGTTCACCGGTATTCGGATTATCGCTTGTATGGCGTGGACGGCGAGTCGGATCCGGCACAGAAGGAGAAGCTTGCGGGTGTTCCGTCCATAACAACTCCCAACCCGGACGACGCGTACGAATTGCTCGCCAGAGGCGTCTCGCTGGCTCTAGAGAACAAATCCGGCGAGGCCATCGCCGCGCTCCGTGAAGCGCTGCGCCTCAATCCGGATATGCCAGCCGCTCACTACAACCTGGCGAACGCGCTGCGCCTCATAGGCGACCTGGCGGGCGCCGAAGGCGAGTTGCGCGCCGCGATGAAAAGCGTTCCGGACTCCGGACCAGTGCACAACTTCCTGGGTCTGGTGCTGTTCAAGCGCGGCGATACGGCAGGCGCCGTGGCCGAGTTCCGCAAGAGCGCGGAGCTACAGCCGAAGGACGCCATCGTGCATTTCAATCTCGCCCAGGCTCTGGAGAAGCTCGGCGATGGGAAGGCCGCGCTCGAGGAGTACCGGACCGCCTCCACGCTGGCGCCGGGCAACCCGGACTTCAAAGCCCGGTACGAGCGGCTGGTGCGTTCGATCGTGCCCGGCGCGCCGGAGTCGGCCGCCACCATACGGGTGGAAGTGCGCCAGGTATTGGTTCCCGTCATCGTCACCAATAAGGAAGGCCATCATGTCACCGGCCTGGCGCAGAGTGACTTCAGAGTCTTCGAGGACGGCGTGGAGCAGAAGATTTCAGGTTTCAGCGTGGAAGACGCGGGGGTGTCCGCCCCGGGATCCGCCGCTGCATCCGCCGCTGCACCCGCCACTGAACCGGAGAGCGCTTTGGCGCCCGTTGCCCCTAAGCCTAAGCCTGCCGCGGTCCGTAGAACCTATTTGATCTGTATCGACACACTGCACTCCGCGTTTGCCAACCTGGTGCACATCCGCGAGGCCCTGGCGAAGCTGTTCCGGACCGAGCCAGCCGGCGATTCGCAGTACATGGTGATTGCTGTAGGAACTTCCACGGAGATCGTGCAGGGACCGACCACCGATCCCGAGGCGGTGTTGAAAGCCGTCGAAAGCAAGAATTTCCAGAGGCTGTTTTTGGTCAGCCGCAGAGGCTCGACGGAGGACGATCTACGCCAGTTCCGGCGCGCGCTCGAAGACGTCCGTGCCGCATGCGACGACCCCGAACGTCGGCCGGAGTGCCTCTCAGGGCGACGACGCTTGCCGAGCGAGGCAAGTCAGATCGCCGACAAGGATGAGATGTTTACCGCCGGTTTTCTGAGTCAGCTCCGCTCGCGCGTGCAAGAGCTCGCGCACCTCACCGGGCGGCGGACGATCATCCTTTTCTCAGACGGTTTCCAGCTTGTGCCCGGCAAGGAAGCGTGGGAATTACTGGAAGCCTATTTTCCCGATATCCCCTTTGTCTCGCTGCGCAAGGTGGCGCGGATGCAGGATCTCGAGCCCGTGCTGCGGATGGCGGCTAACAATAACATTCCCGTTTACACAATCGATTCCCGGGGGCTGTATACTTCCGCTTTTTTTGACGCCTCGAATTCCGTCGGCAGTCCGAGGGTGATGCCGGCCGTGCTCCAAGCCATGAATGAGATCGCCAGTGACGCAGGTCAGACCCTTTCGGAAATTGCGGCAGCCACGGGTGGCACATCCTTTCGAAACAGCAACGATATTTTGAACGGCTTACAGCGGGCCGTTGCCGACGGGCGCCAATACTACATGCTCGCGTATACTCCGAGCAATTCCCATTCCGACGGGAAGTTCCGCGCGATTTCGGTTCGGGTACGAGACAGCAAAATGGTGGTCAATGCCAAGCGGGGCTATTGGGCCACAGAGAATTAGACGGCGAACTGAAGCTCGCCGCGGCACAAGTGTGCGCCACGAAAGCTAATCGAGATCGGAGAAATCTTCCTCGAAGAATTCCATGGCGCCCCGCTCGGACCGGCCGGTCTGGATATGCTCGCCGCTCCGTAACTGCACGCGGCGAATCTTGCCTGAAATGGTTTTCGGCAGGTCGGAAAATTCCAGGCGGCGAATTCGCTTGTAGGGCGCCAGATTTTGGCGCGTAAACAAAAAGATCTCGCGGGCCAGCTCCGCTCCCGGAACGTAGCCCGGCGCCAACAACACGAACGCCTTCGGGACTACGTGGCGCACTGGATGAGGACAGGGTACTACCGCGGCCTCCGCCACCGCCGCGTGACGGACCAGCACGCTTTCGAGCTCGAAAGGGCTGATGCGATAGTCGGATGACTTGAACACATCGTCCACGCGCCCAATGTAAGTGATATAGCCGTCTTCGTCGCGATACGCCAAGTCACCGGTGTGGTAGTAGCCTGTTTCAATGGCCTCGGCGGGATTCGCTATCTCGCCCGAATAACCGACCATCAGTCCCAAAGGCCGCGTCGAAAGATCCAGGCAGATCTCGCCCTCCTGCGCGGGCTGGCCCACGCTATCCAAAAGCTCGACCCGATAACCCGGCAACGGACGGCCCATCGAGCCTGGTTTTACCGTCTGCCCTGGTGAGTTGCCGGCGATCGCGGTGGTCTCCGTCTGGCCGAAACCATCGCGAACCGTGATCCCCCAGGCAGCCTGCACGCGTTCGATCGCTTCGGAATTCAGGGGCTCTCCCGCGGCCACCGCTTCGCGAAGATGCACGGGATAATCCGCGAGTTTCTCCTGGATCAGCATGCGCCAAACCGTGGGAGGCGCGCAGAGCGTGGTTATGGGCTTGTGCGCCAACATATCGAGCACTGACTGCGCTTTGAAGCGCGCGTAGTTGTAAGCGAACACCGTGGCCCCGGCGTTCCAGGGAGCCAGCCAGCAACTCCACGCATGTTTGGCCCAACCCGGGGAACTAATGTTCCAATGCACGTCGCCAGGCTCGAGACCGATCCAATACATGGTGGATAAGTGGCCGGCAGGATAACTCTGGTGCGAGTGATGCACCAGCTTCGGCTTGGCTGTGGTTCCCGAGGTGAAGTACAGCAGCAGAGGGTCGCTGGCATGCGTGACACCCTCGGGGGCGAATGCGCCGCTCTGCCGATACGCATCTTCGAACGAGTGCCATCCCGCGACCGGCCCGCTGACGCAGATGCGCGTATGTGCGCCGTTCAACGCAGCGAACTTGCCGGTGTGAGCGGCGCCTGCGATCACGTGCCGCACGCCGCCCCGATCCAGGCGATCTTTCAGATCTTCGGGCCCCAGCAGTGTGGCGGCCGGAATCAGAACGGCGCCGAGCTTCGTGGCGGCTAACAGAGTCTCCCAAAGCGGCGCCTCATTGCCGAGCATCAGCAGAATGCGGTCGCCGCGCCGCACGCCCCGTTCACGCAGGAATTGTGCGACTCGATCTGAGCGCTGCGACATCTCGGCAAAGCTGAGCTTGACTTCCACGCCGGCCTCGTCCACCACCCATAAGGCCGTGCGCACGTTACCGGCCGCCATGACATCGAAGTAATCCAGCGCCCAGTTGAATTCGTCCAGCTTGGGCCACTCGAAATGCCGGTAGGCGTGCTCGTAGTTGGTGCGATGCTTGAGCAGGAAATCGCGCGCACGCATGAATTCTTGAGCGCCGCTCATTACGGCAATTTATCACGCGGCTCAAAGTGGCACACGGTTTATGCGCATGAGTCGCCACGCAGGCCGCCAGCATCCAACCATTTAACCGGGCATTGACGCCCAGCGTGTCCACGCGAGGAAGAGGATGCAACAAACCTACACGGTTCAGCACAACGAGCACAGCACCAAGCGAGGATTCGACGAGGTAGTTCGCACATTCGATGCTGCTTTGGGATCGCTCGAAGACGGTGGATTGAGGGAGATTGCTGCTTCGGCGCGCGGCAATGCGGAATTCGAGGAGCGTGTACGTTCGCGCGAGGGATCCAGCGGCTTCATGCGTTTTCTGGCGGTAGACCACGGAGGATGGATGTCCCGCTACGGATCGAGCGCGCGCTCGCGTATGTATACCATCGGCAATCCGCTGATTGCGCGGACGATGCTCCAGCATAGTGTTGCGGCCGGCCTCAACGTTCCAATTCGGCTCTTGATCTACGAGGATATAGAGAGCGGAACTACGCGGCTTGCCTATGACCTTCCCTCGTCGTTGATGTCGGTGTTGCAGAGCGATGAGGTGATGGCCGCCGCGAAGAAGCTGGACGCGAAATTGATCGCGCTCGCGCTCCACGCGACCGGATCGGAGGCCTGATTTGGAACTGAAACCGATTCTGATTTTGGTGTTGCTGACGGCGCTTCCGATATTGCCGGCGGCGCATGCCCAACCCGCCAGCACCGATATTCCCGGCGCTCCCATTCCGATCCGGATTCTGGCGCAGAGCCCCGCCGATACCACGACCGAGCTTCAGGTGATCTGCCTGTTTCGTTCCTCGCCCGAAAACACATTGCACGGTTCGCTGACTGAGACGAACGAGAAACTGAAAGGTCTGCTGCAGCGCGTACGTACGCCGGACCTCTTCATGGGAGAACTTGGAGAAACACTCCTGATCGCTCCGCCAAAAGACAGCCTCGCGGCGAGGAGGCTGCTCATCATCGGTCTAGGCGATTCGCAAAGTTTTTCCCCGCAGCGCATGCAGTTGGCGGGCGAAATTCTTTACGCGGAGGCCAGCCGTCTCGCGGTAGCGCACCCCTTCTTCGCTCCGACCATTCTCGATGGCGGGGTCGGCAAGTTCACAACCGGCGAAGTCGCCGAGCAAGTGATAAGTGGATTCTTGCGGGCACTCGCGATTGACAGGGTTCTGGGCGACGCCAAGGGTTCGAGCGGCCCTGGCGGCATGACGTTGACATATCTTGCCGGAGCCAAGAATGTGAACAGCACGCGAGATGGGATCGAGAAAGCGATTGCGGCGGCGAGTCGCAGGTAGGAGCGTGGTTTATGATCG
>Ga0187858_10001388_pt1 | contig 27106 bp, 20 predicted proteins | sample June2016WEW_8_15_FD_133015 | JGI IMG/M metagenome (GOLD analysis project Ga0187858, IMG submission 133015) | Peatland microbial communities from SPRUCE experiment site at the Marcell Experimental Forest, Minnesota, USA - June2016WEW_8_150 | ecosystem: Environmental > Terrestrial > Soil >...
GCGCAGCAGCGAAGCGCTCCATCAGGCCGTCGCCGACTCCCTGCCAAAAATCACGCCGGAAAACGCTCAGGCATGGTTCAGGCTCACTCTCGACTGGGTACAGCTATCGTGATAATGCTCTAAACCGGTAGGAGGCATAGGCGCATTCGGCATCATGACCTTCGGTACCGGCACCGGCTCCTCGTTGTCCGCAGCCTCATGCGTCTGCGGCGTAGTCTCCACGCCGGTGGCGATGGGAATCTCCGGCCGCCGCGTATACAGCGGCTGCGACAGCGGCTGAATAAAGCTCTGCGGCGCTCCGGCTACCAGCGACAGTTGCACGTTGTCCCAGTCCGCGCCCACGGTGTTATCCACCACCGCCCACCCCTGCACAATCGCCGAGCCATTAGCCGTGCGCGGAAAGACCATCCGGTAGGTCGACTTCCACACCGGAACCTCGCTGATGTAGCTCACCCGCAGCTCCCGCTGCCCTTGTCCCAGCGCGTCCAGCGTCAGGTGCCGCAGTCCCGTCGAGTGCGTCGTGCTCAGCAGCTCGAGATAGCGGTTGAGCTGGCCCTGCAAGCCCGCGTCCAGCGGCCGCACGCTCAAGGCCGGCGTCAGCTCGATCACCCGCACCGCGCCCGACCCCGCTACCAGCGTCAGATAATACTTATCCACCGTAGCGTCGCTCTCGATCCCGGGAATCTTCTCCGTGTGCGCCTCGATCGCCATCAACCGCCCCGTAATCGTTTCGCCGGGCCCGCCCAGCACCTCCACCCGCTGCCCCCGCAGCGCCTGGAACAGCTCGCTCGAAGTCGGATCGTCGCTCATGCCCAGCGAAAGCGACTTCAGTTGCTCGGCCAGCGGCGTCGTCGAGTTGTAATTCACCCCGCCAATCCGCCCTCCGCCCTCGTCCAGCACCGTCAGCGACTGCAACACGTCGTTCAACTGCAGCGAAGTAAAGTCGATGGCCACCCGCTGGTTGCCGCTCACCTTCCCGGCGTGCTCAAAGTAGCCCACGCCGTTCTTGTAGAGCACCACCTTGCGCACCGGCAGGTCGATGGGCGAAGTTTTGTCGGGCGAATTCTTGTCGGGCAAACTCTTCCCTGGCTGCGGAATCGCAGCCGCAGCGGTCGGCCCGGCTGTTCTCGATTTGGCTTGGGACCCGGCCGGTGACTGCGCGGCAAGGGTCAATGTGAAGGCGGCAAGACAGAAAACGGCAAGAATACGGCGCATCGGAGCCTCCTCGGGCCAACAAACGGGCCACAAACGGAAATGCTATTCCCTTCGGACCCCGGCGGGGACGAAATGGTTCCCAATGAAACGGAAAATCGCCGCTGTCCACTCCGATGAACGGAGCAAGGGCGAAATCTTGCACGATTCACTTGTATCTATTTCGAAAATCCGGGTGCCGGGTGCCCCAGGTCTCGCTTTTGAGACCTGGGAACAACAACCCTCAACCATCCATGTTTTAAAAGGGCGCGGTTGTACAGGATGCGGAAAAACGCGGTTTTGTATCAGGGCACGACTTCACTGGCTACGGAAAAACTCGATCCGGAGGGAGGCGGGGGTTTCAACCCCCGCATAAAGCCAACAAAATGAACTTGGGCTTTAGCCCCGGAGGTATGCTTTTCAGAATATAGAGTAAAATCAGGCGTTTTTCCGCAGCCTCATTAACTGTGCCGCTCGATGGGCAAATGCCCCTACTCATCCTCGCTGGTCTGCATACTCAGATACCGCTCATAGCCAAGCTCTGTGATCTGGTGCATCTGGGCTTCGAGCCAGTCCACGTGCTCTTCCTCGTCCTTCAGCAGAGCGACAAAAAGATCCCGCGAGCCGTTGTCTTTTTCCTCCATTGCGATCCGAACGGACTCGTTGTACATGGCCACCGCCCCGATCTCCAGTTTCAGGTCGGCCTGGATCATGTCCTTGACGTTTCCGCCGATCGACAGGGCCAGCGGTTCCATGGTGGGTTTGCCATCCAGAAAAAAGATGCGCTCCAGGAGCGTTTCGGCGTGCTTCATCTCCCCGATGGACTGCTTTTTGATGTACTTGGAGAGCCGGTCGTATCCCCAGTTCTCGCACATTTCCGCGTGAACAAAGTACTGGTTGATGGCGGTGAGCTCCTCGCGAAGCGCACGATTCAGTAGTTCGATGACCTTCGGGTTACCCTTCATGGCTGGATTCTACAGAACAGCGGGCCGGCTTGTAACCGAAAAATTCAAGGATGGGACACTTCCGCATGGAGAGCGCCATTTGCCTCAACCGGCCACTTTCGGCGATACTTAGGTGTTGTGTCTTGCGTGGCTGGGCGCATCTGCCCGGCCCTTTATTTGGCCGGCGAACTGGAACCAGGAAGCCGCCAGCTAAAGACCCCAATAGACCGGGGTCCCCGCGTCCGCCGCGGCGGATTCGTCCGCGGGGTGGAAGAACCGCAACAGAGCACTGGATTTTGAAAGGAACCGTATCGCCGTGGTGATGATTCGTCTGGCGCGTTTTGGCGCCCCCAAGCAGCCCTGCTACCGCATCGTGGTCATTGAGAAGGACCGCGCCCGCAATGGCCGTTCGATCGAGGTCGTCGGCACCTACAACCCCCGCACCAGCCCGGCCACGGTCGACCTGAAGCGCGAGCGCATCGCCTACTGGCGCAGCCAGGGCGCGCAGCTCTCCCCCACCGTCGAAAAGCTGCTGTCCAAGACCCCCGCCCAGACCCCCGTCGCGGACCCGGTTGAGGCCACAGTCGCAGCCCCGGCCACCGACCCCGTCGAGGCCTGATCCTTTCTGCTCCTACTCCCCTCCTCATGGCCCTGCGGGCGCGGGCATCCGAGCCGGCGCTCATACAGTTGCTGACGGGGGTGGGTGTGTGCTGATACTATGCGCGCACCGATCCAAGATGCCAATTTTTGGGTCTCTAATTCCCAATGCTTTGACCCATCCGGTACGGGGGCGCGAATATGACCCAACGCAATATGGTCGCAGTAGAGGAACTGGTCCGCGAGATTGCGCGGGCCCTGGTGGATGAACCGGCAGCCGTCGATGTGCATTCCGTGGACCGCGACGAGAGCACCGCTCTCAAGCTCCGGGTTGCTCCCCAGGACGTGGGCAAGGTCATCGGCAAGCAGGGGCGCACCGCCCGCTCGGTGCGCACCATTCTGGGCGCCGTCAGCACCAAGCTGCATCATCGCTATACGCTCGATATCCTGGAAGAAGACGACGAACTCTGAGATGGCCGCCGCTCATGCCTCCATCCATATCCGGAGGCGGATATGACCGCGCCTGCACAGCCCGAACAAGCTGCCCAGTGGGTCTGGCTGGCCCGCATTCGCCGCCCGCAAGGCCGCAAAGGCGAAGTCTTCGCCGACATTCTCACCGATTTCCCCGAGAAATTCGCTGAGCGCCGCCAGCTGTGGCTCCTGCATGAGGGCGCGCCAGCCGCCGCCCCGCGCCAGGCCGAGCTTCAGGCCCACTGGCTCCATAAAGGCGGCATCGTCCTTCACTTCGCCGGGGTAGACTCCATCTCCGCCGCCGAAACCCTCGCCGGCCTCATCGTTGCCATTCCACGCGCCGATCGAGCCGCTCTCGCCGGGGACGAGGTCTATATCGCCGACCTCATCGGCTGCACCCTCTACGATGTCGCCGATATGGCCGTCCCCACCCCCGTCGGCCAGATCGAAGATGTGGACCGCTCAGCCGGCCCCGTAGCGCTCCTGGTCGTCCAGAGCGCGACCGGCGAAATCCTCATCCCTTTCGCCAAAAGCTACCTGCGCACCCTCGACCTGGCAGCCAAACGCGTCGAGATGGCCCTCCCCGAAGGCCTCACCGGCCTGAATGCGCCGGGAAAAAGCTGAACTGCTTGAGGAAAATCTCGCTGTTTTGAAAGGGCACGGCTTACCAGATTGCGGAGAATCTCGCTGCTTTGAAAGGGCACGGCTTACCAGATTGCGTATCTCATTGTTTTGAAAGGGCACGGCCGGGAACCCTCTGGGTGCCGTGCCGAATGCCCACCAACCAAAGAGATAACGGCTTTAGCCGCCGAGGGAATGCAAATTGTTGAACTGACCTTCCCTCGGGGGCTAAAGCCCCTTGGCTTTTTTCTATGCCTTGGTGGCGCGGCTAAAGCCGCGCCCTTTCAAATCATCGGGCAACTTTCGTCCCATGCTGCAAATTCATTGCCTCTTTGGCTGGCCGGGCTACCCTTACCCTCTACTGAAACGCCAGCGGCTTCCACGCGCCCCCATCCTTCAGCGCCAACTGAATCGGCCGCGGCGGTCCTTTGGGCGGGACCGTCACTTCAATCCACAGCTCCTGCCCCGCCTTGAGCGCCGCTGGATTTGCAGCGGTCTCCGCAATGTAGAAGTCCACAGGCCCGTCCAACCGCAGGTCCTCGCACGATGCGCCCGGCCGGCCTTCGACCATGAGTTCATCCGGGCGGTTATCTCCCTCCGGAATCCGGATCGCCAGCAATTTGTTGCCTTCTACCTTGAGCTGCGCGGGGAACCGAACCGATTGATCCGAATGGATCGAGTAGGTCTTCCCCGTCGGCACGCCGTCCAGGTTCCTTGGCATCGCGGCCTGTTTCGCCGACGGAAGCGTGCTCTGGCAGCCGTCCACCACCAATTGCAGGCTCAAATAGCGTCCGCGCATCAGCAACTGCGGATCGTACGTGGTGGCGCGGGTCCACACCCGCGGGCAGCTCCAGCGCTGGTAAACGTACTTGGCCGCAATCGTCGAGACGATCGCCAACTGAATCGCAAGTAATACGATGGAAGTCAAGGAAATCGTGGTTTTGAAGATCTTCATTTGGCCTCCAGGGTCGAAATATCTTTTTGCCCCATGCGGGCCAGCAGCCCACGCCGTGTCTTTTCGAGAGCCCACCCCCCAGCCAGGAAGAGAACGCCCAGCCCGATCAGTCCCAGCGAACGGCCCACCTCGCTGTAAATATCACTGAAGTAGAACCACCCCACCGAAATGGCAAACCCCACAATGCCCAGGTTGACCAGCGCACGGCTGGTCTGCCGCACGCCCCACCAGATCACGAAGATTGCATAGGCCGCAACCAGCGCGTGGGAGAAAATGTTCGGCTCGCTGAAAATCTCGTTGCGAGAATAGGTGCGGTAGTGGACCATCCCCGTCCAGATTCGGCTGCACCAGGGCAGCGCGAGCGAAAAAACAATCGCCGCGGCCATCGGAATCAGGCTCTTGCGCAGCCTGAACACAGAAAAACAAAGCGGCAGAATGGCGATGACTGCCCAACCCCAGAGCCGCGCGCCAAAAGGTAAGAAGGTCTCCTCCGCCGACCACGAGCTCCAGCTTCCCAATAAAAATACGATGCCGAAGACGCTGGCGATGGCCGAGACGGCAAAGAGAATGCCCTGCACCGCCTTGTGCCGCGAGCCCAGAAATACGGTCAGATAGAGAATCGCCCAAACCACCAGGAATCGGCCTATATAGACGTCTTCGCCGATGTGTCCGTCGGCGTAGAACGAAAACTCCGACAGAATCCAGGCCGGAAACAAGAGCAGCGTGAGCGTCTGCTGGGCCTCGTCCTGCAGCAGAACCCATCCCGCCAGGGCGGCAATGGCCCATAGCAGAATCGCCGCCGGCCAGTGCTCCTGAATGTTGAATATCTGCCCCACCAGCGCAATCGCCGCCCCGGTCGAGACCGTGCCCACGGCGTGCAGCGCCGTCGAAAGGCTGCGATAATCCTTGCGCGACCAGGCCCCGCCCAGGTGGAAGACGGCCACCATGCCCATGACCAGGGCGTAGCGCGCGCCGGGGCCAAGCTCGTCCCAGTGGGCTGAGACAAACAGCACCACTCCGCAGGCCAGCAGAATAGCCCCCAGAATGAGCGCCACCATGCCCTGCCAGCCCATGCGTTTCAAACTAAGCCCGGAGGGGCTGGCCTGCTCCGATTCAAAGGCGCGAATGCGCGCCGCTGCCTCCGCATCCAGGACGCCGGCCGATTGCCAGCGATTGATCAACGACTCATAGTCAGCCATAACTGTTGGCTAAAGTAAAGCACATCCGGGCAGCCCGCACACACAAACTTCTGCCTATATCATCGAAACGTATGCGCTTTGAGATCGTCACCATCTTTCCCGGCTTCTTTGCCGGCATCTTCGTGAACGGGATCATCCGCCGGGCGCTGGCCGAAGGGCTGGTCACGGTGGGCGTCCACGATCTGCGCAACTATACGCACGATCGGCACCGCACCGTGGACGACCGCCCCTTTGGCGGCGGCGAAGGCATGGTCCTCAAACCTGAACCCCTGGCCGAGGCGCTGGCATCGCTGGGCATTGAGCCAAAATCCGCCTCTCAGCCAGATCAGGGCACTCTCGGCATTGGACCAAAATCCGCCTCTCAGCCGTCTCAGGCCACGACTTCACAGGATTCGGAAAAACTCGATTCCGACGCTTTGTATCAGGGCACGACTTCAGTCGTGCCGCAAAAGCCGCTAAATGAAGCAGGGGCTTTAGCCCCTGAGGGAAAGCCTCCAATTGTTCCAACCCCCCGCCCAACCGTCATTCTGCTCTCCGCCCAGGGCCGTCCCTTTACCCAGGCGCTGGCCCGCGAACTGGCTGCTCTTGACCGCGTGGTCCTGATCTGCGGCCGCTACGAGGGGGTGGATGAGCGCATCAACCAGCTCTACTGCGATATGGAGCTTTCCATCGGCGATTACGTGCTCAGCGGTGGCGAACTGGCCGCCGCCGTCGTGCTCGACGCAACCATGCGCCTCATTCCCGGCGTGCTCGGCAACGAGGCCTCCGGCGAGTTCGAGAGCTTCGGCGTCCCCGACGCCGAAATCGCCGCCAATGCCGAAGGCGTTCCCCGCTCCCAGCACGGCGCCGGCGGCCTTCTGGACTACCCTCACTACACCCGCCCCGCCGAATTCCTGGGCCTGCGCGCCCCCGAAGTCCTCCTCAACGGCGACCACCTGCAGATTCGCCGCTGGCGCCGCGAGCAGCAGTTGCGCAAGACCCTGGCCAACCGCCCCGACCTGCTGGAGCGCGCCTTTCTTAGCCGGGAAGACCGCAAGCTGCTCGAATCCATCCAGCACTCCGATCAGGAGCCGGATTAGGCACGCAAACCCCTTCTCTGATAATCTTAAAGTTCCGAGTCCAACCGCAGGAAACCACCATGTCCATTCATCCCGTTATGCAGCGCCTGGCCGACAAGCTCAAGCGCACCGACCTCCCCGAGATCGTTCCCGGCGACCAGGTTCGCGTCCAGGTCAAGATCAAGGAAGGCGACAAGGAACGCCTCCAGGCCTTCGAAGGCCTGGTCATCGCCATCAACCGCGGCCCCCAGGGCACCTTTACCGTCCGCAAAATGAGCTTTGGCCAGGGCGTGGAGCGCATCTTCCCCTTCAACTCCACGGTCATTGACAAGATCGAGACGATTCGCAGCTACCGGGTCCGCCGCGCCAAGCTCTTCTACCTTCGCTCGCTGCGCGGCAAGGCCGCCCGCCTCAAGGAAGTGGACCGCGTCACCGGCAAAGTCCGCGCCTAAGCCCATCCACGATTTTTTCCATCACCCCCAGCCCACCCGGCTGGGGGTTTTGCTTTTTATATTGCGATATTTCAAAAAAGCGGGTGCCCCAGGTCTCGATTTTGAGACCTGGGAGACCACAAAAGCCGACCCTCCAAGTTCGTCCCCAACAAAAGCCCCGTGCCCCATCGGGGTGCCCTCTGGGCCCCACGTTTTGTTTTTGTGGCAACGGTGGGAAACCACATAAGCCGACCCTCCCAAGTTCGTTCCCCACAAAAGCCCCGTGCCCCATCCTTGCGATTCTTTTTATCGCAAGGGTGGGAAACCACGAACCTCCAACCGCCGTCCAATCTTCATATACTTGATTTCATGCCGAGGACCACTCTCTGCGGATTAGCTCTTGAAGAAGCCGCGCGCCTTCGTGGCGCGCTGCGCATTGCCGGCCTCGACGAAGTAGGCCGCGGCCCGCTCTTCGGCCCCGTCGTCGCAGCCGCAGTCATCCTTCCCAAAGGCTGCCGCCTGCAAGGCCTCACCGACTCGAAAAAACTCTCCGAGAAGCAGCGCAACCAACTCGACCCCGAGATTCGCCTGAACGCCGTAGCCTGGGCCATCGCCGCCGTCGATGCCGAGACCATCGACCGCATCAACATCCGCCGGGCATCGCTGCTGGCCATGCGCATGGCGGTCGAGCAGCTCGCCCTCAGCCCCGACTTCCTGCTCATCGACGGCCGCGACATCATCGACTGGCCGTGCCCCCAGCAGGCCGTCATCCACGGCGATGCTCGCAGCCTCTCCATCGCCGCCGCCAGCGTCCTGGCCAAGGTCCACCGCGACCGCCTGCTCGTCGAGCTGGACCGCCAATTTCCCGGCTATGGGCTCGCCCAGCACAAGGGCTACTGCTCACCACAGCACCTCGCCGCACTGGCCCTCCTCGGCCCCACCCCGCTGCACCGCAAGAGCTATCACCCGGTGGCTCAAACCCTCCTGCAATTCGATTGTTCCGTGCCGCGGTAACGCCAACTCGCTAACTTGCTATCCCCGCCGCGGCGGGGGCTAACTTGCCGCATTTGTCATCCATCGCAACCTCCACCAGCCGTTCACACCACCCGCACAAACGGCCATTGCCCCAGCCGCCAGGCACGATAAAGGTAAATCAGCGTGCCCGAGACCCCGATCCCCGCCGCCACCGCCAGTCCATCCAGCGCGTGGCTCCGGTTGACCAGAATAAAGACGAAGCCCCCCATCGCCACCAGCGGCGGCAGCGGATAGAGCGGCATCCTGAACGGCCGTGCCAACTCCGGCCTCTGCACCCGCAGCAGCATCACCCCCGCCTGTTGCAGAAAGAACTGAAGCAGGATGCGCGTAATCACCAGCATGGTAATCACCTGCGCCAGCGAAAAGAAGCAGAACCCGGCCGCCACCAGACCCAGAGCCGCCAGCGACCGGTGAGGAATCCCATGCTTCGGGTGCACCGCGTCCAGAAAGCGGAAGTAGTTGCCGTCGCGGGCCGCCGCGTAGGGCACGCGCGAGTAGCCCAGCAGCAGCGAAAAGACCGAGCCAAAGGCAGTCCACACAATCAGCGCCGCCATCAGCCGCCCGGCCAGCGGGCCGAAGGCGGACTTCGCGATATCCGCCACCAGTTGCAGCCTCACCGTCTCGCCGGCGGCCACGTGCGCCGCCGCATCGCGCATAGAAGGCAGCGCGGCCAGATTCATCGCCACATAAAAAGCCGAAACGAAGAGCACCGAAAGCAGAATCGCGCGCGGAATCGTCCGCTCCGGCCGCCGCACCTCGCCGCCCAGAAAGCAGATATTGTAGTAGCCCCAGTAGCAGTAGGTGGTAAGCAGCGTCGCCTGCGCAAGCCCGCCAAGCGCCGCGGCCAAAGGCTGCGCGGGCGAGGCCAGCATCTGCCAGCCGCCGGCAGTATTCACAAAGCCGGAGACGATCACCCCCGCAATCGCCGCCAGCACCCCGGCAAACAGCACCCAGGCCAGCCGCGTAATCGAGCTCAGGTTGCGATAGAGCAGCGCCGTCACCAGCAGGCAAGTTCCCGCGGCGGCAAAATTCGCGTAGTGCAGCGCCGGCAACCCCGCCACCGGCGCCTGTTCAAGCCCCGGCCAGAACCAGCCCAGAAAACTCGATAGCCCGATGCAGCCCGAAGCAATCGCCAGCGGAGCAGAAAAGCTCAACTGCCAGACGTAAAGAAAGCTCAGCCAATTCCCCGCGCGTTCCGGCCCATAAATCTCGCGCAGAAAGGCATACGAGCCGCCCGCGCGTGGAAACGCCGCGCCCAGCTCCGCCCACACCAGCCCGTCGGCCACCGCGATCGCCGCGCCCAGCACCCACGCCCACACGCTCAGCCGGTACCCCGCCGCCGCAATCACCAGCGGCAGCGTAATAAACGGCCCCACCCCGATCATCTCCAACATATTGAAGAGCACGGCCGAGCGCAGCCCGATCCGCCGTTGCAGTGAGCCGGTGCTGGCCGCGATGGGTTGAGAATGCGTCATAAGGCGGAAAATCTGTCTTATTAAACTTGCATTTTGGGTGGACCGGAGCATTAGCCCCGGCCTGTCGCACAAATCCGCTAACTTGCTAACCTGCTATCCCCGCGAAGCGGGGCTAACCTGCTGCCTTTGTCCAATACTTCCACGAATCCCGCCCGGCCAGGTCATGAGAAGCTCATATCGAAGGACCGGAGCATTAGCCCTGATCGCACAAATCCGCTAACTTGCTAACCCGCTATCCCCGCGAAGCGGGGATAACCTGCTGCCTTTGTCCAATACTTCCACGAATCCCGCCCGGCCCGTTCATGAGGAGCTCATATCGATGCTCTAGCGCTCCCCGGATTGTACACTGACGGAAAGTATGTTCCTTGCCGATAAATATCATCGGGCCGCAGCGGGGACGGTCCTTGCCGGCCTGATCCTGGCAGGCGCTCTCTCCGTCCGCCTGCCGGCACAGCAGCCTGCTCAGCCGCCCGTCCCCGCTACGGCCTCGCCCGCCCAGCTCCCCTCCGGCGAGCCCAGCGCCATCGCTCTGCCCATCGCCGAAAACCGTGGCCAGGCCGTCCTCGACCAATCCCTCAAGCGCCTCTCCACCACCGCCAGCCTGATGATGATCGTCGCCCATCCCGACGACGAGGACGGCGCGCTGCTCACCTATCTCTCCCGCAGCCTCGGCGTCCGCTGCACGCTGCTCACCCTCACCCGCGGCGAAGGCGGCCAGAATGCCATCTCCGCCGACAGCTACGACGCCCTCGGCCTCATCCGCACCAACGAACTGCTCAAGGCCGGCGAGTTCTACGGCGCAAAGCAGCTCTGGGGCACCGAGATCGACTTCGGCTTCTCCAAAACTCAAGCTGAATCCTTCGCCCGCTGGGGCCACGACCGCGTCCTCTACGACGCCGTTCTCGCCGTCCGCCGCGAGCGCCCCCAGGTCATCGTCTCCACCTTTGTCGGCGGCATTACCGACGGCCACGGCCACCACCAGGTCTCCGGCGAAATCGCGCAGGAGGTCTTCAAAGCCGCCGCCGACCCCACCGTCTTCCCCGAACAGCTCAAAGACGGCCTCCAGCCCTGGCAGCCCTTAGCCGTCTACTCCATGGTCCCCTTCGCGCCCGTCACTGAGAAAGGCATGTTCGACTACGCCACCGGCAAGTGGGCGCCCGCGAAGTTCCTCAATTACGTCACCGGCGAATCCACCACCGGCGTTCCCTCCACCGACGTCACCATCCAGGTCGGCGCCCTCGACCCAGTTCTCGGCCGCAGCTATGTGCAGATTGCGCGCGAAGGCTGGGGCCAGCAGAAGTCGCAGAACGGCGGCGCAAACCCAACCCTCAGCGGTCCCGCCGCCACAAACTATCACCTCTGGGCCGTAGCGCCCGCAGCAGCCGCCAATGACGGAGCCAACGCCGGCAATGCGGACCTCTTCCACAACCGCAAGGTCGCCGTCGATACCACCCTCGACGGCCTGACAAATTTCGTCAAAGGCAATCCGCCGAACTGGCTGGCCGCGAGCCTTCACCGCATCGATATCAGCATTAAAAACCTCGAGACCGAACGCAAGGGCCTGTCGGCCATCGACTTCGCCCATCAACTGGCGCTCATCTACCGCCAGACCCTCGACCTCCACGCAAAAGTCGCCTCCAGCGATCTCGACGCGCAATCCAAAGCCGGCCTTCTGCTCGAACTGGGAGCGAAGATCGGCCAGTTCCAGTCCGCGCTCAAGGATCTGCTCGGTCTGGATCTCGTAGCCTTCACCACCAAAGCCGACAGCGCGCAAAGCGGTGGCCCCAGAGGCGGCTCCGCCGACGAGACCCCCCGCAGCGTAACTCCCGGCCAGGAGTTCCACGTCCGCGTCCACACTTCACAGGCCACTGCCGAATCCCGTCTCGAAAAAGTTTGGCTGGAGAGCCGCAGCGGCGACCCGTGGAAGACCACCCTGGCCACCGGCGCAATCGACCCCGCCGCCCCCACCGCCGATCCCATCTTCCACGTCCAGGCCGCGGAAAATGCCGACCCCACCCAGCCCTACTTCACCCGCCCCTCCATCGAGCAGCCCTACTACGACCTCACCCGCCCCGAGTACCGGCTGCGTTCCTTCGCCCCCTGGCCTCTCTCCGCCTGGGCCGAGTTCACCTTTGACGGCCTACCCATCCGCATCGGCCGGGTCGTCCAGACCATGCAGCGCGTCCTCGGCCCCGGAGGCATCTACGAGCCGTTAGTCGTCACCCCCGCCATCGGCGTCCGCATCGACCCCGAAGCCCGCATTCTTCCTCTCGACGGCTCCGCTCTTCCTGTCCGCGTAACCGTCCATGCCCAATCCGCTGCCGAAGGCTCTCTGGAGCTCAAGCTCCCCTCCGGATGGACCTCCGACCCGGCGCAAGCGCATTTCCATCTCGACAGCGCCGGCGACACCGAGCCCATCCTCTTCTCGGTAACCCCGGCCGCTACGCACGAGGCCGCTTACACCATCCAGGCCATCGCCCACTCCGACGGCCGCGCCTACCAAACCGGATGGCAAAGCATCGGCTACCCCGGCCTGCGCCCCTATAACCTCTTCAAGCCCGCCCAGTTGCAAACCCGCAAAGTCGACGTGAAGCTGGCCCCCGGCCTGCGCGTGGCCTACGTCATGGGCACCGGCGACCTGGTTCCCCAGGCCATCGAAGCCCTGGGCACCGCTCCTCACCTGCTCACCGCCGCCGAACTCACATCAGCCGGCCTATCCGCATGGAACGTGATCGTGATCGGCATTCGCGCTTACTCCGTTCGTCCCGAATTAGCCGCTGCCCAATCGCGGCTGAACGAGTTTGTCCAGCGCGGCGGTACCCTCGTCGTCCAATACCAGAGCGGTAACTTCCCAGCTCCGTTCCCGCTCTCCATGGGCCACTCTCCGGAGCGTGTCGTCGACGAGCAGGCGCCCGTCAAGCTGCTCCAACCCGCCGATCCCCTGCTCACCTCGCCCAACGCCATCACCCAAGCCGACTTTGACGGCTGGGTCGAGGAGCGCGGCCACTCCTTCCTCGATACCTGGGACCCCGGCTACTCGGCGCTCACTGAGACCGCCGATCCCGGCCAGGACCCCCAGCGCGGCGGCCTTCTGGTTGCCCATCCCGGCAAAGGCACTTATATCTATATCGCTTTCGCGTTGCATCGCCAGCTTCCCGAGTTAGTCCCCGGAGCTTATCGATTGCTGGCCAATCTGCTCAGCGCCGGCAGGGGCGCCGCAGGCGAAGCAGACCGGGTTCAACTACCGCGTCCATGAACATTTGAAGCGCCCGGATGCCACTTAGGACAAGGCGAAGGCATTTGTTAAAAAGTGTGAATTCATCTCGGACCTTGATGCAATGACTTGCCCGATAACTCTGTTAAAAATACGTGAATTCGTCATATATTCATCAAACTCTGTCAACCTGAAAAACGGAACCAGCCAGGGAAAACTCCACCTGTGCGGACTTTTCCCCGGCTCTGAATGTTCCTCACGCATCGCCGATAGGAATGTAGCTTGGCTTTATGCTCAAGATTTTCGGAATGCGGGAGTTCAATGCGTTCGCTTGTGCTAGCGGGCGCAGTAATAATCCAACCTGATTTGAGAAGAAAGAGAGAGGCCCAATGAAATTCAGACTTACAACCGTTGCCGCCGCAATTCTGGCAGCCTGCCTGGTTGTCTCATACGCCAACGCCGGCCAGGAAACCCCGCCGGTCAAGAAGCACACCGAAACTCAAAAAGCTAAAAAGCCGAAGCCGCCTACGGTCGAGGAACAGATTCAGTCCCTGCGCCAGGACCTGGAGAACGAAATCAACGGACTCAAGACCGATCTGGCCAACAAGGACGCCGAGTTGAGGCAGGCAAAGCAGGCCGCGGCCGATGCCCAGGCCGCTGCGGACAGGGCAAATGCCGCTGTCTCGGCTTCCAGCCAGGCCGTCAGCGACAACGCATCCGCCGTCTCCACGCTGCAGTCCACCGTCACTGACCTCAAGGGCAACCAGGCTTCGCTGGCCGCCACCGTCTCCGACGAGACGGCCAAAATCAAGAAGGAATTCTTGAGCCCCAACGTCCTCCACTACAAGGGCGTCGGCATCACGCCCGGCGGCTTCGTGGCGGCTGAAACTGTTTGGCGCAGCAAGGCTACCGGCGGCGACATTCCCACCGCCTTCAGCTCCATTCCTTACGAGGGCGCCGACGCCTATTCGCTCAGCGAGTTCTATGGCAGCGCTCGCCAGTCGCGCGTCTCCATGATGGCCGAGGGCAAGACCAGCTGGGGCGCCCTGCGCGGCTACTATGAGGCTGACTGGCTGGGAACCGGCATCAGCTCCAACAACAACCAGTCCAACAGCTACGTCCTCCGCCAGCGCGTGCTTTGGGCGCAGGCCGAAACCAACAGCGGATGGGCCTTCACCGGCGGCCAGTTGTGGTCCCTGGCTACCGAAGACAGGAAAAGCATCTCCAACCTCTCCGGCGACATTCTCACTCCGCTGACCATTGACCCGAACTATAACGCGGGCTTCGTCTGGACGCGCCAGTACGGCATGCGCGTCACCAAGACCTACAAGCACGCGGCCTTCGGCGTTGCGGCTGAGAATCCGCAACTCCTCTATACCGCCTCGCTGGCCGGCAACACTCCTTACGCCGTCCTCGGCAGCGCCGGCCAAAACGGCGGCAACTACAACGCCGCCATCAGCGCCAGCGGTACCACAACGTATATCGCGAACTACGCCAACCAGTGCACGGTGTGGTCGTCCTCCACCACCTGCGCGGTGGGAACGACAAGCATTCCCGTGCCCGTCTACGCCACCATCGTGGCCAACACCAACGTCGCCAACATCTCCTTCAACGACGCGCCCGACATGATCGTCAAAGCCGCCTTCGATCCCGGCTGGGGACACTATGAAGTCTTCGGCATCGCCGGCTTTGCCCACGAGACCGTTTATCCCAACACCACCACCAACAGCGTCAAATACGGCGGCCAGAAGGATATCGCCACCGGCGCCAATGTATGGGCGTCTTCCTCATCGGCCGGCAACTATGTCAACAGCATCGTCGTCGGCGGCGTAGGCGGCAGCCTGCGCGTCCCTGTGATCAAAAACAAACTCGACTTCGGCGCCAAGGGGCTCTACGGTCCCGGCATGGGCCGCTACGGCGACTCCACATTGGCCGACGTTACGGCCGATGCCTCCGGCAACCTCGCCCCCATCCACAACCTCTCCGGCCTGTTCACTGTTGAGGCCACCCCCACGCCTCGCCTGGTCATCTACCTGAACTATGGCGGAGACTACGCCGGCCGCACGGACTTCGCTCAGGAGGCAGGCGTCAACGGCTTGCCCTCTTCGCTGGGCTCGCCCGCCGCGGAATACTGCCCAACCACAGCCGGCGCATTCACCTGCACCAAGACGCCCACGGCTGCTGACATCGCTCTCGGCGGCGCCTGGGGCGGTCACTGGAGCACGCCCGCCACGGGAACCACAGCCGTAGGCTACGGTTCGCGGCAGCTCTCCAACTCCGCCTGCACTTCCATCGCCGCCCCCGGCTACAACACCGGCAGCTCCACCGGCTATCTCCCCGGCGGTTCCTGCGGCGCGCAAACCCGCGACGTGCAGGAGATCACCGGCGGCTGGTGGTATGACATCTATAAGGGCGATCGCGGCCGTTTCCGTCAGGGCTTCCAGTACAGCTACGCGGTCCGCGAGGGCTGGTCAGGCGCAGGCTCTCCCGCCATCGGCGCCAAGGGCATCGACAACATGTTCTGGACCTCCCTCCGCTACTACGTCCCATAACCCCGGGAACCTACCGGTTCCGCAACGGCAAAGGGGCAGCCCACTACGGGCTGCCCTTTCTGTTTTCCCATCAATCCGCGCAGCTTCGATCCTGAAAAGCCGGGTGCCCCATCCTTGCCGTCAGCCGCGGCGGATTCTTGCGGCAAGGGTGTGAAACCTCGAACATTGAAATAGCTGTTTTGAAAGGGCGCGGCTTTAGCCCCTGAGGGAATCTCTCCCAACGAATGAATCTGGGTGCCCCAGGTCTCGCTTTTGAGACCTGGGAAACCACAACCATCAACCATCCATGTTTTGAATGCGCGCGGCTTCAGCCCCCGAGGAAATGTATTGTTCAACCACATGCACTCCCCCGGCGGTTATAGCCGAAAACCGAAGGTTTGATCTGCAATCAGCCCTTGCCGCTCCCCTGCTCAGCTCCCTCCGCAAGCGTCTCCAGAACCAGCGCAAGCGCATCCTCCCAATCCGGCATGAGCACCCCAAAGGTCTCCTCCACGCGTTGGCACGATAACCGCGAGTTGGCCGGACGCTTGGCGGGACGGGGAAACTCGCTGGTCGTGATTGGAATCAGCCTCGGCGCCGCGCTTCCAGCCCGTTTGCTCAGAAATGCCTGCGCAAATCCAAACCAGCTAGTCTCTCCCGCGCAGGTCAGATTGTAGATCCCGCCGCGTCCCTGCAATCCGCCCCCTCCGGGCCGAAGCACTTGCGCCAAGATATCGGCAGTCGCCTGGGCAATGCATTCGCTCGAGGTCGGCGAGCCAATCTGGTCGTCCACGATGCGCAGCTCCTCCTTTTCCCTCGCCAGCCGCAACATGGTCAGCAGAAAGTTATTCCCGCGCGCCCCATAAACCCAGCTGGTCCGCAAAATCAGAGATTCGCCGCCCGCCGCCTGGATCGCCTCATCGCCCGCCAGTTTCGTCTTGCCGTAAACATTCAGCGGATGGGGCGCGTCGGTCTCCACATACGGCCCCTGCTTGGAGCCATCGAAGACGTAATCCGTCGAGTAGTGAACCAGAATGCTGCCCATCCTCCTGGCTTCCTCGGCAATCACGCCGGGCGCAGTGCCGTTGATCGCCATGGCCAATTCAGGCTCGCTCTCCGCCTTATCCACCGCCGTGTAGGCGGCGGCATTCACAATCACCGCCGCTCCCGCCGCGCGCAACGTCTTGCGAATCGAATCGGGCTTTGAGAAATCCACCTCCGGATAATCAACCCCGGTTACCGCGCCCAGGCAGGCCAATCGATGGCGCAACTCCCATCCCACTTGCCCCGTGCACCCCAATACCAATACCTTCAATTTCGTCATGCGCTTCCTTCAGGTGAAAATCCATTTCTATAGCAAAACCAGGCAAGACGTAAACCCATGCGCGCCCGCGCGCCTCTTCCCAGGTCAAGCGGTTCAACAAAAATCGCGCCGCCCGATGAGTTCCTGCCAGTGCTGAGTAAGCAGCGCACTATCTTCCCGGATCGGGCTTTCCATCGGACGTGTCTCAGATGAGGAATCCGCATCGCGGTTTTCCGCCACAAGAATGGGGCATCTCCAACGCATCTCCCTACACTAACCTCATCCAATCCTGTAAAGCAGGTAGGTATGGTGGTCAGAACGCAGAGCAGAGGCCTCACAGTGATCGGGCTGTACGTGGGTGTGAACAATGTCCGCCGTTATTTCCCTAAGCACATCTCCGTCATCGAGTTGCACCTGGATCATTTGCAGATTCAGTGTAGCCTGCCGCCTTATTTCTGGCAGGGCCAGCCGGAGATCCACGATCCCAGGCTCTGCGCCTGGCTGGAGGCCAAGAACTTCTACGGAAATTCAAATCGAACCCCACTCCCCATGGCCATGATTCCCTCCGGAGAAAACTCCTTCCGCCTCCAACCCGTCTCCTTGAGAGCGCAGTCGAGAATAAGGCAGGTGACCGCCTCAGCAGCCAAAGCACCGCAGCCTGAGCCCAGCCTGATCTCCGCAGCCTGAGCGCTAACTTGCTAACTCGCTAACCCCGCGAAGCGGGGCTAACTAGCCGCCCTGGTCTACAACCGGCCAGCAACCTCCCAACCTCCGATGCCGGCCCATTCCCTATTCCCTATTCCCTGACCCCTGACCCCTGACCACCGACCACTGACCACTGTCATCTGCAAGCTGACTTGATAAACTCGAATTGCAATGACCCTGAGCCAGCTCCAAAAGACGATCGAGAGCCACTTTGCCGCCGGACCCTCCGCTATCGGCGACCCATCCGCCATGACGGCCTTCTTTTCGCTCCGTGCCGCCCTCGAGAGCGGTGAACTCCGCGCCGCCTCGCCGGACCCCGCCTCGCCCTCCGGCTGGCGCGTCAACGCCTGGGTCAAGCAGGGCATCCTGCTCGGCTTTCGCCTCGGCGTCCTCGAGGAGCTGCCCAGCGGCGGCCTCTCATTCGTCGACAAGAACACCTACCCGGTCCGCCATTTCGCCGCCGGCGACGGCGTCCGCCTGGTTCCCGGCGGCTCCTCCATCCGTGCCGGAGCCTATCTGGCCCGCGGCGTAGTCTGCATGCCGCCCATGTACATCAACGCCGGAGCCTGGGTGGACGAAGGCACGATGGTCGATTCCCACGCCCTGGTCGGCTCCTGCGCCCAGATCGGCAAGCGCGTCCACCTCAGCGCCGCCGCCCAGATCGGCGGCGTCCTCGAGCCGGTAAACGCCAGCCCGGTGGTCATTGAAGACGACGTCCTGGTGGGCGGCAACTCCGGCGTCTACGAGGGAACCATCGTCCGCCGCGGCGCGGTCCTGGCCGCCGGAACCATCCTCACCCGAGGCACTCCCCTCTTCGACCTCGTCAACGGCCAAATCCTCCGCGCCACCGCCGAGTTGCCCCTCATCGTCCCCGAGAACGCCGTAGTAGTCCCCGGCTCCCGCACCCTCCCAAAAGGCAAGGGCCATGAGCGAGCCCGGGACTGGGGCCTCTCGCTCTACGCACCCGTCATCGTCAAATACCGCGACGACAAAACCGACCTGAGCACCACCCTCGAAGATTTGCTGCGCTAACGCAGCGCACTCCAGGGCAGGTTTGAGCATCCCGCGCGACGCCTGCTCTAAAATGCCAGACGCGCCTCCGCCGAGTTGGCCGCCTTCACAATCAACATTCCATTCGCTTGCCGGCCGGAATTTGAGTTCCGCCACTCCAATTCCATCTCCCTGGACTCGTGCGGCATCAACTCGAAGTCGTTATCGCTCAGTTCACTCAGGTAGGGCTGCGGGCCGGCACCCGGCCACTCCACTCTCATGTGAACCAGGTGTGCGTAGCCTCCCCGGTTCACGATGCGAACCCGGCAGCGCGCAAGGGCTCCGTCGGCCGCAACCGGAACTGCTTCCGTAACCGCAAGCTCCGTTTCCGGTTGTTCTTTGAGCGTCTGGAAAAGCGGCTTCTCGTGTGCCCGGAGCAGCTCTGCTGTGCGCTGCTGCCCGCCGGGCAGCACAGCGGCCAGCATATCCGCGAACAGGACAAAATAGGCCCGCCCTTGCGGCTCGGCAATCAAATATTGATCGATGGGCAGCGCGGAGTAAGCGTCCGTCGGCGGCGTAAAGCCGGTGAACGCAACCGTCTTGCCCGCGCCGTATGCGCCCGTTATCAGCAGCGGTTCTCCCGCGATCGAGAGCTCCGTGTGCGACCCCGGCCTGGCAGTTACCCGGTTAAAGCCTACCAGCCCGTAATGGCGAAGCAACTCAAGACTCTCCGGCGAAGTTCCAGCACCGCTCGAGTCGCTTCCGGCGGCAATCTCGTGAATCGCGTTCTCCGTCTGCAGCCCGTCGTCCATGCCGTGCGCTCCATACGTCAGGTCTCCGCGTCCTGATATCTCCACCGGTAACACCGCGTCCAGGGCGGTAGCTTCAAGAACGGCGGCGTGTCCCATGCCGCCATGAAAGCTCCCCTCGCCGCCCGTATGGATGAACCCGGAACCTGCCTTCACCGCCTCGTCCAGCGCCTTTGCGGTCTCGGCAGGCAGCACCTTCGCCAACGCCTCAAAACTCCCCAGCCAGATTGCGTCATACTTTGCCCGCAACGCCGGCCCATCCGCAAGCTCGCGCCCCATCGCATCCAGCGAGTTCTCGTCGTACACATCCACATCCAGCCCCATGCCGCGCAGCATTGCGCCAATGGGGCCGGCAAACCTGGACTGCGCGATCAGCAGCACGCGATGCGACCCGGAGAATGCCGCCGGAACGACCTTGATGAACGAAGTTTCCTCCACCGCTTCCAGGTCCGCGGCGCCGGCCAGCGACGCGCGCAATACATACACACCCGGCGTTTGCGGCAAAGTCAATGAGAACTCTCCGGCCATGATTTTGCCGTCTGCGCCGATCAATGCGGGAAAATCGGCCCCAGCCACCTTTTCGCCGCTCAGCGAAAGCAGTTCCGCATGTACTGTGCCGCGTATCTCCCGGTCCAGGTCGTTGATCACCCAGACAGGAGCCGACCACCGGCTCCCAGCCGGCTGAGATTCCAGGGCGTCCTTGAATGCAAAGCTCAGCGCCACCGGCGCTTGCGCGCGCTTCATATACCAGTAAGCCGTCTTGGGAACGCGGTCATAGTCCACGATGCCGAAGCGGAAACCTGGCCCCAGTTCCACAAAATCCCATGAGCGGATGCCGTTGATCGGATCGTATTTCCTGCGCCGAAAGGCCTCCGCGGCGTACTGCAGCACAAATCCCTGGTAGAGCTGCGTATCGCTCACCAGCTCAGCCACCGAACTCGGATCGCGATCCACAAAATGCTCGGTGCGATAGAGCATGCTGTAGAGCCCCGGAGTTTCAAAGCTGGTCAGGTATGCGTAGGCCTCCGTATCGATGGGCAGGTTGAACCACCGCGGCAGGCTCGCTTTAGCATCCCACTGCTGCGCGGGCGTCAGATACTTGCCCAGGTTTTCATACGAAGACAGCGAGATGCCGCCGTACTCCGACACAAAACCTGTCTTCGCGTCGAACAGTTCCTGGTAGTTCCCTGCCTGCCAGCCCATTCCGGCCGCTGCATACCAGAAGTGCTGCTCGCCCAGATCGCACAGGCTGGGATGAAAGATGCTGCCCGGCGCAAGCTCGCTCACTATCGCCTTCATCTCCGCCATGAACGTGTCGTAGCCCTGCTGGTCGACCCCATTGCTCCACCCGCCGGCCTTTTCATGCGCCTCCGCCAGCGGAGCCCATTCCACCACCGACGGATGGTTGCGCAGTGCGGTTACGATCTCTCTCACCTGCAAGCCGGCCTGCTTCAGGAAGGGTTCCCGCATCGGGTTGCCCTGGTCCAGCACGCGCTGTGGCCCGTATTGCGGAAACGGAAGCTCCACCACCACCAGGATTCCCAGGCGGTCGCATAAATCGTAGAACTCCGGCTTCTCAACCACCGTAAAATTCACCAGCAAATTGAAATTTCCGTCGCGAAACAATCTCAAATCCCGCTCATAGCTCTCCGCTGTCGGAGTCGACCGGTAGAAATCCGCAATCGGAAACCAGGAGGCCTTCACAAACATCTTTCGCCCGTTCAGCCGGTACGCCATATCGGCATCGCGCGTAACGGTTCGAATCCCAAACACAACCGAGCGCCGGTCGCCCCAATCACTCTTCCCCGCAGCAATACCCGCGTCAAGTTGATAAAGATTCTGCGCGCCTTTGTCCCAACTCCACCACAGCCGCGCATCCGGCACGCGCACCTCCGCCTCCGCCGTGGTCGCTCCAGGCGCGGCCTTCACCACCAGCGCAGGCAACTCCAGCGCGGCTCCGGCAAAGTTCTCCGGCTTCAGCTTCAGCCTCACCGTCCGGGTGCGCGTTTCCTGCCCCGCATTCTCAAGCGTCACCCCCACCCGCAGCGTCGCGCTTCCGTCCGCGGCAATCGATTCCGTCTCCACGTGCAAATCGCCGATCGCCACCGTGCTCTCCGTCCGCAGGTGAACGCTCCTCCATATCCCCATCACAAACGTCGCATTGCCCTGCGCCGGCAGCGCATCCCAGTGGATATCAATGTAGTAAGGCGCCTTCTTGAGCTTCATGCCTTCCGGGTCGGCCTCGCCGCCCAGGTTGCCGTCCAGGTACTCCAGTAAACTGCCTCCCGGGGGCGCCACGGGATGCGTCACTTGAACCGCAAGCACATTGTCCCCGCCATAGCGCAGCACCCCGGTCACATCGAAAGAGAATGCCGTATATGTCCCCTCGTGTGTGCCCAGAAGCTGACCATTCAGCCACACGGTCGTAAAGTAGTCCGAGCCATCGAAGACCAGCCGGCTCACCGCGCCCGCGGCTTTCGGGCCGGCGTTGAAATGCTTCCGGTACCACCACTCCCTGCCGTTCACTCCTATCAGCTCTTTGCTCTCGTTAAAGCGTTCCTCGCCGGTAAAGCCCGCCTGCAACTGCGTATCTCCGGGAACGGTCACGGTACGAAATCCGCTGTCGTCAAAGCTCTCCGACGCGGCTCCTGCCTTCACGCCCGCTTCAAATTCAAACGGCCCCATGCGCCAATCGTTGCCGTCCAGCGGTACATCCACCGCGGCGGCAGGGGTTACCGTTGCTCCCTTCCCGCGCGCAGCCTGCTGCCCTTCCGCGGCCGCTCCCGCACCAAACCAGAAAACCGCCACTGCAAGCAGAATTCCCACTCCCCGATGCCGCATCCTTCCTCCCTTGCGCAATCACTTCCCGCGCCGGCCCTGGCCGTCAATCCTTCGCCGTTCAGTCCGGTCCGGATTGGCGCAACTTCCGCACTGGCCCCTTGCGTCGAACCTTTATACCACTGAGCACACAGTACGGAACCTGGCATCGATAAGATCAGCCTTCCGCTCACTCGCTCTCCCGCCAGTGTTACCATCAAACCTGACAGATGCAAACCAAAAAACTGAAAATTATCCCTCTCGGCGGCCTCGGCGAGTTCGGCATGAATTGCCTCGCCCTGCGCTGGGAAGACGACATTATCGTGATCGACGCCGGGTTAATGTTCCCCGAGTCGGAGCTTCTGGGCGTCGATGTCGTGGTTCCCGACATCACCTACCTCATTGAAAACAAACAGCATGTACGAGCCATCGTCCTCACCCACGGCCACATGGACCACATCGGCGGCCTGTCCTGGTTTCTCTCCGAGCTCAAAGTCCCCGTCTACGCCACCGAATTCACCCTGGCCTACGTCGAGGACAATCTCGAAGAGAATCACATGCTCGACGAAACCACCCTCATCGAGATCATCCCCAAAGAAAAATTCACCATCGGCCCTTTCACCATCGAGCCCATCCGCGTCACCCACTCCCTGGTAGACTGCGTGGCCCTGGCCATCGAAACCCCGGTCGGCGTCGTCATCCACACCGGCGACTTCAAAATCGACCTCTCGCCGCTCGACGGCAATGCCTTTGACCTGCACACCTTCGCCGAATACGGCAAGCGCGGCGTCCTCGCTCTGCTCCAGGACTCAACCAATGTCGAGCGCTCCGGCTACACGCCCAGTGAGCGCGCCGTCATCCCTCGCCTCGACGAAATCTTTACCCAGGCCAAAAAGAAGCTTTTCTTCGCGTGCTTCTCTTCCTCCATCTACCGCATCCGCATCGCCCTCGATCTGGCCCGCCAGCATGGCCGCAAGGTGGCCATCGTCGGCCGCTCCATGATGGAGAGCACTGAGATTGCCCAGGACCTCGGCTACATCGAGATTCCCCAGGGCCTGGTCGTCAATCCCGGCCAGATGCGCGACTACTCGCCCGAGCAGTTGATGGTGCTCATCAGCGGCACACAGGGCGAGCCCATGAGCGCCCTGAGCCGCGCCGCGGTCGATAACCACAAGCACGCCCGCGTCGACGCCGGCGACACCGTCATCCTCAGCTCCCGCATCATTCCCGGCAACGAGAAGAGCATCTTCCGCGTCATCGACCACCTCTGCCGCCGCGACGCCAACGTCATCTGCGACGACGGCTCCAACGGCCTCATCCACGTCAGCGGCCACGGCGCGCAGGAAGAGCAGCGCCTGCTCATCAACCTCGTCCGCCCCAAATTCTTCATCCCCATCCACGGCGACTACCGCAACCTTGCCCACCACGCCAAAGTAGCCATGGAGACCGGCGCGGTCGAGCACGCCATAGTCATTGAAGACGGCGACGTTCTCGAACTCGACAAAAACGACGCCCGCAAAAAAGACAAAGTAACCGCCGGCCGCATCCTCATCGACTCCGGCTCCTCCATCGATGTCGTCGAAGACCTCGTCATCCGCGACCGCCGCATTCTCTCTGAAGACGGCATCGTCCTCGCGGTCCTCGCCATCAACAAGCGCACCGGCAAGGTCGAGCAGCAGCCTGAAGTCGTCATGCGCGGCTTTGGCGGCGCCGACATCACCGACCAGGCCCGCGAACTGGTGTTGAAAACCCTCGACAGCCTGACCACCGAGCAGAAGTCCGACTACGGCATGGTCAAGGAAAAAGTCCGCGCCGAATTAAAGCGCCTCATCCAGAAAACCACCGGCCGCCGCCCCATGATTATGCCCGTAATCCTGGAAATCTGAGTCTCCAGCTACAGTCAAAATAATCTGGGTGCCCCATCTTCGCCGCGTTCTTGTTTTTGCGGCTAAGGTGGGATAGTCCATCTATTTACAGCACTTTATCGACTTCTAAAGAACCCAATTCACCAAAACCGCAGGGGAACAAGTGACATTCCCCTAATCTTCGCCTATAATATGGCGATGTCAAGGAAGCCGTCGCTGGAACGCAGCGAGCTAGCGTAAAAGGAGGAGCAATTGCATCTGACAAGATCGCAGCGTATTGGAGTTGGCATTTCGATTACACTCATTCTCCTTTTAATCGCCATCTTGGGATTCGCGAAAGTATCCACCCAACGACGAATTAACGATCTTCAACGTCAAGTCGCGGAACTCACACTGAAAGTACAGGCACAAGACAGGATCCCTTCCATTGAAGAGCAAGCGACGTGTGCGAAGCAAGCGGAATTGTTCTTCAAAGATAGCGGATACTCGAATCAGGCGGATTATGCCAGTCATTTCAATCCAAAGTTGAACAAATGCTTCATTGTAATCAGGGATAGAAAGTATAAAAAGACTGGAATGACTTTTTCAAAACAAGTATTTGATGCGTATGAACAAAAGAACTATGGGAACTACCTTTGGATACAGCAATACAAAAATGGCAAGAAATACTGGGAAGTACCGCCAGTTGAATGTGAAGTTGTCAAGAGCGATGGAACTCCACCATATTGCCATTCGGAAGACGAGTTTGACGAAATGATGGCGCAATACTACATGGACGTAAAGAATTGAACCGCTAATCGCCCGATTAGCGCGAAAGGAGGATTGTTATGGCCTCACTTGATAGCGTCCGGCTGAAAATCCGCCACACTGAGTCGCACTTGGAGATACTTAAATCCGAAATCAAGCGGTACTTTGATACTGGCCCTTGCGAAGTGGTGCCAGATGCAAATAGCAGCAAGGATCGGCCTACATTTTCCCTCCAATTGAAAACCCCCATTTCCGCCAAACTCGGCCTTATTGTAGGGGACTGCCTACAGAACCTGCGTTCTTCGCTTGATTATCTGGTGTGGGAACTCGTACTGGCTTCTAAGAACGAACCCACCAAACAGAACATGTTTCCAATCTGTGTTACATCGGACAGCTTTCAAGCTGCTCTACGCGGACATAGGATCGAGGGAGTTAGTTCCGAGGCCGCCGCATTGATCGATGCGTTTCAGCCCTATCATGAAGGGGAGCCCAATGCACATAGTCTGGCCATTTTGGATGAACTCGCAAACATCAATAAACACCGGAGGGTATTGCTCACAGAAATCAGCTCAATCTCTACCGGGGAGATGATATCCCTTTGGAAGGATTGGGTAAGCAGCGGTGGCATGATTCCTTCCAAGCTGGTCCACAATGTTAATTTCGGGAAGGCACTGACAGCGGAACAAGTGGATATGCCAGGTAATCTGATTCCGTTTATTGCGTTCAACGAGGGAGCCGTAAAAGGCATGGAAGTTGGAATGTGTATGGAGGCCTTCATGAACTATGTCTCCGAGGCCTTGGCTTGCTTTGAGAGATTCTTTATGCCCGACCCACTCGTCACCCTCGCCGAAATCCGCGCCGCCGCCGCCCGCATCGCCAACATCGCAGTCCGCACCCCGCTAGTCCGCGCCCAATTCCCGGGCCTTTCCGGCCACGGAACCAATAAAGAAATCTACCTCAAAGCCGAAAGCCTCCAGCCCATCGGTGCCTTCAAAATCCGCGGCGCGGCCAACAAAATCCTCCAGCTAACCCCAGAAGAAATCGCCCGCGGCGTCATCACCTACTCCAGCGGCAACCACGCCCAGGGCGTAGCCTACGCCGCCCGCGAAGTCGGCGCCAAAGCCGTCATCGTCATGCCCTCCAACGCCCCCGCCATCAAGCGCGCCGCCACCCTCGCCCTCGGCGCTCAAATCGTCGACGTAGGCCTGGCCTCCAGCGAGCGCCTCGCCGTGGCCGAGCAGCTTGTCCGCGAGTACGGCTACGTCGTCATTCCCCCTTATGACGACGAGCAGATCATCGCCGGCCAGGCCACCTGCGGCCTTGAAATCGTAGAGTCCCTCCCCGAAGTCGATCTCGTCCTCGCCCCCGTCAGCGGCGGCGGCCTGCTCAGCGGAGTAGCCGCCGCCGTCAAGCAGATTCGCCCCCAAGCCAGAGTCTTCGGCGTCGAACCCGAGCTGGCCGGCGACACCGCCGAAAGCTTCCGCACTGGCCGGATCGTCACCTGGCCCGCCGAGCTGACCAGCCGCACCATCGCAGATGGATTGCGCACCCAAAGCGTAGGCCAGCGCAACTTCGCCCACATCCAGGCCTTTGTCGAAGGCATCATCACCGTCACCGAAGCCGAAATTCGCGCCGCCATGCGCGCCATCGTAGCCGCCACGCGCCTGGTTCCCGAGCCCAGCGGAGCCGTAGCCGCCGCCGCCCTCCTCTTCCACGCCGCCCAGCTCCCGCCCTACTCGACAGCCGTAGCCGTAGTCAGCGGCGGCAACATCGATCCCGCCCTCCTCGCCCAAATCCTCACCGAAACCTGATACCGGAGCGATGAACTCGGTATTGAATAAAAGGTGCGGGCTAGTGGGTCAGGGCCTTAGCCCTCACAGGCAGACAGCTTCAAGCGAAGAGTACGGGCATTAGCCCGTACATTAACGTAGTTGACTGAAGGGTACTGGCTATAAAGGCTGCGTAAAACTCGATCCGGAGGGAGGCGGGGGTTTCAACCCCCGCATAAAGCCATGAGAATAAACGTGGGCTTTAGCTGTGAAGTTTCAATAGGTTGTTGTCCATTCGGTCGAGAACTGGGAAGCTGAAGTTGCGAAACAAAAGCAATCCCAGGAGACCGAATGGACTATCACTATCATGCTCGACTGA
>Ga0187858_10001391_pt1 | contig 27061 bp, 22 predicted proteins | sample June2016WEW_8_15_FD_133015 | JGI IMG/M metagenome (GOLD analysis project Ga0187858, IMG submission 133015) | Peatland microbial communities from SPRUCE experiment site at the Marcell Experimental Forest, Minnesota, USA - June2016WEW_8_150 | ecosystem: Environmental > Terrestrial > Soil >...
ATCCGCTGCTCCAACTCCGCGAGCGCCTTGCGCGCCGTCCAGGTGCGGTAAAGCGACGGCAGATCCTCGCGGCTGACCGCGGTATAAAGCCGGCATGTGCAACTGTGCGCGGCGCAAACGTAAATCCAGACGGCTGTCAGCAATGCGAGGGATAGCCAAAGCCAGTTCGTGAGACCCGGTGCCCGCACGCGCAGAAACAGGATCGCGATAAGGAGCAAAGCGCCCGTCCCCAGCGCGCGCGTCGAGACCAGATAGCGTGGAACCCTGGTGATGACAATCGCCTGAATATCGCGAAAATAGAACCGCTTGTACTGCTCTTGGAATCGATCGGACCTCACCGATAACAGATGGTCCGCGGCGGTCCACAGGCTTGCTGAAAAGATGAAGCCGCGGCGGCGCCCGGGAAGCTTGCGATAGCGCTGGCGGTCATCGGCCAAAGTCACGCCCTCGCCTTCAGCAGGAAATAGGCCGTGCCCCACACCCATCCCGCGATTTCGCCCAAAGCGATCAGGATGGCTAACGCTGAGCGCCATCGCACGCGCCGCACCAGGCTCAACGGACGGTTCCAATAGCGTATCGCCAGGTATAGCGCGACTGGCGCGGAAAGGGCCGTGAACGGCCACAGCAGGAGAGGGGCCGCCGCCACGGTCAGCGCGATGGAATCGTACAAGGTGCGCGAATTATCCAACTCGGCCGCCGGGGCCTTGAAATCGCGCGCCGCGAAGCACGACGGACACCACACTCCCCCTTTGAAATCCACCGCGCAGAGCTGGCAAACAAACCGGCCGCAGTGGCCGCATGCGCCTACCGCCCGCTTTCCGGGATGATCGAAGCAGGTAGCCTCGCCCTCCGCCGCCGGCTCAGTCGCCACCGGAGCGGTCTCGGCAAAGAGCGCCGGAAAAACCCGCACGGTGCTTGAGGCGCCGCATTCCGGACACAGCGCTGCGTCCTGCCGCGCGAGTTCCCACTTGGGCAGCGGCCGTTCACAACGGTTGCACGGGATGGACATCGCCGGCGGCTACTTCCCCACCTTGATCACGCGCGTATCGCAGAGCATGTCGTGCAAGGCCCGTTTCTGTGCATCGAATCCCGCCATGATGTAACCGATGAGGAGGATGACCCCACTCAATATTTTCGCGAAGTAGCGGCCCACCGCGCGTCCCAGCGATACCGGGCCTCCATCGGGGCGAACCACTTTTAAATCGAGCGCCATCTTGCCGGGAGTCGCCCCAAAGCGGCTGATGAACACGCCCTCGTAAGTGGCTCCAATAACCATGCCGATGAGATACTGGAGACCCATGGCCATTAACATCACATCGGTGCGACCGCTTAATAGAAACCGCGCCAGCGGCAACTGCACGACCATCCCTACGACGAAGAGGATGACGGAATCGATCAGGATGGCGAGGGCACGAATCCAGAAGCCGGCGTACGTGAAGGTGGCCGCGGCAGGGACTCCTTCGCGGAGTTTCTGGGCGTAGGCGTTCTTACAATTCGCGCAGATGAGCCGGTCGCCGAAGCGCGCAAGCTCATCCGGATGCCAGGGCTGGCCGCATTCCGAGCAGTATTGAATAGGAGCCGTCGCGTCCATTTGAAGCGATTGTAGCAGCGCGTGGCAGCGTATGGCAGAAGACTGAATACGGATCGCCCGCTCGCCGCTTCGCCCGCTCGCCCGCTCGAAACATCGACGCATTTTGTCGATGTTGGCGCACTGTGCGCGCCAGCCACCGCTTGCCAAAATCGCTCGGTCGCGCCATAGTTAGAGTCCGGAAGATCATCCTTATGGAACTGGAAATTCTCCGCTCCCCCGTGCGCTTTCTGCGCCACATGCTCGGCGCGCTGCCCCAGGAGCGCGCGCTCCTCGAATTCGAATCCTGGTGGGAAACCGAGGGCCGGAGCATCTCGGATGCCACCGATCGCGCCGGCACGCCCTGGTTGCGCATGTTCGACCGCGGCGGACGTCGCGTGGACGAGGTCCTGTTCGCGCCCGAATACTGGCGCGCGCTGCGCCATGGATACCGCGCCGGCGTGGTCTGGCGCGCCTTCGAGGAAGAGTCGCTGTTGACTTGCGCGCTGCTCGATTACATCACTTGCTTTTACGATCCGGGACTAACCTGCCCTTACGTGATCTCGCTGGCCACCGCCGTGGCACTCGATCAGCACGGCAGCGAGGCGCTGAAGGCGCGGTTCCTGCCGCACTTGTTATGCAAAGACGACCGGGTCTGGCAAGGCGCCACCTGGATGACCGAGATCAAAGGCGGCTCCGATCTGGGGGCCAACGTCGAGACCGTGGCGCGGCCTGCCGGAGATCGCTGGCTGCTCACCGGCGACAAGTATTTCGCAAGCAACGCCGGCGCGGATCTGGCGGTGGTGGCAGCGCGGCCCGAAGGCGCGCCGCACAACGTGCGCGGCCTGGCCCTGTTCCTGCTGCCGAGGCGCCGCGAAAACGGAGAGCTGAACTACACTATCCGGCGTCTGAAAGATAAGACGGCCACGCGTTCGGTGCCCACTGGGGAGATCGAACTGCGCGATAGCGAAGCCTGGCTGCTCGGCTCCCGGGAGCACGGCGTGCATCTCATCCTCGAGGTCCTGAACCTCTCGCGCGCGACGAACTCGGTCGGCAGCGCCGCCATCGCCCAACGCGCCCTGGCCGAGGCGGCCGGCTTCGCCCAGCAACGCATCGCTTTCGGCAAGCCGGTCCTCCAGCATCCGCTGCTGCGCAAGCAGTTCGACGAGCACGTGGAAACGCTGCAGGATGCTTTCGCGCTCGGCTGGGAGAGTGTCGTGAGGCTCAACGAGGTGTGGCGCGAGAAGATGCCCTACTCGGACCGCTATCGCCTTTTTCGCCTGATCGCGCACCTGGCGAAATATTGGACTTCGGACGTGGCGCCGGACATCGCCCGGTGGGCCATGGAGGTGCACGGCGCGCTCGGCGTCCTGGCGGAATTCCCGGTGGAGCGCTGGTTCCGGGAGGCAATGGTCCTAACCATTTGGGAGGGCACCTGCCATCGCCAGATTCTGGACGGCCTGGAGGTGATGGAACGCAAGGGCGCGCATCGCCTGTTGTTCGACCATCTGCGCGCGACTGCCGATCCGTCAGGTCTCGAAGACATGCGCCGCAGCGTGGAAGCCCACTTGGCATTGCCGCAGGCGCAGCGGGAGGCCGGCGCGGAAGAGATGTTCCGCGACTTGGCGATGTTCATGGCGCGCGCCGTGCGACATGCGGCGGTGCCTGTGGGGGTGTAGCGTGGAGCGGATCGGGATTCCAAATTGCTGCCCGACTGCCTCTCCACGCCACGCGACAACCGTCGAGCAGCTCGGCGGGTAAGCCTTTCACGAACAATTTGATAGTGCGCTGACATTTAGCGGACCACTAACAAGTTGGTTTCGGTCATAAAAATTCTATATGATCGAATGGATCGAAGGATCTTCGCAAGCCGATCTGCTGGCTTGGAGACAGCCCTGACCGCCTGCGACGGTTCCCCGAAGCGGCGCGCCGGGATGCCGGCTATCAGTTGAGCTTGATTCAGGCCGGACGTCGTGCGAAGGACTGGAAACCGATGCCACTTGTTGGGACCGGCGTGATCGAGGTGCGAATTCATTTGGAGAGTGAGTACAGGGTCTTCTACCTGGCGAAGTTCGAGGAAGCCGTTTACGTGTTGCACGCCTTCGTCAAGAAGAGCCAGAAGTCATCTTCGCTCGACATTGCGTTGGGCAGGAAGCGCTATCGTGAACTGCTGGAAAGGCGGAAGTGATGCGGGTCACCAAAGGTAATGAGAATGTTTTTGTGGATTGCGGATTTCCACCAGCCGAAGCCGAGAACCTCCGTATGCGAGCCGAGATGATGATTGCCCTGAGCGGCTATATCCAGGACAGAAAGATCAGTCAAGCCAGCGCCGCCAAGATCATGGGCGTTTCGCAGCCCAGGATTTCCGACCTGATGCGCGGTAAGATCGGGTCGTTCACTTTAGACACGCTCGTCAATATGCTGGCCTCCGCGGGCCTCAAGGTAGACATGCGTATTAGGCTTGGCCGGCCGAGAAGCAAGAAGGTCGCCTGATCCCGGCGTTCCAAGGCCCGCGATGCGTGGAAGCCCACCTGGCGTTGCCCCAGGCGCAGCGGGAGGGCAAGCGCGAAGCTCCACATGCCGCGAGCGCCGAGAAAGACAAGCCCACCCAGGTAAGCTGCCCATGTGCAATAGATCATCAAGATGCGGCATGCTGCTTAATAGCGCGTACGCCATTAAGACCACTCCCTCACGGTCGTGGCTCCGATCGGAGCCGCAGTGCAGCAAGCGGTCACTGAGCTAGCACTCGCGCTCCAGGGACTCGAGCCACTCCTCCAGATCTCCGCTGCCTTCGGCCCTCGCGTGCACTTGCATAGCGCCGTGCTCGTATCCCTTGTCGTATGCCCGCAGGTTCAAATCGCGGAAACTTTCCGGAACCGAGTCGGCTACGGCCCGGCGCAGCGCGTCGGGGTCCACAAGCGCGGTCACCGCGCCGAAGAAGCCCACGACCACGATGTTTAGCACCATCTTGCGGCCCAACTCTTCTGCCAAGCGCGTGGCGGGCACACTGAATACGCGCATGCCGCTGGGCACACCGTTCACGCGCACCAAATCCCGCTCTACGATGAGCGTGCCGCCTGGTTTCAACTCGGGCACGAACCGCGTGTAGGCCTCCTGCGAAAGCACCACCAGCACATCCGGCTGCGTCACGTAAGGGTATGCAATGGGCTCGCCGGAAAGAATGACCGCGGCGCTCGAAGAGCCGCCACGCGCCTCCGGGCCGAAATTCTGGGTCATGGTGGCGTAAGCATCCTGATAGATAGAAGCCGCCTTGCCAATCACGGTGGCCGCCAGGATTACTCCCTGGCCGCCGAATCCGGCGATGCGGATTTCGCTTAGCCGCATAACATCGCCTCCGCGCCCAGCGGGCTCTCCTGGTAGCGCTCGCCCAGACTCTCCCGGAACTGCTGGCGCATCAGCTCCAGGTAATCGGGCCGGTCGCGGTCCACAAATTTCCCCACGATAATCTCGCCCTTCATAGAGAGCGCCGCTTCGCTAGTGGGCACGCCGTGCCGAATCTTGCTGGCTGCCTTGTAGTACTTCATGGTCTCCAGAGCGTCCCCTAACTTGTTGCGTCGCTGATAAAGCGTTGGGCAAGGCGACAGGACTTCAATGAAGCAAAAGCCCTTCTTGTTCAGCACCTCGGCCATCGACCGGCTGAGCTGCTTGACGTGATAGGTGGTCCAGCGCGCCACGTAGGAAGCGCCCGCCGATTCGGCAAGCTGCACCAGGTTGAAGGCCGGCTCGAAAGCGCCATATGGCGCCGTCGAGGTGATGGCCCCGCCCGGCGTGGTCGGCGCGGTCTGCCCGCCCGTCATGGCATAGATCATGTTGTTTACGCAGATCACCTTCAAATCGATATTGCGCCGCGCGGCGTGGATCAGGTGATTGCCGCCGATAGCCGTCAAGTCTCCATCGCCGGAGTACACCACCACCTGGAGCGACGGATTGGCCAGCTTCAATCCCGTGGCGAAAGGAATGGCGCGGCCGTGCGTGGTATGGAACGAATCGAGATGCGCGTATCCAGCCACGCGGCCTGTGCAGCCGATGCCCGAGACCACCACCACGCGGTCCAGATTGGCCTTGGACTCAATCAGCGCACGTGTGAAGCAGTTCACGGTGGTGCCTATGCCGCAACCGGGACACCAGATGTGCGGCATACGATCCATGCGCAGGAACGGCTCGACCGGGTTGTGAATCGGGAAATCGCTCATCGGGCTGCCTCCATGAGGGCCGCCAGGATCTGCTCGGGTGCGTGCACGCTGCCTCCCGCGTGGGTCACGGGAATCACGCGCGGTTTTGACAGGCCAAAGGGCCTGTCCCACCCTGCAACGGCGCGCTCGACTTCACGCACCATCTGGCCCAGGTTCAACTCGGGCACGACGAACGCTTTCGCGCCGACGGTCAGCGCGCGCAGTGGCTCTTCCGGAAAGGGCCACGCCGTGATGAGGCGGAATTTCCCCGCGCGTATACCCCGCGCCCGGGCCATCTGGAGGGCTTTTTCCGCCACCCGCGAGGTGATCCCGTAGGATACCAGCACCACTTCGGCATCTTCCAGATTCTCCGTCTCGAACAGAGCTTCCTCGTTGGCGACCTTCGCTGACTTCGCCACCAGGCGGCGCACCAGGCGATCCTGCGTCTCCACGTTCATGTTGGGATAACCACGCTCATCGTGCGTCAGGCCTGTGACATGGAACCGGTAGCCTTCGCCGGCGTGCGCCATTTCCGGGACGAGATCGGCCATGGGCTGGTATGGCTTGTAGTCAGCCGGCGGCTGGCTGGTGTGGCGCCGCGGATAGATCTCGATGTTTTCTGCCGGCGGGATCACGACTTTCTCCGTCATGTGGCCCACGCATTCATCCATCATCACGAACACAGGCTGCCGGTACTGTTCGGAGAGATTGAACGCGCGAATGGTGAGGTCGAAGCACTCCTGCGGCGAGTTGGGGCAGAGCGCCAGAACACCGTAATCGCCGTGGGAACCCCAGCGCGCCTGCATCATGTCGGCCTGCGCAGGCAGGGTCGGCAGGCCCGTGGAAGGACCGCCGCGCTGCACATTCACGAAGACGCAAGGCGTTTCGGTCATGGCGGCGTAGCCAATATGCTCCATCATTAGAGAGAAGCCCGGCCCCGAGGTGACCGTAAAGGCCTTGGCGCCGCCCCACACGGCCCCCTGAATGGCGATGGAGGCAGCCAGCTCATCCTCCATCTGTATGAAGGTTCCACCGATGGTGGGGATGCGCGCGGCGAACCGTTCCACTACTTCCGTAGAGGGTGTAATGGGGTAACCTGCGGCAAATCGCGCACCCGCGGCTAGGGCGCCCTCGCAGCAGGCGTGGTCACCATCCAGAAAATGAGCCCCTGTTAGAACGCCTTTCGGATCAGCATGCATGGCGAGATCCGAAAATCGCAAAATCCGGACAATAGAGCCCGCAAAGGTCGCAACCGCTGCATTTTTCAGCAGCTACGACGTGCGGTGGGTGATATCCCTTAGAGTTGAACGCCGAGGAGAGTGCCAATACGCGGGTGGGGCAAAACTCGACACAGAAGCCGCAGCCCTTACAACGTTCGATGGTGATGAAGACGGAACCTTTGGCCATTTGTGGGGAGGTATGCACGCTGAGGTCCACGAATCGTCGGGCAGGTCCCCACATGCGTTAGGTAAAGGCGTTTCGCCTCTGCGGGACGACCGCAGTACCGCGAGTTGGCAGCTACGCGGGACCCGTGTCAGCAACCATGACTGGCGCTTCACGGGAGGAGTCCAAGAACGTGTTTTTGCGGTCGCCCGAGCAGTTTGCTGCCGCGTTGGCCATTAGGCGTCAAGTGCTCAAGCTGAAGATCGCCGTCTTGGCGATGACAGCGGCGAGGTCGCCGAAAAATACGGCCGCGCCGCTCAATTCTGCGATCAACCGGGCATCCGGAGGAAGCACGCCCGCTGTGGTTGGCATCGGTCGACACTTCGCGGAAAAGGAACGGAGGCTACGGCTGGGAGCATGCATACAATGCGGATCGATCCGCTCTGGCCATGGCTCACCGGAACGACTTTGCGCAAGCAATGGCCTGGAGCGACGAGGCGTTGCAGGCTGTAAAGTTACGATCCGGGTTCGACGCAGCAGGCGATAAACGCCAGGCGCCAAGTCCTTGAACTTCAGCGAAAGTCCTCGATCCAGTAGAGGCACGTCAAGGGTCACGCGGCACAGTGGCAGTGCAATCCTGAGTTGGTCCTGTATGGTCTAGGCAGAACCCGAACCCGGTTCACGAAAACTCCGAGGCAATGCACCGTTGACAGGAGGAGGCATCCCGGATGATACTGGCAGACGCCGGAAACTCGGAGGGGAGAGGAATCCGCGGGTTGCGTCCGGCGATTTCGCAATTCCAAATGGAGGATCAAGATCAAATGATGAAAATTCGCATGATTATGTTTGCCGCACTCGCGGTAATCGTGGCTTTCGGCGTCTGCGGGCAACAAGCGCAGGCGCAGAATTCGCGCACCACGCTCTCGGTCGTCGGCAAAGCCCCGACGCATCCTGTCACGCCCGATGCCTCGCCCAGCCTGTTGTACCAGGGGGTCACGACTATGGGAGTACTTCCGCCAGCGGATCCCAACGGAAACGCTTATTGGCCCTGTTTTACAGGCGGCGGCTCGAATCCCAACTCCGCCGATTGCTCCACCATACCGGCGGGCGGTGTCGTTTTTGGCTTCCCCGTGTATACGTGGCCACTGACTAGCTGCACCGGCGTGAGCAGCACTGCTCCCTGCGGCCAAGTCTATTGGACGTTTGAGGATGACAACTCCACCAGCGGTGAGATTTCGGCCCAGGTCGTAGTCAAACAGGGCACGTCTTACGTCTACGACAGCGGGTACGTGAAGCTGGGCAAGAATACGGGTCTGGACGGCTACATCCTTGCTATTTCCTTCGATGTGGCGTTTGGCGTTGGGAACTGCACACCGACTACGGTGACCTGCGTCGCTCCGGTTTCAGGTCCGGCGACGATCACGGTTTATTCGAGGATTGGTTCGGACACGCCGGTCACCGGCACTTATAAGATCACGCTTCAGTAGATAATTTGAGCGATGCCCGCGCCCCGCGGGTATCGCCTGCTCCGCCGCGCTCCGCTCGTATCGGGAGCGCGCGGAGCCCGTTTTGTCCCTTCCCCAGTTAACCCTGACCGCTCCCTGACGGTCGCGTCTCCGTTAAGCGGTCCACTTCGGCCCGCGTGGGCGCCGAAGCTTGCGCCCCTGCACGCGTGACCGAAATTCCGGCGGCGGCGTTGGCAAACAAGACCGCACGCTCCATCGGCTGCCCCTCCGCCAACGCCACGGCTAGCGCCGCGTTGAAGGTATCGCCGGCCGCAGTGGTATCGCGCACGGCGACCGGAAACGCGGGCGTGTGGAAGCTGCCGCTATCGCCCGAATAGTAAGATCCCTGGTCGCCCAGTTTCAACACCACGCTGCGCGGCCCGAGTTTCCGCAAGGACGCCGCAAGTTCCGGAGCCTTATCGCAGGAAACGCGCGCCGGCGGCCGGCCCAGCAGCATCAGCGCTTCGTTTTCGTTGGGCGTCAGGATGTCCACGCGCGCCAGCAAATCGGCGGAGAGCGGCTGCGCGGGTGCCGGATCGAGCATCGTGCGCAAGCCTTCTTCGCGCGCCAGGGCCAGCGCCGCCGATACCGTATCGAGCGGGGTTTCCAACTGGAACAGCGCCAGGCTGGCGCCGCGAAATACGTGGCGCATGTCTTCCACATCGGCAGCCGCCAGCGCGTGGTTGGCCCCCGAAGCGACCACGATGGAATTCTGGCCCCGTCGGTCCACCCAGATCAAAGCCACGCCGGTGGGCTGCGACCGGCTGGCGTGCACCGCGCTGACATCCACTCCGGCGGCTGCCAGGCTGGCCTTCAGGTGGTCGGCGAAAACATCGTAGCCCACCCGCCCGATCATCCGCACGGCGACCGCTCCGGCGCCCAGCTTCCCTGCCGCGCACGCCTGGTTGGCGCCCTTGCCACCCGGGATCATCTGAAAATCGCGGCCCAGCACCGTCTCGCCGGGGACCGGCAGGCGATCCACCGACACCACGAAATCCATGTTCAGGCTGCCGGCCACCACCAGGGCAGGTTTCATCTCGCCAGATCGATGCCCAGTTTCTTCAGCTCTTCGGAATAGTATTTGCGGTGCAGCAGATCCCACTCCTCGCTGCCCTCGGGGATCTCGCGCTTCTGCGAACGGATCTTCTGCCGCGCCAGACGGTCAACCTTCTCTTCGGCGGTGAGCACGTCGGTGATGTCGCGCACGATTTCCAGCCGCACGTCGTTCAATTCCTTCTTGATGCGCAGCTCTCGCGCCTTGCGCAAGGCCACCACGATCTTGTGCGACATGTCCGTGATTTTGTCGCGCGAGAGCTTCATCTGGTCGTGCGTATCGCGCCCGGAGGCCCGGATCACCTTGCGTTGCGCGATCATGGTGTTCTTGATGCGCCGGAACATTTCCTGGTAGCTGACGCCTTGCTGGCGCATGTAATCGCTGTATTGCTGCAGGATTTCCCGCACTTCGTCGTTCAGACGGTCTTCGATCGCCAGTTCCTCGGTGATGACATGGGTGATGATATCCGCGACAGCTTGCGGATTGTTGGTCTCAATCGCAATCGGCGTCAGTTTCTTGACCAATTCACGGGAGAGATAGGCGATGAATTCCCTGGCGAGCAACATCCTATGCGTTTGTAACGGCGAAACTTGTAGTGTAGCAGATCGGGGTGGGGCAGGCGCTTCCGCCTGCCAACCAATTTCTCAAACGCCGAATCTACGGAGCCGCGCACGTCGGTAATCGGTGTCTTGGGACTTCCGCCCCTAGAGACCCGCCACCGTAACCGGCACCTGCTCCACGATCTCGATTCCAAACCCTTCCAACGCCACGATCTTCCGCGGATGGTTCGTCAACAGTCGGATGGTATGCAGGCCCAGATCCGACAAAATCTGCGCACCAATGCCGCTTTCGTGCTGCAACTGCACCTGCCCGGCGGCGCCGGCATAATGCATGAAGTCGCGGCCATGCGACACCATGCGATCCGCTCCGGCGGCGTTCTTCTGGACGCGGAAGCCTTGTCCGGTCTGGTGCAAGTACACCAGCACGCCCAAATCCTCTTCCGCGATGCGGTGCAACGAGCCCCGGATCAGCTTCTGGCAATCGCAATCCAGCGAGCCGAAGACATCCCCATAGACGCAGTGTGAGTGCATCCGCACCAGCACGCCTTCCTTGCCTGCTACCTCGCCGCGTATGAGCGCCATGTGCAGCTCCGGGGAGAGGTCGCTAGCATAGGCGACGGTGCGGAAGCCGCCGAACTCCGTCTCGAGGCAGCCTTCGACGACCCGCCGTATGTAGCGTTCGTGTTGCAGGCGGTAGCGGATCAGCTCGGCCACCGAGATCATCTTGAGGCCGTGCCGCTGGCAGAACTCCCGGAGCTGCGGCACGCGCGCCATGGTGCCGTCCTCGTTCATGATCTCGCAGATGACGCCGGCCGGGGTCAGACCGGCCATTTGAGCCAGGTCCACGGAGGCTTCGGTCTGCCCGGCGCGCACCAGCACGCCGCCTTCGCGCGCACGCAACGGAAAGACGTGGCCGGGGCGCGCCAGGTCCCCCGGCCGGCAATCGGGCCGTATGGCGGTCAAGATAGTGCAGGTACGGTCCGCCGCGGAAATGCCCGTGGTGGTGCCCTCGCGGGCGTCGATCGATTCGCAGAATGCGGTGCCGAAGTTCGAGGTATTGTGCGCGGACATCAGGGGCAGGCGCAGCGCATCGCAGCGCTCGGCGGTCAGCGCCAGGCAGATCAGGCCGCGCCCATGCATCGCCATGAAATTGACGATTTCGGGAGTCACCTTCTCCGCCGCGATGGTCAGGTCGCCTTCGTTTTCCCGGTTTTCATCGTCCACCACGATGAGGATGCGGCCGGCGCGGATCTCGTCAATCGCCTGGGGAATCGAGACGAAGGGCATACCTTATTATGGCCTGAGCGGAGGGTAGAAATGCGGGCCGGCCTTCGGGTCCCGCGCTGGCCCGTGTGGGGCGGCGACCTTGCCCAAAGCCGCCTTCGGCTTTGGCGGCGTCGAGTTTTGCCGCCGTTCGGGCGTCGATCTGCTAATCCTCTTGGCTCTCGAACCCGGTGGGCACTCGAAACCGATCCGCTGTCCACGATGGTTCACGTCAGCCTCGCATTTGCTCTTTACTGTCAGCGCCGTCATGCCGTGCGATCGAACATGGCGCAGCGGCGGTAGACCTCTATCCCGATTACTGGCGTGCTCCATTTCGCGATGGTTTGGCACTACTTCAAAAGGGCTGCTTGCAGGAGTCCATTACCAGCCTGGAAGCCGCCGCCGGCTTAGCGAACGTCGCCATCTCTGTCATGTCCCAAGGTGCTTTTTGGGAAATAGCTCCTGCGTCGTCGCGATGTGTAGATCGGTGTGACCCCACTTGCCGAAAGACGCGCTAACCGTACCTTGCATGCGTTAGCAGACTTCTTCTGGTGGATGCTTAAGGAATGGCCGGTCGGCTTCCAGCGCCGCCCGGCTACAATAGAATTATGTCCCGCCCGGTCGCGAATGCGGCGGTTTCGGTCGAGCGCTTCTTTCAGTTCGCCTTGTGGGGCCTGGTGGTCAGCGGCTATCTGGCCGTGGCCGGCTCCGGCTACCTCGATAAGCCCACCATCGTCCTGACGGGCGCCGGACTGCTGCTGCGCGCGCTGATGATCGCCGGAGTGCTGCGCTTTGCCCTTTCGCCCACGCTGGTGGCTGCGCTGACGCTCGTCTATGTGGGCTTCTTCCCGCTGGACTATCTGTTCCTCTCGCGCGCCTTCATCGAATCCACGGTGCACCTGGTGTTCTTCCTGGCCGTCATCCAAATCCTCACCTCCCGCACCAATCGCGATTACTTCTTCATGGCCACCATCGCGTTTCTGGAGCTGCTGGCCGCGGCCATTCTTTCCAGTAATTCGAATTTCTTCTTCTTCCTGGCACTCTATCTGCTGTTCGCCATGGCCGCCTTCACCAGCTCGGAAATCCGGCGCTCCATGCAGAAGCCGCAAACGGTGGCGCGCAGCGGATTGCGCAGGTTTCATCCGCGCTTGGCGGCGCTGACGGCGGTCATCACGTTCGGCATCCTGGCGCTCACCGCGGGGCTGTTCTTCATGCTGCCGCGCACGGCCGATGCCGCGTTCCGGCGCCTGGTGAACAAGCGCTTCTATTTGCCGGGATTCTCCAACCAGGTGACGCTCGGCGAGATCGGCGAGATCAAGACCACCTCGCGGCCGGTCATGCACGTGTGGCCTCTCCGGGGCCCGATTCCACCCAACTTGAAATGGCGCGGCTCCGCGCTGAGCGATTTCAACGGCACGTCGTGGTTTGAGTCCGCCGGCAACCTGCACGAGATGCCCGCCGAAAAAGGCGGAAGACTGCAGCTCGCGGGCGATGAACAGCTCCGGCGACTGGGGCCGCGTCTGAACTACCGCGTCAACGTGAATGGAATCGACTCGGACGTTTTGTTCTTCGCCGGCGTCCCGGAGACCGTCTACATCCGGCAACCCACGCTGCTCTCGAGCGGCGATGGCACTTTCCGGCTCGGACACCCGTTCGCGGAGGGCTTCTTTTACGATGTTTACAGCTTTCTGGGAGGACCCGATTCGGCGGCCGTCGCCGACGATTTCTTGAGCAGCCAGCAAAGGCGCCGCTACCTGCAATTGCCCGGCCTGCTGGACCGGCGCATCCCGGAGCTGGCGCACCAGGTGGCCCAGGGTTTGAACTCCGACGCGGATCGCAGCCGGGCCGTCGAGCAACACCTGCGCCGCGGCTACGGCTACACGCTGGAACTGCCCTCCCGCAAAGTGCCCGACCCGCTGGCGTATTTCCTGTTCGAGCGCAAGAAGGGCCACTGCGAGTACTTCGCATCGGCCATGGCGGTGATGCTGCGCACCCTGGGCATTCCGTCGCGCCTGGTGACGGGTTTCCAGAGCGGCATCTGGAATCCGCTGACCGAGCTCTACGTCATACGCGCTTCCGATGCGCACAGTTGGGTGGAGGCATGGCTTCCCGGCCGCGGCTGGGTGACCTTCGATCCCACGCCGCCGGATCCTAATCCCAGCGCCGGCTCGCTGCTCACCAAGCTCGCTCTCTACGCGGATGCGGCCGAGACTTTCTGGCAGGAGTGGGTGGTCAGCTACGACCTCGGCCACCAGGCGACGCTGGCCGATCGCATGGAGCAAGCCAGCCGCCGCGTGGGGGTCCGCTGGCTCGATCGTATGATCGATCTGGCGGCGTACTGGAAGCCGCGCGCGGAATCCTGGCTGTTGAATTACGGCCTCTGGTCGTTGGCCGCGCTGGCCGCCGGCGTACTGGGCGCATGGTTCACGCCGAAGCTCTGGCATTTGGGACGCATGCGCATGGGCGTGTGGCGGCTGCGCCGCGGACAAGTCAGCGTCGCCGATGCCACCCTGCTCTACCACCGCATGTTGAAGCTCCTGAAGCGGCGCGGCTATCAGAAGCCGGAGTGGTTCACACCGTACGAATTCGCCTGCTCGCTGCCGCCGTCCGAAGTGGGCATGCTGGTGCTCCAGTTCACTTCCGCGTACAACGCGCTGCGCTTCGGCGGACAGGCGGATGCGGCGCCGCAGCTTTCCGCGCTGCTGGAGGAGTTGGAGCGGCAGCGGCGATGAGCTGCGAACCCCGGCGGGTTAAACGGAGAGTCAATACCCAAGCAGCGGTGCCAGCCGCGCAAGCACTTCGTTCACCACCTCGACGGGACAGATCCCCAGCTTCTCCGCCCTGCGAGCCTTCCAATCCACGCTCTTTAGATGATCCGATAAGATGACGCCTGACACGCCAAAGCCGGCCGGAACGGTTACTTCGAACGGATAGCCTTTTGCCTGGTTTGTCACGGGACAAACCAGCGCCAGACCCGATTTCTGGTTGTAGATCTTCGGACTGAGCACCAGCGCGGGACGTCGCCCGGCTTGCTCATGCCCCGCCTGAGGATCGAACGTCAGCCAGATGAGGTCGCGACCGTCGGGAATATAGCGCGAGATCACCACGATTCCCTGCCCGCCGGCGGTCCCCAGTCTGTTTCCGAATGCCGGTTCCTCGCGGTGATTCGCGACACCAGTTGCTGCAACTCGTACTTGCGGCGGGCCGATCGCAACACGATACTGCCGTCTGTTGCAAGATCGAGCGTCAGCCGATCGCCTTCAGCGAGGCGGGCCTCCTTCGCGATCCCCTGGGGGATCCGCACCGCCAAGCTGTTTCCCCATTTGGAAACCTGAGTATCGTTCAGCATATGTATCTACATGGAATATACATCGCATTCGGCCCGTGAGTCAACACGACGAGTGGCGCGGAACCAGCCCAAACTCCTGTCGGGCGTGTAGCGCGATTCCCCCGCGGCGGCGCCCGCCAAAAGTCCGCTCCGGCGCATCTCAACCTCCCGCCGCCTATTCCTCCGTCTCCCGCGGCAGCACAATCTCCACCCTGTACCGGTTCTCCCCGCTCTCGGCGATCATATCCGCGCGGTCGCCATACCGCGCGAGCAAACGCCGCCTCACAATCTGCAACCCTAGGCCGTTCTTGCGGCCCGCCGCGCCTTCCGGATCGAACGGATTCTCTACCGCGATCAGCAGCGCGGTTTCCTGCAGCCGCGCGGCGAGTCGAATTGTGCCGCCTTCCACCAGGCTGGCAATGCCATGCTTGACGGCGTTCTCCACCAGCGGTTGCAGCAGCAGGGGCGGCACCAAGCAGGCTTCGCAGCCGGGTTCGATGTGCTCCTCCACGCGCAGCCGCTCTCCGAAACGCACCTGCTCCACGCTCAGATAGCTGTGCGCTAGCGCCAATTCCTCCCGAAGCGGCACCGCCTCGCGCTCACCCATGCGCAGGCTGCTGCGCAGGAAATCGGAAAGCCGTACGCACATCTCGCGCGCCCGGCCTGCGTCGACGCCCGTCAGTGCGCTGATCGAATTCAAGCTGTTAAACAGGAAATGCGGGTTGATCTGGGCCTTCAGCGCCTTCAGTTCCGAGTCGCGCGCCACCACCAGCGCCTGCATCTCGCGCTCGAGCGCCTCCCGCGATTCCTCCGCCGACGCCATGATGTAATGCACCCCGGCCGAGAGCAGGTACAGCAGCACTCCCATGCCGAACAGCAGCGGGGTGTGCGGCCGGAAGCGCTGGTCGATGGAAGGAGCCAGCAGGTCCGGACGCAGCCCGGGAGCAACGCGGGTGAGCGCCACCGCCATGGCCCGGGCGATCGACACCAACAGGATGCTGCCCGCGATCGCCGCCGAGAAATTGGTCAGCAGGATACGAGGCACCCCGGCGGTTCCCAGCGGCAGCATGCGCACCACATACCAGGGCGACAGGCAGACGAACGCATAGACCACGCAGGCCGGCGCCACAATCGCCGCGCTGGCCCCCCAGCCCAGGCTGCCGGAGGCCTCCAGTACGTAGACCAGCAATGCGGCCAGCGGCACCCAGCCGGCCAGATAGATCGCTAGCGCGGCCCCGGAAACGAGAAGTGGGTGCATCGGGATGCTTCAGTTTTTTATGCCGAGCCCACCGAAAATAGTCGAGCCGCGAATGAGGAGCTTCTTGGGATTGGGCACCAGCCTCGGATCCGGCTGGCGCGCTTTGTCGTCGCTCCCTCCGAACACGCCGGTCACTGCGAGTTGTACTTGCCAGGTTTCCGGAACGCGGATCTCAAATCCGCCGAAAACGGCGTTGACGTTGACCACGGCTTCGTCGCCGCCCATCGTCGCGTTCCGCAGATCCAGCCCGCCGCCCCCGAAAATCGCCAGCAGATCGGCGCCCTTGAAGTCGCCGGTCACCTTTCGGTTGCAGCCGCCAAAAATAGAAATAGTGTTGATATGGTCGGGGGACCGGGAACCGCTCCATCCACTCAATCCACCAACGACGTGCTTGCCCTCCAGCGCGCCCCAGAACAACATAACACCGAAAGCGATCAACGCCACAGGCCAGAGACTCCAGAGACTGACGTTGCGCATGAAAGGCAAATGGATCTCGTCGGCGATCAAAACTATGCCGACAAGCATGATAATCGCGCCGCCGGTGCGTCCCGGTGCTTCCCGCGAATCCACCAGTTTGGATAGTCCAACCGCGATCAGGATCACCGGCCAGTAGCGCCAGACCACCCCAACGGGAAATCCAAAGTTGTCCAACAGGAAGAGCACGCCGACAGCGATGACCGCCAGCCCGAAGATCAATCCGGGGGTTACGCTGCCGTCACTGGGATTCGACGTGCACTGCCCGGCACTGCGATTCTGGTCTTCCATATCTGCTCTCCCTGATCGTAGGTTAGCCTGCCAGGCGGATCTAAGTCCTGTGTTTTTCGGCAAATGCCAGCACACAACCGGCGAGTGACGGTGGGGCAGGCGCTTTCGCCTGCCAAGGTCTTACCGCAGCCACTCGCGTTCTCCGTATCCGCGCACGGATATCGGCGTGTATCGGCGTGCATCGGCGGTTGCTCCTGCTCTTACCGCAGCCACTCGTCCAGGTGCTCCCGGACAAAACCATCGTCATTGAGGTGCGGATACGCGCGCCAGACCCGGTCGATCTCGGTCTCCTGACCCGGAGAAAGATCCTCGTTCGGATCGAGGCACCATCGGCCCAACAATAGCCCCTGCCGGCGAAGCACTTCGTGAATGCCGGCAATCGAGCCGCGAAACCGATTCACGGCGTCGAACAACGCCCCGTTAGCGTCGGTGATTTCCGCCGCCAGCGTCAGCCAGGATGCTGCCACCGGCCCTTCGCCACGGTCTTCAGCATGGATGCGTTCGAGCAACCTCACCGCGCACAGGGTCCATACGGCCCACTGCCCCAGCAGCCCGCCGGTGATGCGCAACGTGCGTTCGCCAAAGCGGAACGGAGTCAGCAGATCGGTCACGATGCTATCGTCATTGCCGGTGTAAAGCTCAATCTCGTCCGCGCGGCCGGATTCCGCAACCGCGCGTAGCACATCCAGCGTCTGATAGCGGTTGAAGGGTGCGATCTTGATAGCCGCGACCTCCGGGATCTCAACGAACTCGCGCCAGAATGCATACGGCAGAACCCGGCCGCCGACCGCCGGCTGAAGATAGAAGCCGAACAGTGGAATGACTTCGGCGACCGCGCGGGCATGCGCCAGCAACTCCAGAATGGATGCGTCGGCGAGCGCGCCCAAACTCAGCAGGCCGGCATGGTAGCCGTTGCTCGCGGCGAGCTCAGCCTCGTGTACGGCCTGGGGAGTGCGGCCGACGATGCCTGCGACCTTGATCGCATCCGTGCCGCGCAGTTCTTCGGCAGCCAGTTCGAGCACCGGCTCGAACAGCCCGAAGCGTGGATCGCGGATTTCAAACTGCGTGGTGTGCACGCCGACCGCGACTCCGCCCGCGCCGGCTGCCAGATAATAGCGCGTCAAGGCCCGCTGGCGCCGCTCATCCAGCTTCCGCGCGGAAGTCAACGCCAGCGGATGTGCGGGGATCGCCACGCCTGCGCGTAATTTCTCGCGCCACTTCACCGCTTGTAGCCGATCTTGCGCAGGAAATCGCGGCGTATGCCGGCGTCCGTTTCGGTCTCGACGCCTTTGGGCGGGAAGCCGTCGATCACCCCGAGAATGCCGCGTCCCTGCTCCGTTTCGGCGATTACCACCTCTACCGGATTCGCGGTGGCGCAAAAGATGGAGCACACTTCGGGCACGTCTTTGATGCGGCCCAGCACGTTGATCGGGTAGCCCTGGAGCAACGCGATGACGAACAAATGGCCGGCGCCGATCGCGGTGGCATTGCGCGTGGCCAGCGCCTTCAGGGATTCGTCGTTGCCATCCACGCGCGTGAGACACGGCCCGGAGGCTTCGTTGAAGGCGATGCCGAACTTCATCTGCGGCACACTGTTGACCAGCGCCTCGTACAGGTCTTCCACGGACTTGATGAAGTGGGTCTGTCCCAGGATCACGTTGCCGCCTTCGGGAATCTCCAGGCGGACCGTCGTCAGTTCCATGGCCACTATTTTAGCCGCGTTGTCGTGGCGCACGCTTCAGCGTGCTGCGGCGAACTTCAGTTCGCCGTGGGCGCTCTCGCCCGACATGCGCGTTAAGGTGTGCCCGTCGCCGAAATGACGCACGTGCATGCGATCCATCCAGGGCTCCCGTCGCGGCTGCGACCTCCCAAGACCCCGTTTCCGGGGCGTTTCCCTGCGGCCAGCACTTCAGCGGGGCGGCGACAGACTCTTTCCCGACATTTAAGGAGAATCAGACTGTCAATAGATATTTAGCGAGTGCACCAATGCGAGCTAGTGTTTCCGGCCGCATTCGTGCGGGCAGGGTTTCGACCGAGGTTTCGATGCGACGAATATATGCTCCTTGGATCGAGCGTCGTGGGGTGTCTGTCTGATTTGCGCCGTGTCCGTGCCAGACTGACCCGTTGAATACAATCACTGAGCCAGACGGGCCGCAAGCTGGCGCCAAACTGGATGAGGCAGGTGGCGCTTCCATGCCCTGCGAGCCGCGCATGAAGCATGTCGCGCCATTCTCGGGCGTGAAGTCGTCGATCATGAGAATAAAGCCAACCATCGGCCATCCTTGAACGTCGCTGGGAAAGTCCACATGGAGCCGCTCTGCGGGGGTTCTCGGTCTCAATGTTCTTGCGTGCATTGTGCTGAGTTTGAAAGGCTGTTCGATTACGCGACAACATGCCTGAAGAATCGGCGGATACAGGTAAAGTCCGTCGAAGTCCGCGTCACGGTTGACAAAATCTCTCACTCGCGTCGTCGTGCTGCCCACCTTTACGTCATCGGGCGACGCCCCGGATACCGCCGCGTCGTAGAGCCGGGCTAATTCCGCTAAACTCTCCGCGGGAACAGGTCCGGGCATCACGATAAAGCCGTCGGTGTGCAAGGCGTATGCGGCCTCAGATGAAAGCTGCGTTTCCGATGAAATCGATGCGAACCAATTGTCCATATCGCCAAGCCCGAGCGCTACCATTCCTCGACAGCCGAAGCGCCCGATCAGTGCCACAAAGGACCTTTTGCAACAGGGCCCCACATTTCCGTCTGGCCGCGTAACGCTCGTTTCGCAGAAGTGCGGCCAGACTCCCAGGGAGTCCGTTCTGGGAAGTCGCGCCAAAACGAAAGCCGAAACTGGATCGCGCAAACGCGCAGGAGCTTTGGGCGGGGGCTTATTTTAACGTCCATGCCCTCGCCCGCGTCGGGCCCACAGTCCGATTCAGCCGAGCCAGGAGGCTCGACGCCGGTCAAAGGCCAAACTGCCACCTGATTGTGCGATCCTCACTAAGATGTATGAAACAGGAGAAAGGCCACATATGACCCGTGCGTGCTTCATCCTATCGCTGACCCTGGCAGCCACAACCTGGGCCGCTACCGAAGAACAGTGCAACCAGATGCTGGAGCAGGCCCTGCAGGACAAAAATCCGGACACCCGCAAGCAGGCGGTAGTCTCGCTGAGCCTGGCCGCCACCCGCACGCCCGCGTTCGGCCGGCTGGAAGGCATGCTCGCGGACAAAGACGTCGAAGTGCGCCTGGCCATCGTGGCTGGTTTGGCTGAGCTGAAGACCCCCAGCGCGCGGGCAGCGCTGCACAAAGCCCTCGAGGACGACGTCCCCGAGGTGAGCTTTGCGGCGGCGAAGGCGTTATGGTTGCTGAAGGATCCGGCGGGCGAAGAGGCGCTGCTGGCCGTGCTCCAGCAGGAAAGCAAGAGCTCCTCCGGCTACTTGACGAAGCAGAAGCGGAATGCGCAGCGCATGTTGCACACTCCTAACACCTTGTTTCTGTTCGCGGCGCGGACGGGATTGGGATTCGCTCCCGTGCCGGGTTTGGGCCAGGGTGTCGCATCCATGGAGGCCCTGCTGTCGGACCCTTCAATCTCAGGCAGGGCCACGGCCGCGTTGCTTCTGGGGACAGACAAGTCCGCTGCCACGCTGGCTGCCCTGCGCGACGCGCTGTCCGACAAAAACTGGACGGTGAGGGCGGCAGCCGTGCATTCGCTGGCGGCGCGGAACGATCCCGCGCTCGAAAAGGACATCGAGCCGCTGCTGGACGACAAAAAAGAGGGTGTGCGGTTGCGTGCGGCGGCGGGATGTTTGCGGCTGTTGTCCGTGCCGGCTCCGAAGAAGAAAAAGCGATGACGGAGTGTGGCCCGGCTCACTCCTCCCGTAGGGCCGCGGCCGGATCGATACGCGCAGCGCGCCATGCGGGTGCTATGCCTGCCGCCAATGCGATCAGCAGCATCAGCAAGGCAACCCCCACGAGCACCAGCGGCCGCCCCGGACCCGTGAGCAGGAAGCTGCGCATGAGCCGCGTGGCGCCAGCCGCGGCCGCCGATCCCAGCACAATTCCCGCGCCCGTCAGAAGCAGGCTGCGTCCCACCACCAGACCGGCCACGTTGCCGGGAGTCGCACCCAACGCCATGCGTACGCCGGCCTCATGACGCCGCTGCACGACAAGCTGCGAGAGCACGCCATACAGGCCGATGGCCGCCATGATCAGCGCCAGCGCGGCGAATACCGCCAGTAACGCGGCCCGGAAACGCGGCTTCGAAAACGTCTGCTCGCTGAGAAATTGCCGCATGCTGGCCACCTCGGAAAGCGGCAGGTTCGGGTCGAGTTGGCCGACGTTGCGCCGCAGCGCCGCCACCAGCGTATCGAGCGGCCGATCGTCCGGACCGAGCCAGCGCGGGCCGGCGCGCATCGTCACCGTCAACTGCCGCGCATCCTCCGGCTCACCCTGGCGCAAGGGCCAATAGGCGTGCGGCTGCACCTTCCAGTGCATTTCGTCGAAGACATTCGTCTCTTTGATATCGCCGGTCTCGCCCACGATCGTTCGCCAGGGCGATGCCGTTCCGATTTCGCCGAGCCTGATGTGCCGGCCCAAAGGATCCTGGCCGGAAAAATAGCGGCGCACGAATTCCCGATCTACGATGGCTACCGGCTCGCTCTGTTCGGCATCCTGCCGCGTAAACTCGCGCCCGGCGAGCAGCGGTATCCCCGCCACGCGGAAGTAATCGGGGCCGATCAGGTTCCTGGATACGAACTCGGTCTTAGCAGGCGGCGCCGCGCCTCCGGAAATCTCCACGTGCGCGAGCCCGGTCGATCGCACGGCTGCCTGCAACGCGGGGATCGCGCCCAGCGATTGCGCGAGCCGATCACAGAAGCGGATGCGGTCCGCCAGGGTCGTATAGCCAGCCTTGGGCAGATGGAGCCTGGCGGTCAGCAGGCCCGCGACGTCATAGCCCAGAGGCTCGGCACGTAACCGCACGAGGCTATCGAGGAGCAACGCGGCGCCAGCCAGCAGAGTCAACGACAGGGCTACTTCGAAGACCACCAGCAGACTCCGCGCGCGCTGTGCGGCCACCCCCGGCGATGCGCCGCGCCCGCTCTCCTTCAGGATGTCGTTGAGCTGATATCGCGAGGCTTGCCACGCCGGCAGCAGCCCGGATACGCAGGTGGTCAGTAGCAACAGCAGTGCCGCGAACCCCAGCACACGCCAGTCGAGGGACACGGCCGTGCCAATCGGCAGCTCCACCGGCTGCACCGCGAGGAAATAGCGCAATCCGCCCCAAGCCAGCCATATGCCCGCGAACGCGCCCAGCGCGCAGAGCAGCAGATTCTCGGTAAGAATCTGGCGCATCAGCCGGCCCCGGCTCGAGCCCATCGCCGTCCGTATGGCGAATTCGCGGCGCCGTTCCAGCGCGCGGCCGATCAGCAGATTGGCGACGTTGGCGCAGGCGATGAGCAACACAAACGCGACCGCGCCGCCCAGCAGCAGGAGCCCCGAGCGCAGCCCTCTGCCCGCCAGCCATGTCAGCTCAGTCTGCAACGCGCGGACCATCGCCCCCGCGTGCGCGATCTCATCGGGGTCGGCTTTCTCGATAGCGGCGCGCAAAGCGGCGATTTCCGCTTCCGCGGCAGCCATCGAAACACCGCGGCGCAGGCGCCCCACACCGGCCATGGAATGAAACTTCGCGGTGCCCGCGCGCGCCACATCGTCCGGCGTCAGCAGAACCCAAAAGAGCGCCTGCCGGGGATAGAACTCGAATCCCGGCGGCATGATACCCAGCACCGTGTAGGCTCTGCCGTCGAGCAGCAGTGCCTGGCCGACCGCCCCCGGCGCGCCGCCGAAGATGGACTTCCACCCTGCGTCGCTCAACACCGCGACGGGCCCGCCCCCGAGGTCGCTCGGCCCGAACGTGTGGCCTTGTGCGGCCGGAACGCCCAGGACTTCGAAGAAGCGCGGCGTAACCGCTTCGCCCAGGATGCGCCGCAAGTCGCCGCGCCCGCTTAGGGTGAACTCCGCCCACTGCCATCCGGCGAGCGCTTCGAACGAACCGCTCTTCCGCTCGAAGGCCTCCACGTCTCGATAGCAGGCGAAGATCTTGGGATCCCAACTCCGCGTGGTTTCCCAGATGGCGGCCAGGCGCGCCGGATCGCGGAAAGGCAGCGGACGCAGCAGAATTCCGTCGAGCAGGCTGAAAACCAGGGCGTTGGCGCCAATCCCCAGCGCGAGCAGCAGGATGGCGACAGCCGCAAATCCAGGGTGCTGACGCAACGCGCGGGCGGCGTATCGGATGTCGGAGGCAAAGTCCCGCATAGCCGGATTGGCTCCAACATAGCATGTGGGGCAGGCGCTTTCGCCTGCCAACAGCGAACTCTAGTTCGCTACAAGGCCGCCTCTAAGGCGGCCTATCGAGTTTCTACATTTTCACAAAGAGTGCCTTGGTGGCACTGTTGTACAAGAAGGTGGACTATCGCAATCTTGGTAGTGGGTCAGTTTGAATGACTGGCCAGGACTTCACCGTACAGTAGGACCAGCCTGGGCGCGGGGTCACAGCATTTCAATCTCCTGCAATCCACCGAAAATGAACGACCATCGCAACCATTGCCACGAGACACATCGGTCCGTATGGTAGCGTAGTTTCGGGAAGATAGATTGCGGCCGATTACAGACACCGCCGACCGCACGCTCTTTGAAAATTTCAACCTCATCGCGGTCGATCAACAACTCCAGCCGCGGCCGACTCGACGGAATTCGACAAAACTCGACACTTTCGACACCGTGTCAACCCTGTCGACTGTCGCCTACGTGGCCTGCGCCGGCTCAAAATAATTATGCGCCAGCTCGGGCTTGGCGATCACCGCCTTCCTCCAGCACGAGCGCGCTTCGAATTCATTCCCCATGGTCATCAGGGCGTGCCCCAGATTCAACAGCGCCTCGCCGAACAACGGGTCGACCTTGATGGCTTCCCGGTAGAGCACCGCGGCGTCTTCGGTCTCACCGCGCCGCTGACAGATCAGAGCGGCGTTGTAGAGCAGTTCGGGGCTGCGGTCGCCGGAATCGATCAACTGGCGGTAGATTTCGAAAGCTTTGTCGTATTCCTGGCGTTCCAGCGCCAGCGCGGCCAGGCCTCGCAAAGCTTCCTTGGAGTCCCCGCCGGATGCGCTCAGCTCCTGGAAGCACGCCCGCGCGGATTCCTTATCGCCGGAGCGCCAGTGCGCGATGCCCAGATTCAACCGGGCTTCCGGCCAGTTGGGCCGTCTCTCTAAACAACCCTGAAAGGCTTCGATGCTGCCCGGATAGTTGCCGCGCTGCAAACGTAGGTGGCCGATGCGGAAAGTCGCGTCCTCGGCGTCCGGAGAGTTCGCGGGGATCTGGGCGTAGAACTTCTCGGCCGCCTCGGAGTCGCCCAGTTGCTCGGATACCAGCCCCAGGTTCCAGTGAACGCCGGCCAGATTCGGATCGATTTCGAGGGCCCGCTGATAAGCGGCGTTGGCGCCCCTCAGGTCGGCCAATTCATGCAGCGCGACGCCCAAATTCAGGTGGGCCTGCGGCGATTCGGGCTGCAGCTTGGTGGCGCGTGCATACGCCTCGGAGGCATTCGGCAGATCGCCGGCTTTATGGCACGCCACGCCCAGGTTGAACCAGTTCTCGAAAACCTGGGGCGCCAGCTCGGCCAGCTTCCTGGAGTAGTCCGCGGCCGCGGGATGGTCTCCGGCGGCAAAGGCTGCGGCGGCTAGTCCTTCAAGCGCCACCTGGGACTGCGGATAAACTTCGGTCAGGCGCTGCGCGTACTTGCGGACCTGCTCATAATCCTGGTTCGCCAGCGCGAGCGAGACCAGATTGCTGAGGGCTTCCTCGGAGCTCGAATTGCGGACGAGGATGCGGCGATATAGCTCGGCCGCTTCGCTGGAGTGTTCGCGTTTCTGCAGGGCCACGGCTTTGCCGAAGAGGCCTTCCTCGTGATCCGGATGACGGGACAGGAAACGGTCGTATGCGTCCAGGGCTTCGTTGTACCGGCCCACGTGCAAGAGGCAAGCGCCGAGAGCCAGGTGTGCTTCCATGCGCGACGGGTCGTTGGAAATCGCCATGTGAAAAGACTCGGTGGCCTCTTCCCATCGCTCGAGCTTCGCCAGACACACGCCGGTGTTGAAGTGCGCGGTGGGGTGCAGGGGCTGTAGCAAAGCGGCCTGCGCGTAGCTTTGGGCGGCCGAGGCGTGGTCCTGCAACTCGTATTGCAATTGGCCCAGCGCAAAGAACAATGCGGGGTGGCGTTCGCCTCCATCGATGGCCCGGCGCAGCTCCTGAGCCGCCTCATCGCGCTTCCCTTCCAGGTGAAAGGATGCGGCCTTGGATAGCACGCGGCTGATGCGCGCCTCCTGCGCGGTATGGTTGGCCAGATCCTCGCTGCTGGCGCCGTTGGTGTGAACCATTTCGATTGTTCCTGAATGCCGATAATCCATCGCTTGTTTCTCCGTGTTTGTTCCGCGTTCGCTGGTTTTGCCGGCCAGCAAAGCGCAAATCCTGCCCAATAAATCGTCGTGGCTCTCCAGCTTGACCCAGTAAACGCGAGCGCGCTCGCCGGCTTCGCTGAAGAAGCCGACACCGCCGGTTTTGAGTCCGTCTTCGGTCCAGTAGTCCGCCTCTTGGCCCTCGATGTAGGCCCGGTAATGGCTGCCCTTGACGTCCACGGTCACGCGGTACGGCGTGTTGGCGTGGATCATCATGCGCAGAGGCGTTTGGACGCGGGTTCCGCGGTTGCCCTGAATCACCGGGTAGCGGACCATGGCAACCGTTGGGCGCGGCCCCGGCTCGACGACGGTAAACTTGAGAGCGTAGTAGTTGTTCGCATCGCGTGCGCGGACCACCCAATCCACGCTCTTGTTTTCGACCTGCGCCATAAACTCCAAGCGGTAATCGGAGAGCGGCACCGAAGGCCGGTAGACGGCAAGCTGGCCGGGATGCATGTAGCCATCCGAATTGTAGGACCAGCCTTTGGGCAAATTCTCCCGCAGGCCCTTCCATTGATTCAATCCACTGCGAAAATCGTCCGACATGCTGCGGGTGGCGCGGGTGGCGATCGCCTGGCGGATCGAGGCGCCCTTCCAGGTGACCATCTCTCCGATACCGCTGGAAGGCGAGGGCGGCCGTAGCACGGCGCCAAGCAGCAGGGCAGCCGCGGCTGCCGCGCCCAGGAACCACTTGGAACTGGGGCGTGCCGCGCTGGTACGCCGCTTGCCGATGGGCAGCACTTTGGCTTTTGCCGGACGGTCCTCAATCGAGTAGGGGAGGCCTTGCGCGCCCTGGAGCAAGTCGCTGAGTTTCTCTTTGACCGCGTTCAGGTCGAAAGCCGGAGTGCACAAGCGCGGAGTGCGCAAGGTCCAGAGAACGGCGCACGAGCGCACAGCGCGGCCCGCCTTCGGACCGGAGGCGATCAAGATGTCCAGCGGCCGTGCAAGCGCGCCCGTGGGAGCGGTCGAAGCCACGGTTTGTGGAGCGAACGAATTCGGATTGCGCGAGAGGAGAGCGCTGTCGTGCTGGCCCCACCACGGCGAGGCCGCGGGCGGCGCGGCGGGTTGTGGCGCCGGCTGGCTTGCCAGCGGCGCGGTACCGGGGGGGATGCCGACCGAACGAGATTCCAGTGGCACGTCGCTGGGCAGCGTCGCACCGATGCCCGGCAGCAGCGGCGGCCTTTGGCTATGGAGGGTTCCCAGGGGCGCGGGCGCCGCCGCTACACCAGCGGACTGCAGATCCGGGTCGGCAGCCGGCGCCGGCGCGAACGTGCGCGCGGCGGCCATGGCTGTGGACGTTGGAAGGAGGATCTGCGCAGAGCGGGCGCCGAGCGCGTCCAGCGCCAACGGAGAGGCTTTGTCCATTGCCTTGCTGAAATCCAACTGCATGAGCGCCGCGGTCTTGTGGGGACGAGGCTGGCCGAATGCTTCGACCGGGGAGAGACTGGTGGTTGCGCTGACAAGTTCCTGCGCGGGGAGCGCCATCGGCCCTTGCGCCGTCGGTAAGCAAGCGAGCGGAGTGGCGACGCGGGCTTCCGTAAGGGCGGCCTCTGCCTTTATCAATGTGGTTGTCTGTACGAGCTCCGGCCGGCGGACGTCAGACAGCTTGGCGCCCGTGTTGGGGATGAGGGACGCGGTAGCCAGCCGCTCGGTCGAAATTTCCGGAGCAACTGCCGCCGCCAGCTC
>Ga0187858_10001397_pt1 | contig 26980 bp, 17 predicted proteins | sample June2016WEW_8_15_FD_133015 | JGI IMG/M metagenome (GOLD analysis project Ga0187858, IMG submission 133015) | Peatland microbial communities from SPRUCE experiment site at the Marcell Experimental Forest, Minnesota, USA - June2016WEW_8_150 | ecosystem: Environmental > Terrestrial > Soil >...
GCTTTGCCGATCGATGGGATCGGCCGCGCGGGGATCTCCGGAATCGAAGTGCGTGCCGGTAGTGGACGCCAGATGCCCACCCGCGGAAAACCCCCAGATGCCAATGCGGTCGGGTGAGATCCGGTAGTCGGCCGCGTGCGCGCGCACAAAGCGAATGGCGCGTTGCGCATCCTGCAACGGCGCCGGATGGCGGTAACGTGGCGCGATGCGGTATTGCAGGACAAACGCCGATACGCCCAACGAATTGAGCCAGCGTGCGATCTGATCGCCTTCGTGGTCTTTGGCGAGTGCGCCGTAGCCGCCGCCGGGACAGACGATCACGCCGGTTTTCGTCGCGGCCGCTTCGGGGGCAGGATAGATAGTGAGGTTGGGCTTGTCGGCGTCATCGGTCCCTACCGCTCCAGGCGCGCCGCCGGGCCATAGCAGCTCGACCTTGCGCGGCGCGGGTGGTGGCTGTGCCAGCGCAGCTGCTAGAGGCAAAATGAGGACGAGGGCTTTCACTGCGACTATTGTATCGTGCGGCGTTGCGTGCGGACTCTGGTAGAAACCGCTCCCTTACGGTCGCGGCTCTGGTAAAGTTGCGGCTCTGCAGGTATAGTTGCGGCCCTACAAGCACTTCTCACTGGTATGCTGGCAGTGAGGATGATCGATGAATTGGGCGGTGGCTGTATTGTGTTGCATGGCTATGTTGCCGGTCTTCGCCGCGCCGAAGGACAGGCGCCTGGTGTGGAGCGACGAATTCAGTGGCGCGGCGGGGGTGCCACCCGATCCGTCGAAATGGGTCTACGATCTGGGTGGCGGGGGATGGGGCAATCAGGAGCTCGAGGTTTATACGGATAGCCGCAGCAATGCTTATCTGGATGGCGAAGGCAACCTGGTGATTCAGGCGCTCGAGCCCACTCCGGGCCACTACACCTCGGCCCGCTTGAAGACACAGGGTAAGTTCTCCGCCGCGTACGGCCGTGTGGAGGCGCGCATCAAGATCCCATACGGTCAGGGCATCTGGCCAGCATTTTGGATGCTCGGCGATAACATCAAGGAAGCCGGATGGCCGGCATGCGGTGAGATCGACATTATGGAGAACATCGGCCGCGAGCCGGGCCTCGTGCACGGCACTGTTCACGGACCGGGTTACTCGGGCGAACATGGGATTGGCCGGCCCTTCAAACTGGCGGCTGGCCGGTTTGCCGACGATTACCATCTCTACGCCGTCGAGTGGACTTCTGAGCGCATCGATTTCATGGTGGACGGCGCCACTTACCACACTGTCACGCTAGCCTCATTACCACCCGGCGCCAAGTGGGTGTACGACCATCCTTTTTTCGTGATCCTCAATGTGGCGGTGGGGGGCGGGTGGCCGGGAAATCCGGATGCTACCAGCGTATTCCCGCAGAAGATGCTGGTGGACTGGGTGCGGGTATATGGACGGGAGTGAATCACGGCGACAAGCAAAGCTCACCTGCGCCGGCCGGAGTGCCCGACCCATAGGGTACCCCGGCAGGCATGAGTGCCTGCGCCCCGGCGCCACAATCAGTGCTTCATAAAGGCCACGGCGGAAGTGACTCCTGGGCCGGATTCCTGCTGAAGAGTTCCCCCCAACTGTTTAGCCAGGATCTCTACAATCCGCAGTCCCATGGATTTGGATTGCTTCGAGTCAACGCCGGCAGGCGGCCCGATTCCGTTGTCGGCTACCTGCAAAGTGACATGGGCGCCGTCCGGACATCGGATTGAGACTACGATCTCACCCGTGCGGGCCGCGGGGAAAGCGTACTTCAGCGAGTTAGTGATGAGCTCATTCAGAATCAGGCCACAAGGTATCATCTGATCCATCTTGAGGGAGACCGGATCGCAATCGAAGCGCAGGCGGACTGCTTCAGGACTAATGCCGAACGAGTCAAACAGATCGGAAGCCAGGCGGCGGGCATACTCTCCGAACTCCAATTCGTCCAGTTGTTTGTCGCCGTACATCTGTTCGTGAATCAAGGCCATCGACTGCACCCGGCGCTGGGCCTCGCGCAGTGCCTGCCGCGAGCCAGGGTCGGAGAGCGATTCAGCTTGCATGTTGAGGAGACTGGAGACGGTCTGTAGGTTGTTTTTGACGCGATGCTGGAGCTCCTGGAAGAGCGCATCCTTGGCGGTGAGAGCCGCGGATAACGCGGCCTCCGTGCGTTTCTGCGCGGTGATATCCACGGACACGCCGCCCAACAGACGCCGACCCGCGGCATCGTTGAACAGAAACCGGAAAGAGAGCAATTGACGGATGTGCCCATCGGGAGTGGTTACTTCTTCGGTTACCTGGGAAGCCTGGCCGCTCTCGAAGACGGACAAATCGGCGGTGCAGAGCCCGGTTGCGACGGCCGGGCTTGAGGTGTCATTGACGTAGACAAGCTGGCCCGTATCGTCTTTGATGAATGCCAAGGCAGGGCTGTGACGCATGAAGGAATCGAAGCGGGCCTCACTGGCTTTCAGTTCCTCTTCGGCCGTCCTTTTGTCCGCGAGCAACTTATTCTGCTGGAGGGCGCGAGTTACCGCCGGACCCAGACGCACCAGACGATCCTTGAGAAGATAATCGGCGGCGCCCTGTTGCATCATGGCGACGGCTGCGTCTTCGCCAATATTGCCGGAGACGACAATGAAGGGCACGCTCAGCCCGCGCTCCTGCAGGAGTTGTAGCGCCAGCCGGGCATCCAGCTCCGGCATGTTGTAGTCGGCGAGGATGATATCCGGCGGCGGGTCGAGGTGGGCGAGATAGTCACGCTCGGTGTCCACCCGCTGCCAGACCGGATCGAACCCGCTTCGGCGCAGTTCATGCACTACGAGCTCGGCGTCTTCAGGCCGGTCTTCCAGGATCAGGAAGGAAAGGCGCATGAGGCGAGTTTTCTGCGCGGGCAGGAGTGCCCGCGCGGCAGGCTAAGAGCCTGCGCCACGGTGCGGCCTGCGGCCGGACGCCGACACCAGGGTCGGGCCCACTGGACGGGCGCCCAGCAGTCTGCGGACGCGGCCGAGCAACTCCGACGCGGAAAATGGCTTTGGCAAAAAGTTCGTCTGCCAATCCGTCACCCAATTCTCATCGAGCGAATCGTGGGCGTAGCCGGAGATGAACAAAACCTTCATTGCGGGCCGAAGTGGCGCCAGACGTTCGGCCAGTTGCGGCCCGGACATACCCGGCATGACCACATCGGTGACCAGGATATGGATGGGCTCCTCATATCGTTCCGCGATCACCTGGGCTTCTTCGCCATCCCGGGCTTCCAGCAGTTGATAGCCTTCCTGCTCGAAGTACATATGCATCACCCGGCGGACGTTGTCTTCGTCTTCGACAAGGAGAACCGTGGGCGTGTCATCGCCGCCGGCCGTGCAATTTTCCAGGCCGCTAATTTCGCGCACCTTTTGAAAGTCGCTTACGCGCGGCAACAGGATCTCAAAGGCGGTACCTTTCCAAACCTCGCTGGCCGCGGTGATGTATCCCCCGCTTTGGACGATGATGCTGTGCACCATGGACAAGCCAAGTCCAGTGCCGAATCCAGGTTTCTTGGTCGTAAAGAAAGGCTCAAAAATATGTGCGAGAGTGGCCTTATCCATGCCTTCGCCGCTGTCGGACACCAGGAGCCGCACATAGGGTCCGGGCGGGCACAGGAGCGCGGCATGGCTGTCAGGCTGCACTTCGGTGTTCCCGGTTTCCATGCGCAGCTCGCCACCGCCGGGCATGGCATCCCGGGCATTCAGGGCCAAGTTGAGGAGGACCTGCTTGAGTTGACCGCGGTCGGCGCGAACGCGGCCCAGATCCGATCCCAAGGTGGTGGTCAGGATGCGAGTCTTGCCAAGGGCGTACGAGATGGAAGGCTGCATCTCGACGATCACCTCGTTGATGTTGAGCGCCTCTGGCCGGACGGTTTCGTGGCGGCTCAGCGTCAATAGCTGGCTGGTGATGGAAGTGGCAAGGGAAGCGGCATTCTTGATTTCCAGGACGCGCTCCAGATCGTCGTTGGAAAGGGACTCAGAAAGTTCTTCGGCGCATCCGAGCACGACCGTGAGCTGGTTATTGAAGTCATGGGCCAGGCCGGCAGCCAGATTGGCGATGGCCTCCATTCTCTGCGACTGCATGACGCGGCTTTCCAATTCGCGCCTGGCGCCGATGTCGCGCAGCACCAGGATGGCGCCCAACGGCTCATCCGAGCGATTTTCAAAACATGAGAGCTCGACAATGGTGGACACGCCGATCTTGGAAATGAGCGTGTAGCCGCGGGGCGCCCGTATCTGCGCGGGGACTTGGAGGAGCAGAGGGATGACGGGATTTTCCGATGGCGCCCCGGTGAATTCATCGAACAAACCAAGAACGTCCATGAGCAGACGCCCACGGGCGTCCACGCCGGTCCAGCCCGTGAGCTGCTCGGCGACCGGATTCATGAATACCACTTCGCCGTTGGTGTTGGTGGCGATGACGCCTTCTCCTATACTTTTTAGCGTGGTCGCCAGCCACGCTTCGCTGGTGCGCAGGCGGCGTTCCATCTCGTGTTTATGGATGGAAATCTGCACGGCGCTGCGGAGCTCGGAGTCTCTGATCGGTTTTAGGATATAACCGAAGGGCTCGGTACGCGTGGCCCGGTTGATGGTCTCTTCGTCCGCATGGGCGGTGATGTAGACGACTGGCGTCTCCAGCACGCTCTTCAACTCTTGGGCCGCAGTGATGCCGTCCATCTCGCCCTTCAGACGGATGTCCATGAGCACCAGATCGAAGGGCGTGGAGCGCGCAAAGTGAAGCGCTTCCTCCCCGGAGCGGGCGATTGCAGGCACCTTATAGCCCAGCCGCTCCAGCCGGTTCTGGATATCGGCGGCGATGATTCCTTCGTCTTCCACGATAAGAATTTGTTTGTTCTGTGCTTCCGTCATCCGCAAGCGTGGGTTCTCGAGATCGGAGAGAGGTTGTTTGAGACCTGCCATGGCTAGGATGTACCTTGCGAGTGAGTGTGACGGATATCACGAGAATCTCAAGATTTTGGGGCAGGAATCGAAACTTCCTGAACAATCAAAGCCCAAATGACTGGATCTAAATAGGTTGGCGAGCCACGCTGGCCTGCGCGGCGTCAGAACTGAAAACGCAACTGCACATCGATACGCCGGTTGTCGGTCGGTGTTTGCTCGGCTTGGAATCCGCCCGCTATCGTCGTGGACTGCAGGAAATTCGACGATCCCATGAAGCCGACCGGCGGGCCAAAGTTAACATGGTTCAATATGTTGCGGGCGCTGATCGAAAGCGTTAGATTATAGCGATGCTCGGTGGTCCCGCCGCCGCCGAAGGGCCCTCCCCGGCCGCCGCCGAAACCGCCGATGGGGCCGCCGCGCGGGCCTCCGCCACCGGTGTTGGCGCGCGAGCCGCCGCTCGATCCCGCGAATTTTGTGGTGCCAAACCCCCACGTCCGGCTCAACCGCAGATTCAAACTGAGTTGCGAGGGGCCGATGCCCAGATTGCGCGGGATAAGCGTGGCGCCGGGCGCGGGGTTCGGGTTCAAATATCCGTATGGCGTCGAGACAATACAGTTGAAGGTGACGGTGGCGGTGCAGGGATTCGAACCAGGTCCGCTGGCGAAAGCCGGCCGGGCGTTGAGTATCCCATCGGCTATGTCGTCATACAAGTAAGATCCGCCAGTGGTGATGTTGAAGGGCACGCCGCTCGATGCCACTATGAACGGAGAAAGCTGAATCTTCAACGGCGCACTGACCGAGCCGAACAAAAACATCCGGTTTGAAACGGCCAGGGCTGCCCGGCTCCACTCCGCATCCAGATCGTTGGGGTTCACCGGGGTGGATGTGCCACAGCCAACCGGCGAAGCGCATAAGGCGCCATCCGTGTTGCTGTGCGCCGTGCTCCAGATATAAGCTCCTGTCACGGTCACGCGGCTTCCGATCTGGCTATTTACCCGGGTAATCACTTGCAACTGCTTCAACAGGCCGGCCGATTGAAATTGAAAGATCTCTGCCGGCCCCGGCGGACTAATATCGCTGGTTACGAATTGATGGACCCCGCGCGTGTCCGTCACATTGACGGCGACCGTCGTCTTGCGATTTACTTGCCGCTCAACTCCCATCGCCGATTGAATCAGATACGGTGCGCGCAGATCGTTACCGGCGATGAATTGAAGGGGCGCCGTCGTAGACGTCAGGTTGGCTAGAACAGGGGCCGGCACGCCATCCGGATAGAAGAAAGTAGGACTATTCACCACATAGGTCTTCTGGTTGATCCCGTTATACTCATCGGTGTAGAGCTGATACAGATTGTTATACCGGATGTAGAACATGCCGAATCCGCCGCGGATCACGGTGGAGGGAGTGCCCCTGGCCGCAGGACGGCCTGGCGCCCAGGCAAACGAGAATCGGGGGGCGGCATCGTGCCAGTCGTGAATGTTCGTCTGGCCTTCCCACCGCAGGCCGGCGCTTAGCGTGAGGCCCGGCGCGGCGCGCCAGTCGTCCTGCACGAATGCGTCCAGGTCGAACATGTTGGAACTCACCAGAGGCTGGCCCTCATTGATGGTAAACTGCGTGGGCCCCACGCCATTCGGGAGCGTGGCACAGCCGTTGGCGCAGGTCCCCGCCGCCATAATCATGGCTTGATAAGCGGTGAAGGACGCAAACGTAAACGTGCCGTTGAAGTTGGTCGGCGTGAAGTAGTTGAGGAGATCGTTTCTGGTCCGCGCGCCGAACTTAATGGTGTGCTTACCGTGCGTCACGGTGGTGTAGTTTTGAAACTCGTAGTTGGCATCGGTTTGCGTGTTGCGGCCGATGCCCGCGCCGCCCATTGTAAAATCGCCCGGCACGATCACCTGTGGAGTCTCGGATTGCGCGGTTTGCCCTGTCAAGTAATGGTTGAATTGAAAGCGCGTCTCGTTAACCACGTTGGGGGAAAGCACGGCGGTATCGGTGACCTGCGCCAGTTGCTGCAATTGCACGTAGCTGTAACCGTTGCCGGGAAGACTGAAGCCGCCCACACCCCAGATGTCGCGGTGCGTGTCGAGGTAGGAATAGCGCACGCTTAGCGTGTTATTGCCGCTCAAGGCCCAGTCTACGCGCGGGCTGACAGTAGTCCGCTGCTGCGGAGTCGGGGTAAATCCCCTGTCGATCACCGGGTTAAATGTGTTCGGGTCGAGAATGGTGGCATTGAGAATGCCGTTGTCGTCGATTTGCCGCCTTTCGACATCCAGGAAAAAGCTGGCGTGCTTGTTGATCGGGCCGCTCACGTTGCCGCCGTAAGTCTGAGACTTAAATCCAGGAGCCGGCCTGAAGGTGATGAACGGATTGAGCGCGTTCCAGACGCCGTCGCTGATGTCGTAAGAAGCGGTGCCATGGAAGTTGTCCGAACCAGGCTTGGTGAAGATTTCGATGCGTCCAAACCCCAGCTTGTCGTATTCACCGGAAAACGGATTCTGGTTGATACGAATCTCGCGGATGGATTCCTTCGGGGGCAGGCGGCCGCTGGAGAAGCCGTCGATGAAGATTTCGCCGCCATTGGGGCCGGCGGAGGGTCCCGCCAGGGCTTGGAGATCCTGCTGCAAATCGTCGGGATCGTCCGGCAGGGCCTGCAGATCGGCGCCTTTGAATACCAGCGCATCGACATTCTGCGTAGGTTGCAGCCCTAACTGGCTGGTATTCTCCTCGGCTACCGTGACTTCCTGCTTCACTTCCGCCAGCTTCATGGTAACGTCGCCGCGCGCGACTTGTCCGGTGGTGACCGCGACCGCCACGCCGCCCGACTGCTCCAGGCCCTTGGAGGCGGCGGAAATCGAATACGTGCCCGGGGCAACGCCGCGAAACGTATACACGCCATCAGCCCCGGTCTGGGCTTGCTGCGTCTTGGCGTTTTCATCGGTGAGCGTCACCGTGGCGCCCGGAATGATGGCGCCCGTGGTATCCTTCACCGTGCCGGTCACGGTGCCACCACCCGCGGATGGCCTGACGGGGTTCTGCGCCGGAGCGGACACGGCCGCCATGCTCAGCAGGGCAAGCGTGGCGATAGTTAGGTTACGACCCATATATATAGTGTTGGCGGTGTCCGTATGCCTACGGTTACCCAAATCTCCTGCGGCGACATCACCGCTGACAACCGCTCCCCGACGGTCGCGGCTCGGTAGGCGGCTCAGGGACGCCGCCGGCTACGCTAAGGGCCACATTCCAGGATGCTTGTCTAAGGCAGACAATCCTGGTGGCAGCCGGCTCGCGCTTGGCCGGAAAGAGCCGCCTTAAAAGGCGGCTGCGGGCAGCCCGCCCCACAACGCCGGAACACTCGGCATCGATTCGGCGTATCTTTATGTGAGCGAGGTTAAACCAATGTTCTGTACGCGCTGCGGAGTGGAAATCGACGACAAAGTCCGCTATTGTTCACAGTGCGGCCATCCAACCAAACTCGCGGAGGCCACCGCGAATCCATACACGGCTCCCAGGCTGACTCTGGACACCGAGAACAAGAAGATCGCGGGCGTCTGTGCCGGCTTTGCGCGATATCTGGGTGTGGAAGTGCTGCTGGTCCGCATCGTCTGGCTGGCGCTGGCGTTCGGCGCGGGTGTAGGCTTCGTGGCATACGTAGTCGCCTGGATCCTGATGCCCAAGGATACGCCGCGCACCGCGACCTCGCCGGACTACGTCCGTCAAAGCAGCTAGTTCGGTTAGTTTTTGCGCCGACAGGATCTCGTATTAGAGTGGACGAGTGAAACGCGGCAGACCGGCGGGAGCATGGAGGGCGAAGGCTGCCATATCGTCCACCGGCCAAATTGGTTATGCCTGAGCCTTCTCATCGGGCGCCGGCGGGAGCACCGCTTGGGGATCTCGGATAGCGGCGCAGCAGGTACCGGTTAGAGTGCCCGGTACGCTAACCCGTACCCATGGAACGCCCTATTTTTCTGTAGATTACGTAGAATTGCACTGAAGGCAAACCCGGCTTCAAAGGAGCTTTTCAATGACTTGGCATGCAGCATCGGCGGAACCAGCGATGGACAGATCCAAACTCCTGGCCAATGGCACGTTGCTCTTGCTTACGGCGGCGGTGGGGCTAGCGATGGCCCTCAACCGCCACGACACTCTCGTGTTAGGTGGAATTGGAGTGCTGGGCACGATACTGATACCCCTGTCACACGTTTTGTTGCGCCGTTTTCTGCGTTCGCGCCGGCAGCACGAGACCGAAGACCGCATGATAAGCCAGACCCGGGAATACTTGCGGAACCAGGAACCGTGGTCTCCGCTGCGCGACGCTTCCGCGGAGAGTGACAGCGAGGCCGTCTCGCACGCCAACGCCAGTGGCAGCCGGATTGCTCCGCGGGGCTTTAAGGACGTTCTCGCCGGAGTTGTGGCGCCTTTGCCAAATGGCAACCCGGTGGCCTGCGGCGCCTTGACGCTCCACTACGCGGCCGGGGCTTACGGCGAGCGTCGGGCGGCGGACCTCTCCGCGACGGTGCCTGCACTCGTCACCGTGCCGCTGAGTGAATTGCTGCCGGAAGACGGTTGCCGGGCAGGGGTTCGTGGCGTAGCGGGCCGAGGAAAAGGAGCTGGCATTCGTGCCACTCTCGAATCGCAGCGCATGTGATTCAGGGATACGCTTCGGAACGATGGCGAACACGCCGGACGATCTGATCCTCCTCGATTCGAAGTCGAGAGTATCTTCGCCATTGCCCTGTGATCGGATCGAGCGGAGCCCGGCCAAACGAATCTCATCGCAAGCCGGGGGAATGGTTGGGTGCACCGGTCCGCGCGTTCACCGCGTGTGCGCCATGGCACTTACCAGGGCTTGAGCGGACCACCGCCTAAGGTAATGCGTGTTCGGGCCAGCTTGCATCGTAGGGCGAGAACTCAACAATACGCTTCGGAACGATGGCGAACACGCATGATCGTGATTTTCTCCTGCGCTATCGCTGAGACGATCCGGTCCCGATTCGAAGTCGAGAGTATCCTTGCCGGTGCCTGCGAGTGCCTTAAGATCACCCTTGCGGGATTCGCCAAATTCAGTGCAGCCGTGGAGGATTCGAATAGCAATTTGCCGGTCGATCGCCCGCATATCGGATCGTGCAGAGTCCGGCCAAATGAATCTCATCCTAAGCCGAATTCGCGCAGGATCTCGTCGTGCGAAATGACCTTTCCGGCGCGCACTTCGTCGCGTGCCAGTGCGATTGCCGTGACGTCCGCCTCGGTCAACGGCTCGTCATCCGGTAGTGCAGACAACGCCGTCCGATGAGCCGGAGTGACCGCCAAGTACTCCAAAAACCGTTTGGCGGCCGGACGTTCCTCTTCTGGAATCCGGTCGACCAGATCATGAAGTGTGTCGCGGCTCATCTAAACTCCGTGCCGCTAGCGTACGCGATAGCCTCCGGGCATATCAACCTGCGAACCTGGCCCGACTCCCCCCGGGGGGAACGTTTGGGTGCACCGGTTCGCGTCACCGCGTGTAAGCGGTCGCATCGATATCCACCTTGTCACCCACGCGTAGAAGCAAGGTGCTGGGATTCTTCAGGCCCCACTTCACATAGGGGATGGTGAAGTGCGTAGTCGCAACGGCTTGGCGGTTAGTCATCTGTATCCGCACTGGAAGCGTGATGTCATGCGTCGCGCCGTGGATGCGGAACGAGCCGTGGACCTGCACCTGCGACGCGCCTTGGGGAGCCACCGCGCCTTCGACGTGGTCCGGCGTGAACACGATCTCGGGATAGCGTTGGCTTTCCAGAACGCTCTGGTGCATCTTGCGGTCGCGCCCTTCATTGCCGCTTTCCCCAGTGGTGGCGTCGACCACTATCTCGCCGGCGATTTTTCCCGTGGCCGGATCGAAACGGATGGCGCCGCGCTTCAGCTTAAAGCTGCCGTGTACCGAGTGGAGCGTGGCATCCAGTTTGAATTCGACTGTCGTGCGGGCGGGGTCCAGGTCCAGTACGATTTCCTGGCCCAGGGCAGGCGCGGCAGCGACGGCACAAAAAGCGAACGCTGCCGTAAGCGCTGGCGTCAGAGACCTCGAACGCATCGCAGGCTCTTTAAGCGGTCAACATCTGCCAGGCTAGCGCGCAGCCATTCGCCGCGAAATTGAGTGGCTGGAGCGCGCCGACGTGCATGCTCAGCATCTTGCGAAAGATGCGGGGGTCTGAGGCCATGGCGCGCAGCACATGTTCGCGGAGCCAGGTCCGCCGATCCATCGTGAGCAAGAGCGTCGACATAAGGGTGGGGCGCTTGGCCAGACGGCGATGCGCGGCCTGATACGGCTCCAGAATTCCGCAGGCGAGGCTATCGGCGAGCGCGAGCGCCTGGTGAAACGCGAGGCACAGCCCTTCTCCGGTGATCGCATCGACCGAGCCGGAGGCATCTCCGATGAGGGCGACGCGGCCGCGATAGACCCGCCGCAGCCTGCCATTCGCGGTGACCGCTCCGCGCTCCGCGGTTTCGCGCGGCACGCCGGCCAGGCGCGCGGAAAGCTGCGGGAACTGCGCCAGGGCGGCATCCAGCCGCAAATGAGAATCCCGCGAGAGCAGGGCGAGGCAGACCGCTTGCGGTCCAACAGGTGTCACATAGATCTGGCAACCGGCGCCCCAGTGCAGCTCCATGCAGTCGCTCCAGGGCGCGATGCGATAGTGTATGCGGAACCCGAAGCGCTGGCTCCCCGATGTGCGCGCGTCGAGCCCGGCCCAGCGCCGTACGCGAGAGTGGAAGCCATCGGCGCCAATGATCCAATGCGCCGGCATGGTCTGACCCGCGATATCGACGCCCTCGGGGCAGATGCCCCTGACGGATGTGCCCCACAACAGACGAACGCCGGCGGCGGCGGCTGCTTCCACCAGCATGGAATGCAAGACCGTGCGGCGCACGCCGAGCGCGTGACCTTCGGGAAAGGTGGCATCCACGGAGACACCGGCGCCTAGAAATCGAATGCCGCGGAATGGGTAGCAGTCGGCGGCGTCCAGTCGAATGCCGAGGCTGCGCAGCGCTGCGAGACCGTCCGGCATCAGTCCTTCGCCGCAGGCCTTGTCGATCGGCGGGCGTACCGCATCGGCGAGCGTTACCGCAAGCCCCTTGCGGCGCGCGGCGATGGCGGCCGCGAGCCCGGCCGGTCCGCCTCCGATTACGAATACGTCGGTTGTCTTCATGAGACGCAGGGCACCTGGTCACCGTTGTGGTGGGCGCGGCCGCTGCAGGATGGAGGTAAGCATTCTGCCAATAGTAGCGACGAATCGGGACGCGGCCGGGTTTCCTGCGGGGATGTAAACTGGCGGCACCGTTCGGGCTATTGGTCACAGATTCAAGCTTTCCAGATACTGGAAGCTCGCGCGCAACGATTGCAGCGGGTCGCCGGGCGTCTCATCTTGTTCGACGAAGTAATGCTTGACGCCGGCCTCTTTTGCGGCGCGCAGCACAGCGGGAATATCGACCGCTCCATTGCCCAGCTCGCGAAACGCTTCTTTCGGGATTTCCTCGTTGAAGCGCTGTGCCGTGCCGGGCGCGACGTTCTTCAAATGCACTAAAGGAATCCGGTCGCCATACTGTTTCAAGACGCTCACCGGATCGACGCCGGCCACGCTTGCCCACATGACATCTAGCTCGAGGCTGACGAGCTTCGGGTCCGTGGTTTTCATCAGGACGTCCAGCAGTCTTCCTTCGGGAGTGGGCCGATACTCGAATGCGTGATTGTGATAGCACAGGCTCATGCCGGATTTGCGGCAGATTTCTCCGGCTTCGTTCAGCGTCTGGCCGAGCTTGCGGATCATTTCGACGCCGCCTCTATCTTTTGGCTCGATCCATGGGCAAACCACGTATTCGAAGCCGTGCTTGCCGGCATCCTCCAGAGCCGCGGGCAGCTTCTCCTGCTGGTGCAGGAACAGTTGCTCATTGAGGTGCACGCTCACGGCTTTCAGGGAAGTCTGTTTCAGGCTGGGCCAGATGGCGTCGAGGTTGTCGCCGGTGCACTCGACTTCGCGATAGCCGATCTGCTCGATGGCGCGCAAGGTCTCGAGCGGTTTCTTCGGCAGGACGCGGCGGACGGTGTAGAGCTGCACTCCGACGACCGGCAGAGCGCGGGCATAGGCTGCTACCGCCGATGAGGCGGCCAGGGAAAGAAAGGAACGGCGGGTGGTTGGGTCCATGGTTCTATGCTATAACGCCCGAATCCCATGGGCGAGCAAGGCTCGCCTGCGCCGACAGGAGTGCCGGCGCGGCAGGCTGAGAGCCTGCGCCACAGTGTTATTCATAGCGCAGGGCGGTGAGAGGGTCGATGCGGGTGGCGCGGAGCGCGGGCAGCCAGACAGCCAGCAACGCCACCGCGCTCAACAGCACTGGCACAATGGCGAACACCAGCGGGTCCCAGGTCTTGACGCCGAACAGAAAATTCGCCAGCAGCCGCGCGAGACCGAAAGCGGCCGCCTCGCCGATCGCGACTCCGGCCAACGTCAGGCGCATGCCCTGCATCACGATCATGTTCCGCACATGACTCGATTCGGCCCCTAAGGCCATGCGGATTCCCAACTCCGGCGTGCGGTGCTGGACGGAATATGCCATCAATCCGTAAATGCCGATGGCCGCGAGCAGCAACGCCGTGCATCCGAAGATGGTCAGGAGCGTCATGTGGAAGCTTTCGCTGGCGGTAGATCGCGCCACGACTTCTTCCATGGAGCGGACGCGCGCCACCGACAGGCCGCCGGTCGCCTCGCGCAACTCCTTTTCGATTCCGGGACCGAGCGCATGGGGCGCCGCGCGGGTACGGGCGATCCAGGCGATGGTCGAGGCGCGTGTCATGAGCGCGGTAATGCCATCGGTAACTTGCGCGATGGGAACATACACCATCGGCTGCGGATTGCGATCCAATCCGAAGTCGTGAACGTCGCCCGCCACGCCGATAATCTGGCGAACGGGCTCTTCAAATTCCGGCCCGTAGCCGCGGCCGAGGATGAGGCGATCCATGAGCGGATCGGGGCCCGCGGGATAACCCTGCCAGAACTTGCGAGCCATGGCTTGGTTAATGATGGCGACACGGCCGGCTCCGGCATCGTCGCGATCGTTGAAGGCTCTCCCGCGCAAGATCGGGATTTTGAAAATGTCGAAGTAGCCTGGTGCGACCGCCAGCCAGCCTCGGCCATCATAACGATCGTTGCCTGCGGCGCGGCCCACAATATTGAACGGAATGCCGAAGATGCCTTCGAGCGGCAAATTGTAACTGGCGCTGGCGCGGGTGACTCCGGGCAGGGCTTCCACACGCCGGACGGCATCGCGGGTAAGTTGGGTCAGCTCGGACGTGTTGACGAAACGCGAGCCGCTGAGCGACATACGCATGGTCAGAACGTGGTGCGGATCGAACCCGGGGTCGACGGCCCGCAACGCCACAAACGTGCGAATCAGCAGCGCGGCGCCGATCAGCAGCACCAGCGCGAGAGCCACTTCTCCGACGACCAGCAGCGCGCGGGTCTTGTTCTGGCGAAGGCTCGAGCCGGAGCGCCCGCCGCCTTCCTTCAGAGTGACGCTGAGATCGGCGCGAGAGACGTCGAGCGCGGGGATGAGTCCAAACAGAATGCCGGTAGCCAGCGAAACCACAACGGTGAATGCCACCACGCGCCAGTCCATAGTGACTGCCGCGCCATGCGGCCCGAGACGCGGAATATCGCCGGGATTCAGCGCCAGCAGCGCGCGCACACCGACGAGGCCGAGAGACAGCCCTAGCGCGCCGCCCGCCGTGGAGAGAACCACACTCTCGGTAAGCAGTTGAAGAATGATGCGTCCCCGCGCCGCGCCTAAAGCCGCGCGCACGGCGATCTCGCGCTTGCGGCCTGTCGCGCGCACCAGCAGGAGATTGGCGACGTTGGCGCAGGCGATCAGCAGGACGAATCCGACGGCTCCGGCCAGAATCAGCAGCGATGGGCGGACCTCGCTGACGAGCGCATCCTGGAAGGGCTGGATGCTGAAGCTATCTACCGGACCCATGATCTTAGGGAACTTGCGGCGGTATTCATCCGATGCCCGCTGCAGTTCCACCTTCGCCATGGCGGGCGTCACACCGCTTTTGAGTCGCGCGACAACGTTAAAGTAATGCGCATGATCGCTGCTCGCCGGGTCGATTTGAAAGGGCAGCCAGACGTCGGGAGGCGAATCCAGCTCGGTGCTGAAGCTGGGACCCAGTATTCCGACTACCGTGTAAGGCACGCCGCTCAACGAGATGGTTTTGCCCACCAGCTTAGGGTCGCCTCCGAAGCGGCGCTGCCAGAGTCCGTCGCTCAAGACCGCGACACGATCGCCGTTGGGGCGATCTTCCTCGGCGGTAAAAGTGCGGCCCAGCGCGACGGGCGCGCCAAACAGGCGGAAGTAATCGGCCGAGACGCGTATGCCATCGATCTGTTCCGGAAAAGCGCCACTGGTTAAGTTGAGGCTGTTGGGACTGTACTCGTAAGCGGCTACGTCTTGAAAGGCTTCGGTTTGCCGGCGCAAAACATTGAACTTGGTGGCTGAGCTTCCGTATTCCCTACCCGTCGGCGTGGTGACAAAGAAGAGGACGATGCGATCGGCGTCGGGGTAGGTCAACGGCTTCAGTAGGACGGTGCTGACGACCGAGAAGATGGCGGTGTTTGCACCGATGCCCAGCGCCAGGGCGGCCAGGGCTGTCGCGGTGAATGCGGGGGTTTTGGCGAGCGCCCGTATGGCGTAGCGCACGTCGTTGAGAAATGCTTCGACCTGTCTCATTTGTGCGCCGGGAAGACCACTCCCTTACGGTCGTGGCTCTGTTCGGGTGCTTGGCTTCGTTCGGAGCCGCGCGCGTCAGCAAGCGGTGTGTACATAGTCAATGCACTCCACTTTTCTCGCGGGCGGCCAGGAATTCGTCGCCCGGGTTCCAGGTGGGCAGCCGGTCCTGATTGGCCGCCTCGAGACCGATCAGGAATCCAAAACGCGCCATTTGCTCCAGCCCTGAGAAATCCCAGTCTTCGCGATACTCGTCGGATGGCTGATGGTAGTGTTTGGAGTTGTACTCCTCAAAGATCCGGCGGCCGAAGTCCGCGGGTTTTCCGAGAAACGAGGTGCCTTCCGAGATGGAAAACGCCGGAATGCCCACGCGCGCGAGCGAGAAGTTATCGGAGCGGTAATAGCTGCCCTGTTCCGGGCGCGGGTCGGGCTGGATGCTGAGGCTCATGCGCCGCGCGATGTGTTGCACGACCGGCCAAAGCGTGGTCCGCTCGGCGCCGGCCACGACCACATCGCGCGTGCGGCCGTAAGGCAGGAGCGCGTCGTAGTTCAGATCCACGGCGGTCTTGCCGGCCGGAAAGATGGGGTGCGTGCCGTAGAACTCCGAACCGCGCAGGCCGCCCTCTTCGGCCGTGACCGATAGGAACAGCGCCGAGCGGCGGGGCTTCTCCGGCAGCGCCGCCCAGACCCGCGCCAGCTCCAGCAGAATGCCGCAGCCCGTAGCGTTGTCGATGGCTCCGTTGTAGATCGCGTCGCCGTTCACGGGCTGGCCTATGCCCAGGTGATCCCAATGCGCCGTGAAGACTACGGCTTGAGACTTCAACGTTGGATCGCTGCCAGGAACGACGGCGGCGACGTTGCGCGTGTCGAGCTCGCGAATCGCGCTGGGCAGCACGCCACGTATGCGGATACCCAGCGGGATGGGGCGGAAGTCGCGCGACTCGGAAGCTTTCAGCAACTCCGCGATCGTGTGGCCGGCCATCGCGAGCAGCTTATCGCCGGCATCCTGAGTGACCCATCCGGCAAGGGCCAAGGTCGGCTCGCCGGGCGCCAGCTTGACGAACGGCTGTTCCCTGCCCCAGGAGTTGCGCACCACCTCCCAACCATAGCCTGCCGTGGGCGTGGTGTGTATAATGATACAGCCGAGAGCGCCCTGGCGCAGGGCCTGCTCGTATTTGTAAGTCCAGCGGCCGTAGTAAGTGAGGGCCCGGCCGGCGAAGAATTGGGGATCGTCGGACGATGGCTCATTGGTGAAGAGGACCACGATCTTACCGTGGACATCCGCGTCCTTGTAGTCGTTCCAGTTGTATTCCGGTGCGACAATCCCGTGACCTACGAAGAGTGCGGCGGCATCGAATCGTGAGTCAGGTTTTTGTAGGTGACTCGTGGCGACAAAATCGTCGGACCAGCGGAACGAGAGCGTCTTATCGCCGGCGACGGCGGAGAGTTCCGCGCCGTTGTCGGTGCGCACACCCACCAGGGGGACCTTTTGGAAGTACGTGCCGTTATCGCCCGCGGGCTTGGCGCCGGCCACCGCGAATTGGCTGGCGATGTATTCGGTGGCTACGGCGCCGCCCCGCGCGCCTACGCCGCGGCCTTCGAGCAGGTCGCTGGACAGGAATTTAACGTGGGTGCGGATGTTCTCGCCGGAAAGACCCTGGGCGAGGCACATTGCGGCCGACGAGAGGGTCAGAAGCGCTATGCGGATCAGTTTAATCATAGTGTTGCTTTGCGCCGGCAGGAGTGCCGGCGCGGCAGGCTGAAAGCCTGCGCCACGGGCTGTCAACAGGATACATTACCCGTGGCGGATCACCAGCACGTCCCCATCCTTCACAATGTACTCCTTGCCTTCCAGACGCAGCAGGCCTTTGTCACGCACCGCCGGATATCCGCCCAAGTCCACCAGCGATTTCCAATTCACCACTTCCGCGCGAATGAACTTCTTTTCAAAGTCCGAGTGAATGGCGCCGGCGGCCTTCACCGCCGTGCTGTGAAACGGAATGGTCCAGGCGCGCACCTCGTCCTCGCCAGCAGTCAGGAAAGACATCAGCCCGAGCAGCGAGTAAGTCGCCGAAATCAGCCGCTCCAGGCCCGACTCACTTAGTCCGTAACTGGCCATATACTCCTTCTGCTCTTCGACAGGCAGTTCGGCCAACTCCGCTTCCACCTTTCCGCAGATAGCGGCGACAGCGGTGTTCCGGCGCCCGGCCAGCGGCCCCTCGCGATACTCGCGTTCCTTCTCGTGCAGGCGCGGCGCGTCCGCTTCGCCGAGATTCAGCACGTAGAGCATGGGCTTTTGCGACAGGAACTGGAAGCCGCGAATGCGCTTCTCTTCGTCCGGATCGAGCTCGAGTTGCCGCAGCGGAGTATTGGCCTCCACCGCGGCCTTGCACTTCTCGAGCGATTCGAACTCGCGGTCCAGCTCCGGATTCTTGATCTTCTTGCGATCCTTATCCAACCGCTCGAGCCGCTTTTCGATGACTACCAGATCGCTGAGGATGAGCTCAGTCTCGACGTCTTCGAGATCGCGGAGTGGATCGAGGCTGCCTTTCTCGTGCGGAATGGTATCGTCTTGAAACAGGCGCAGCACGTGAGCGAAAGCATCCACCACGCGCAGGCTGGCGACGTAGCCCGGATCGCGCAGGCTTTCCTTGGAGACGGCGGGCATGTCCACATACTCGACGGTGGCGTGAGTGACTTTGTTCGGCTCGAACAATTCGGCGAGTGCCCCCAGGCGCGCGTCCGGGACTTTGGCGACGCCTACGCGCGCGGCCGTCGATCCGATGCGGGTCTCCTGGTGCGCGCCAGTGAGGATGGTGAACAGAGAGGTCTTGCCTACCATGGGCAGGCCGATGATGGCAGTCTTCATATGGATTGGCGGAGCGGCTACAGCGGCACGCCGGTCAGGCTGAGTATCTCTTCAATGATGCGGTCGCCCAGGTCAGAGCGCCGCTGGGCCAGCGCGGTGCGCGTATTCACCACCACGCGATGGCCGAAGACCGGTGTCGCCAGGCGCTTTACGTCGTCCGGAATGGCGTACTCGCGGCCTTCGAGCAGCGCCAGCGCCTGCACCGCGCGGAAGAGCGCCTGCGAGGCACGCGGGCTGACTCCCAGCGTGAGCGACTCGTGGGCGCGCGTTTTTTCCACGATGGCCAGCATGTAATCGACCAGCGACTCCTCCACCACCACGCGCTGCACACCCGCCTGCAGCCGTATAATGTCGTCGCCGGAAAGCACGGGACGCACGCTGTCGGCGGTGGCCATTTCGAAGTTGCGCAGAATTTCGCGCTCGCTGGCCGCGTCCGGATAGCCGATGCGCAGCCGCATGAGGAAGCGATCCATCTGGGACTCCGGCAGCGGGTAGGTGCCATGGTGCTCGACCGGATTCTGCGTAGCGATTACCATGAACGGGCGCGGCAACGGATGCGGACGGCCGTCGATGGTCACCTGTCCTTCGTTCATGGCTTCCAGCAGCGCCGATTGCGTTTTAGGCGTGGTGCGATTGATCTCGTCGGCCAGCAGGAAATTGGTGAAGACGGGTCCGGGCTTGAATTCGAACGCCTCGGAATGGGCATTGTAGATGGTCACGCCGAGGACGTCGCTGGGCAGCATGTCGCTGGTGAATTGCAGGCGGTGAAAGCCGCAGGCTACCGCGCGCGCCAACGCCTGAGCCAGAGTAGTCTTGCCGACGCCCGGGACATCTTCGATCAGCAGATGGCCGCGCGCCAGCAGGCAGACCAGCGAAAGGCGAACGACTTCGGGCTTCCCCCGGATCGCCGATTGCACGGCCTTGTCCAGTTCGGCCAGCCTGGAAAGCAACTGCGGCGCAAAAGGAGCCGGCGGGGCGAGCATGGATTCCCGCTGGGGCATTAAAGGTTATTGTATCGCAGGCGTAGGGCTGGTCCTTTGGCGGCGCGTGAAATCGGTTGGGTTGGCAGGCGAAAGCGCCTCCCCACGCGCCCGGCAGTACATGGCCTGCAAAGCTTTCAGCAGCGGGGTGGGACAGACGCTTTCGTCTGTCAACTAGGCACCACGCTATGGGGTGAACTCGATCAGAATCACCGACACGTTATCGGACGCGCCCGCACTTAATGCGCGATCGATCAGATCCTGCGTGCGCTCGGCAACCGTTGCGGTGCGCTGCAATGCGGCGGTAATCGCCGCGGCATCGACCGCGCCGTAAAGCCCATCGCTGCAAATCAGGATCAAGTCGCCGCTCTGCGCAGCCTCCTCGCGAACGTGGGGGTCCACCTCGCCATGCAAACCGACGGCCTGCATCAGGACTCCGCGCATAGGATGCGCCGGCACGCTTTCCGGCGTGATCACTCCCTTGCTGACCATCAGCGCCGCCATGGTGTCGTCCACGCTGAGTTGTTCCAGCACGCCCCCGCGCAAGCGGTAAACGCGGCTGTCACCCACGTTGGCGATAGTTACGCGATCGCCTTCCGAGAGCACGGCGGCCACCGTGGTGCCCATGCCGGCCAACTTCAAGTCCTGATCGGAGCGCGTGGACACTTGCCGGTTCGCCAAGCGAATGCTGGTGATCAAACGGTTGGCGCCGAGCGAGAAATTGACATTGTAGCCGAATGGCCAAGTCACTTCCGACGGGTCGTGGGAGGACTCGATATAGCTCCCGAACACGGTCAGTCCGGTCTCGGCAGCCACATCGCCGGCGCGCTGCCCGCCCATGCCGTCCCACACCGCGAAGCAACCGAGCGCGGGGAGCATCAGGATGCGATCCTGGTTGTCGGTCCGGACGCGCCCGACGTGCGTAATTCCGTGTGCTTGGAAGGTCATGGCACCAGGCGCTCAGAAGCGGTAGTAAGCCGAGAGTTGCACGGTTCGAGGCGAGTAGACCGTGTACGCACTCTGGCCAAAAGAGGGATTCGGCACGCAAACGGTCGCCGAGGAGCAGGAGTCGTTGACAAACTGATTATTGAATCCGAAGGAGGGGTGGTTCAAAGCGTTGATTGCTACACCACGTAGCTCGAAGCTCTGCCGTTCGGTGATACGGAATTGCTTCTGGATACCCAAATCGAGGTCAAAGGTGGACGGTCCGTAGAAACTGCGCAGGCCCAGTCCCCCCGGCGAACCGAGCGCCGAAGCAAAGAAGACCGGGCGAGGCGCCTGCGTGTTGATGATGCTGGGGCCATTGCCCGTCATGTAAAAGGAAACGATCTGGGACAGAACGCTGCCGCCGGCCAAGGTCGTAGCCGTCTGGCACCCCGGGTCGCAAATTCCACTGTAGATGGAGAACGGCTCACCGGACTGCGCGACGGCGATGGCGCTGACGCTCCAGCCGCCCAATAAGCCACGCAAAGGCATTGACGATAGACGGCCGCGTCCAAACGGCAGATCGTAGGTCAAATTGATCTTGAATGCGTTCCGGACATCGAAGACGGCCGGTCCTTTATCCAAGCTGTGATTGTCTGGGTCGCGATAGGGGGCGGCGCCTATCGAAGTGAACGTATTCGAATCGGTGAGCGCCTTCGCGAATGTGTAATTGGCCTGAAATTGCACATCCCGGCGAAGCCGCCGCGAGACGTCAAACTGTAACGCATTGTACGTCGAAGCGCTAGAGTTGGACATGTAATACGCCGTGTTATTGCCAGCGTATAGCTCGTCCTCTCGCAGCAGCCTCACCGCGTGGTTTCCAACATAGCGCATATCGAGCAGGAAGCCTCTCATCTCCCGTTGAACGCCCGCCGACCACTGCTGAACGTACGGAGCACGCAGCCGCGGGTCGATTAATCCAAGAACGTTAGAACCGGATCTCGAAACGCCGCTTCCACCAGACGGAACAGCGACTAAAGAGCTCAGGTTTTCAAGGGTACCCGGTGAAAGCGTGCCACTGACCGCGTTCACGGAGTTGCCGAGATAATACTCATTCGCAGCCAGAGTATAGCGCAGCGACTCTACGAAATCGTCATTCACATACCCGATCCCATAAGCCGCGCGGAAGACTGTTTTCCCACTGCCGGAGGGATCAAAGGCGAGGCCTATACTGGGGCCGACATTATTCATGCTCGGGTAAAAGCCGCCGCCTTGAGGATTGTACACGGGGTTCGGAGCGGAAAACGTTGCGGCTAAATCTCCGTTCACGATCTGCGGCGTGTAGAACAAGCCCTGGTCATCGCTCAAAGTCGAATAGTGCTCGTAGCGCAGCCCCGCAATGAGCACCAGCCTGCGGTTTACCTTCCACGTGTCTTGGACGTATGCCGCGTAGTTGTTCAGGCTTAGATAATTATTATCCGGTACGGCGCCGAAGGTTCCCGAGCTATTGACCGGGAAAAAGTGCTGAGCGATCAAATAAAAGGAACCAGACAATATGCCCTCGATATCGGCTAACGAACCGGAACCGTCCAGTCCCAAATAGAGAGTCGGCAGAGAGTTATTTTGCAGATAACTCGCGATCCGGATGAGCTGGGCCTGAAAACCGAACTGAATATCATGCCGGCCCAAAATGTAGCTCGCGTTATCCTGGATGTCGTAGGTCTTTAATGTTCGGCCCTGGGGCTGGGCCGCATCTATAGGATTCACGCTCTGAAACACGCCCAGGTTAAGGCTGTAAGGGGTGGTCGCCTCCCGGTTGATGAACGCAGTCGGAGACAGGTCGGCGCCGGCTCTTAGCTCGTTTGTGAAGTGAGAAGACACCATATAGCGCCAGGATCCCGAAATGAAGTTGGCTCTTTCGTGTTGCGTCTCGGCGTACCTGCTCCCATAAAGAGATGTCCCGATATCCTCGTTGTTCCGGTTCCAGAGGTATGATGCCACAAATGTGTTTCGCTGTGAAGGAGTATAATCCAACCTGGCTATGGCGTTGTCCCAGTCCCCTTGACGGGATTCGGCATGTTCAAACACTCCAAAAGGCGCGAATGTCGTGATGTTCGTGTTGGGGGGAGGGATTTTGCTGAGGAGGCCGGAGACAATTGGATTAATGGTAACGCCGAGAGCGGAGATCTCCTGGGTCAAGGTGGACGACAGCGTTAGCGCCGATAAGCCGATGGTATCCCGCTCGCGGAAGAATTCGTATCCGGCATATCCAAAGAGTTTGTTCTTGACGAGAGGCCCACCGACGGTGAATCCCCCCTGGTTACTTTTGTATGCATCCGCCGCCGGCGAGTACGGCGAAAAGGACGACAGACCGGCGTTTTGATACCAGCTATTTGCATTCATAGCATTATTGCTATTTAGATAAAACGCCGAGCCATGCAGTTCGTTGCTCCCGGAAGGCGTCACGAAGGCGGTCTGCGTGATGCCATTGCCGTAAGTTGCGGCCTGGTTGGATGTCACCAGGGTAAACTGGCTCACCTGGCCTAGAACCAAGTTGTTCACGACGTAGTTAAGGCCGTTGTATCGGACCGTGTTGTCCTGTATATTGATGCCATCCAATGTTACGTTGCTCAAGCTGGTGCGGAGGCCGTCAATGGTGGTATACGCACCGCCGGCGGCCACAACGCCCGCCTGCGTCAGAATCAGGTTTAACGGGTCGCGATCCAGGATCGGCAACGTATCCAGTTGCGCCGTTGTCAAATTTGTTGAGACCTCGGCATTTGAGCTCTGCACCGAGACGTGCGGCTCGACTACTGTTGTGCCCGCGGCCTGCGCGCCGACTTTCAGGACGATGTCGTTGAGGGGTGTTTCGGTGCCCGGCGCCAGCGTTACCAGGTTAGGAGGCTCGTATGTTGCAAATCCCTGCTTCTCAATTCTTATACGGTAGGACTCCGGCTGCAGCGAGCGGAATACGAAGAAGCCCTCGTTGTTCGTGAGGGTCTGGAAGGCCGGCTCCGTCATGCCTTGCCGGAATAGGCTTACTGTAGCTTGTGGCACCACGCCGCCGCTCTCGTCTCTTACAGTGCCGACCAAAGTTCCTGTGGATTGCGCCCAAACGGGTGAAATCAGAGCTGCGAGGAACATGGCCATACCAACGAGCTTCATCGCAGGAATCCGGAATAATGCGCTTAAATTCATTCTTCCTCCCGTGCTGAATTTTTCCACAGCGACGTGGGCTTTACTCCGCTACAGGAGAAAAGGTTACCATAGCGAAGAGCAAGAATCCATACTAACGCAAGCCCACCCGGACTGCGCAAGTCCAGCTTTGACAAACGAATACGGACGCGGTATTCTCCTCCTATTAGAGATAGTGGCGGACTCCCGGCATGATAACGTCCATTGGCGAGTTTGAGGTCAAAGGCGAGCTCGGCCATGGCGGCATGGGGACTGTTTACCTCGCCCACGATCCGCGTGTAGGCCGCGACGTAGCCGTCAAGGTTCTGACCAACGAAGGCGATGGGGACCTGCTCGCGCGGTTCCGCAGCGAAGCGGGCACCACCGCCAAACTCACCCATAAGAACATCGTCACGATCTACGCGTTCGGCGAGCAGGACGGCATGCCGTACATTGTGATGGAACTCCTTCAGGGGGAGAACCTGGGGGACGTGATTGGGAAGCGGCGGCCGCTCACCCTGCTGGAAAAAGTGCGTATTCTGCACCAAGTGGCGGAGGGCTTGTCTTTCGCCCACCAGAAGAATGTGATTCATCGCGACATCAAGCCCCGCAACATCATGTTGCTGCCGGACGGCACTGCCAAGGTCATGGATTTTGGCATCGCCCGCGTGACGGGCAGCGATTCCACCCGCCGCACGCAAAAGGGCTACTTGCTCGGCACCATTGCCTACATGGCTCCGGAGCAGTTTACCCGTGGCATGGATGCCGATCAACTTGTGGATATCTTCGCCTACGGCGATGTGGCGTATGAGTTGATCACCGGGGAACATCCCTTCGGAGAGGGAGAGGCGGGGGCGTTGATCTCCCGCATCACAGCGACGGAACCCAGAACCATACGGGAATTGGCTCCGGACTGTCCGGAGCTGCTGGCTTCCATCATCCAGCAATTGCTGGCGAAGGACCGGGACCTGCGATACCAGAGCTTGCGGGACCTGGTGCTGGATATGGAGCCGGTCCTGTTTCAGCTCCGGCACGACCGCGCGGCGCAAATTCTGGCGGAAGCACACCCGTTGGTGGAACAAGGCCAAGCCGACGCCGCGCTGGCGAAGGTGAAGGAAGCGGTGGAGCTGGATCCGATGAACCGGGAAGCGGACCAGCTCAAGAAGCAGCTCCAGGAGGAGTTGCGCCGCAAGGCAGTGCGCGGGAAGGTGACCGCGATGGTGGCCGACGCGGAACGCAAGGTTGCGCAGCGCAGCTTTTCGGAAGCCATCCTGGTGCTCGAGTCCGCCTTGCAACTGGACAAGACCGACACGATTCAGGCGCGTCTGGAGGAAATCCGGCGCGAGCAGGAAAAGGTAAAACGGGCCGTCCAATTGCTCGGGGAAGCGCGGCGGCAAGAGAATCTCGGGACGGCGGTTGCCAAGGCGGCCGAAGCGCTCGAAATCGATCCTCACAACACCCAGGCGCCCCACGTCCTTAAGAGGCTGCGCGAGGAGTTGGATAAGCGCGGGCGGCGTTTGCGCGAAGCTCTGCAAGCCGCCTCGGCCTGCGCCGCCAAGCAGGTTTTTGACGACGCTTTTCGGATCCTCGACAAGGTGGCCGAAGAGCAGGGGGAATTGCCGGAGATCGCCGAAGAGCGCGCCCGGGTGAGGGCGGCGCAGGCGGAATTCAAGCTGCGGCAGCGGTGGAGGAGCTTCGACGAGGCCGTGGTGTCCGCGCGCGCCGCGATGAATGGCGGCGACTTGGCGCAGGCGCGGGCCGTCATCGAGTCACTCGCCGCCGGCTATGCGGACTTGCCACGCGCTGCCGAGCGGACCAAGCAACTGGGCGCGGATCTGGCACGCCGGGAACGGGAAGCGGAAATCGCGCGCATCACGCAGGAGGCGGACGATCTCTCGCGGCAAGAGCAGTTCGAAGCGGGGCACGCCAAACTCGATGCGGCGCTGGCCCGCTATCCGGGAGACCCGGCGCTGCAGGCCGCGCTGGAAAAGCTGTTGCAGACGAAAGCCGCGCGGGAGCGCGCGGACGCCATCGCCGTGTCGGAGGCCAACATCGGCCGGCTGCACCGCGAGGGCGCTCTGGAGCCCGCGTTACAGGCCGCGAAAGCTGCAGCGGGCGAGTACCCCGATTATAAGGAGTTCCAGGATCTGGTTACGGAGATCGCCGCCGAGCTTCAAGAGAGACAGCGGCGCGCCAGGATTGACGAAGCTGCCCGGCGGGCGACGGCTCTGCTCGAATCGGACCCGTCCCAGGCCGGGGAACTGCTGCGGAGCACGCTGGCGGAGGTCGGCCCGGAAGCCTATCTGGAAAGCTTGCTCACAGCCGCCCAGAGAGCCGCTGGAAGGCGCCAGGAACAGCAGGTCGTCAATCGGATTCTGGCCCAGGTGCAGAAGCTCCGGGCATCCCAGCAGTGGCGCGACGCGCTGGACGAACTTGAAAGGGCCATCGAGCAGTATCCGCGCCGCAGCGAGCTGCGCCTCTCCGCCAGCGAGGTCCGCGCGGAGCTCTACCGGATCGCCCGCGCCGAGAAACTGCGCGCCATCACCCGAGGGATCCAAGAAGCTCTTGCCGAGGGAGATCTGCACAAATGCGGCACGTCGATCGACGAGGCCCGCAAGGAATTCCCCGGCGAGGCGGGTATCGAGCAACTGGCCGCCGAGTTGGCGCGGGCGCAACGCGCCCAGGGGATATCCGCTCTGACTGCCAGCGTACGGCAAAGCCTTTCGCGCGACGACGTGGAAGGCGCTGCGCGGCAGCTCGCGGGGTCCAGCGAATGGCTTGCCGCGACGCCTGAGTGGAACGACCTGAAGGCCGAGACCGATGAACGCCGAGAGTACTTGAATGCGCTGGAAACGGCCCGTCAACTGGCCGGCCAATCGCGATTCGGCGAGGTCGAGCTGTTCCTGGCTCCGTATGTGAAAGCCGGGCACAAGCGCGCCGAGCAGATGCAGCGAACGATCTCCCAGCAGCGCGTTCGCGCAGAAGAGGAAGCTCGCGAGCGGGAGGAAGCGGAGAAGCGCGAGCTTGAACGCAAGGAGCAGGAGCGCAAAGCCGCCGAGGCTCGCGCACGCGCGGAACAGGAGCGCAAAGCCGCCGAGGCTCGCGCACGCGAGGAACAAGAGCGCGAGGCCGCTGAGGCCCGCGAGGAACAGGAGCGCAAGGCCGCTGAGGCCCGCGCACGCGAGGAACAGGAGCGCAAAGCAGCCGAGGCACGGGCACGCGAGGAACAAGAGCGCAAAGCGGCCGAGGCACGGGCACGCGAGGAACAAGAGCGCAAAGCGGCCGAGGCACGGGCACGCGAGGAACGAGAGCGTAAAGCCGCTGAGGCCCGCGCTCGCGCGGAGCAGGAGCGCAAAGC
>Ga0187858_10001404_pt1 | contig 26903 bp, 25 predicted proteins | sample June2016WEW_8_15_FD_133015 | JGI IMG/M metagenome (GOLD analysis project Ga0187858, IMG submission 133015) | Peatland microbial communities from SPRUCE experiment site at the Marcell Experimental Forest, Minnesota, USA - June2016WEW_8_150 | ecosystem: Environmental > Terrestrial > Soil >...
CCACCGCGACCTGAAACCGTCGAATGTGCTGGTGACGGAACAGGAAGGCACGCCGATTCCTAAAGTGATCGATTTCGGCATCGCCAAGGCTACCGACCAGTGGGCCGTGGAGACTACTCTGCTAACGCAATTCGGCCAGATGGTAGGTACACCGGAGTACGCCAGTCCTGAACAGGCCGAGGTGACTACCGGAGATGTAGATGCGAGCTCCGATGTATATTCGCTCGGGGTGCTCCTGTACGAGCTGCTGATCGGCACTGTGCCTTACGACGCGGCCAGAATGCGGCAGGCAGGCTTAACCGAGATGCTCCGCATCATCCGCGAAGAAGAGGCCCCGCCGCTTTCGCGAAAGCTGACGACCATGGGCACGGCAGCGGCCGATATTGCTGCGCGCCGCCAGACGGACCCGGCCTCTCTGCGCCGCCTCGTGGACGGCGACCTGAACAGGATCGCCATGAAGGCTCTGGAAAAAGTGCGGGCACGGCGATACTCTTCGGCGACTGAGTTCGCAGCCGATATACAGAGATACACTGAGCATCGGCCGGTGCTGGCGTCTCCGCCGGGCGCGCTATACCGGGCGCGCAAGTTTCTTCGCAGGCACAAGCCCGCCGTCTTCGGAGCAGCCGCCGGGCTCGTGTTCATCCTGTTGAGCGGAGTAACGATCTGGTCGCTTGCGCGCCGCGACTCTCCGCCGAAGCCCAGGTCGACAGGCAAGGGCGCGATTGTTCTCGGCGATTTCGCGAATGCCACGGGGGATGCGGCATTCGACGGTACGCTTCGCCGGCTAATGGCAGGGGAACTTGGGAAGTCGCCCTACCTCAGCGTGCTTCCGGATGCGCGCATGAGCGAGACACTGCGCCTGATGGCCCGGGCTCCGGATGCGAAGCTTACCCCGGAGGTTGCGTCCGAAATCTGCGAGCGGACGGGAAGTTCCGCAGTCGTGGAGGGCTCGATTACAAGCCTCGGAAGCCAGTACGTGTTGGGCTTGCGCGCCAGGAATTGCCGAACCGGGGATCTTCTGGACGAAGAGCAGGCGTCCGCAGCCAGGAAAGAGGAGGTGTTCCAGGCGCTAGGCCAAATGGCAAGCCGTTTCCGGACCCGGGCAGGGGAATCGGTTCCACCCGCGAACAAGGAGCCGAGTCAGCCGACCGAGGTGACCACGCCCTCCCTGGATGCCTGGAAGTCCTACAGCGCCGCAATGAGGGCTTTCCAACGCAGGGCACAGTCAGCCGAAGTCATCTCACTCCTGAAGCGGGCCATCGAGATCGACCCGGAATTTGCGATGGCGTATGCCCAACTGGGCCGGGCGTACTCCGACCTCGGCGAGAGCGAGACTGGAGTGCGGAATATAGGCAAGGCCTATGAACTACGTGACCGGGTGAGCGATCGGGAAAACTATCTCATCACGTTCAGCTACCGCCGGCAGGTAGACAGAAACCTTGAATTGACGCGGCAAACCTTGGAATCCTGGGCACAAAAGTACCCCGCGGATCGATTGCCTCATTCATATTTATCGGGCTTCACCTCGACGGGGTCGGGTCATTACGCGAGAGCCGTGGAAGAAGGTCAAAGGGCGATCGAACAAGATCCGGACTTCGCCATACCATACGAAAATGTGGCCTTTAACTACGTCTACCAAAACCGCGTGTCAGACGCCGAGGCAGTGCTTCGTAAGGCAGCCGAACGTAAGATCGAAGCCGTTGAGTACTCGTTATGCCGGTACTTTATCGCTTTTCTGAGGGGCGACCAGGCGGCAATGGAAAGGGAGATGACCCAACGCCGCGCAAAGTTGGAAGCCCAGGGATGGTTCGAGCAACAGGAAGCTCTAACCTATGCGTACCAGGGGCGCCTGAAAGAAGCGGCCCGGCTATCGGACCGCGCGATAACCTTGGCCCGCCAGGGTGGTTTGCTGGAGCGGGGCGCCCAGTTTGAAGGCGCTCGGGCCGCGTGGAATGCGCTATTCGGGATTCGCGCCGAGGCGCAGAGAAGCGCGGCAGCGGCGCTAGCGCTTTACCGAGGCAGGGACGCCGATTATGGGCCTGCCTTTGCCCTGGCGCTTCTGCACGATTCGCAGGCTCACAAGATCGAGGCGGACCTCGAAAAACGCTACCCGCAGGATACATCTGTCCAATTCACTTACCTGCCTGCGCTACGTGCACTCGAAGCCCTGAACCAGGGTGACCCGGCGAAGGCGCTCGAAATGACGCAAGCCGCTGCTCCGTACGACCTCGCTGTTCCAGGTACAGCATTCTTCACCGGCGCCTTCTTCGGAGCCCTGTATCCAGTCTACGTGCGTGGCCTCGCTTATTCCCGAATGGGCCGCCATCGCGAGGCGGCGGCTGAGTTTCAAAAAATCCTCGATCATCCGGGGATCACGTTGAACGATCCGATCGGACCAATGGCGCGTCTCCAACTGGCCAGAGCATTGTCCGCTTCCGGAGATCGCGCGAAATCGGCCGCCGTCTACAAAGATCTCCTCGCGCTCTGGAAGGATGCCGATCCCGATATTCAGGTTGTGCAAGAGGCCAAGGCTGAGTCCGCCAAACAACCATAATTGCGTGTAACCTTGCACTCCGCATTTCCTTATCCTGTTTAGCGGAACGCTCGGGAGGCTAAGATTATGACGAGAGGCCAGACCATGCACACGCTGCCGGGGCCATCCCAGTTTCCGACGACGCGGTGGAGCCTGGTAGTCGCGGCCGGTGATCCACAGCGAAAGGAGGCTCGGTCCGCTCTGGTTTCTCTGTGCGAGACCTACTGGTATCCCTTGTATGCCTATCTGCGACGGCGCGGTTATCCGGCAGATCAGGCGGAGGATCTCACGCAGGAGTTCTTCGTGCGGGTGCTGGAAGGACGATATCTCGATCGCGCCGACCCGGAAAAGGGCCGGTTCCGGTCGTTTATTCTGACTTCCTTGAAATTCTTTGTGGCCGACGAGGCAGACCGGGAGCGCGCGCACAAGCGCGGCGGCGGGGTGCTTGTGCCGCTGGAATTCTCGTCGGGTGAAGACCGCTACCAGCGCGAGCCCGCGCACGACGAGACGCCGGAGCGGATCTTCGAACGGCGCTGGGCGCTTTCGATGCTCGACCGGGTCGTGGAGAGATTGCGGAACGAGTTCGTGCATCACGGCCGCCCGGAGCATTTCGAGCGGTTGAAGATGTTCCTTCTCGGGCAGTCCGATGCCCCATACGCCGCGCTGGCACGCGAAATGAACACGTCCGAAGGAGCGCTAAAGGTGGCCATACATAGGCTTCGCAAGAGGTATCGCGAACTCTTTCGCCAGGAAATCGCCGATACAGTGGCCGATCCCGCCGACGTGGAGTCCGAACTCCGGTATCTGGCCGCCGTGCTCACAAGCAAGTAGGGGCGGCTACCGCTTCCGTGTGCTCGAAGCTCCACGCGGCAGCCAGTTTCAAATGCAAAGCAGGGGCTGTCGATCGATTTCCGCATAACCGAACGACCGTTTCCTTAGCCACTCGCCTCGTGCCAAAGCCAAGCACCTTCAGATCTCTCCGGCCGGGCAGCTTTTTTGGCCGCCATGCTCACATGCATGTTTTTCTTTGCCACTCGCAAAATCCAACTCACTTGAAGCAAGCGATCCCGCCGGTTGGGCTCGCGTGCGGACACCCACTGTGATATCGCATAATAGACGCAAGGGGGAACCCTCATGAAGCCGAGCTTGACCATCGGTATCGAGGAGGAATATCAGACCATCGACCCGGAGACCCGCGACCTGCGCTCGCACATCGGGATCGAAATGATCGCAAAGGGCAAAGCGGTGCTCACCGAGCGCGTCAAGCCCGAAATGCATCAATCCGTGATCGAGGCCGGCACCCGCATCTGCCGCAACATCCAGGAAGCCAAAGCGGAAATCGGCATGATCCGCCGCAACCTCGTCGACCTGGCCAGACAGCACGGCCTGCGCCTCGCGGCATCCGCTTCGCATCCCTTCGCCGACTGGAGCAAACAGGAGATCTACCCGGACCAGCGCTATCACACCATCGTCGAGGATATGCAGATGGTGGCCCGCGCCAACCTGATCTTCGGTCTGCACGTCCACATCGGCGTCGAGGACCCGGAAACCGCCATCCACATCATGAACGCCGCGCGCTACTTCCTGCCGCACATCCTGGCCCTCTCCACCAACTCGCCCTTCTGGCGCGGCATGGATACCGGCTTGAAATCGTATCGCTGCAAGGTCTTCGACAAGTTCCCGCGCACCAACATCCCGGATTATTTTCCCAGCTACGGCGAGTACGAGAGCTTCATCAACCTGCTGATCAAGACCAACTGCATCGACAACGCCAAGAAAATCTGGTGGGATATCCGGCCGCATCCGTATTTCAACACGCTCGAATTCCGCATCTGCGACATCCCCATGCGCGCCGACGAAACCATCGCGCTGGCCGCGCTGATCCAGGCTACGGTTGCCAAGCTGTACAAGCTGCATTCGATGAACCAGGGGTTCCGGCTCTACCGCAGGGCGCTTATCATGGAGAATAAGTGGCGCGCGCTGCGGTACGGCATAGACGGCAAGTTGATCGATTTCGGCAAGCGCGTCGAAGTGCCCATGCCCGACCTCATGGATGAGTATTTCGCCATCATCGACGACGTAGTCGACGAACTGGGCAGCCGCGACGAGATTAACTACATTCGCGAGATACTAAAGAATGGTACAGGCGCCGACCGCCAATTGCGCGTCTGGCGCGAAACGGGGGATTTGAAGAAAGTGGTCGATTACATCATCGAAGAAACCGAAGCGGGCATCCACGAGACTGAAGGAAGGCAGGCGGCGGCCAGGTGACCCACACATTGCGGGAAGTGGCCGTCGAGCCCGAATTGGTCGAAGGGGCGCGCAACGCCATTGCCGTCTGCCTGCGTGTGCAGCCTCAAGAAAAAGTCACGCTGATTACCGATGCAGCCAGCATCGGCATTGCCGCCGCTCTGGCCAGCGAAATTGCGAAAGTGGGCGCGCGCTATCGCCCCTGGATTCTGGAAGAAGTCGCTCCGCGGCCGCTGGCGGAGATGCCGCCGCCCGTGCTCCAGGATCTGGAGACCAGCGACGTGAGCATCTTCGCTGCCCAAGCCCAGGCCAACGAGTTGCGTTCGCGCATGCAGATGACCGAGGTGGTCAGCCGCCGCAAGATCCGGCACGCCCACATGGTCAACATCACCAGGCAGATCATGCAGGACGGCATGCGCGCGGATTTCCGGGAGGTGGATCGCATCAGCCTCCAGGTGATGGAGATCGCCAAAGCCGCGTCGCTCGTGCGAGCTAAGACGCCGGCCGGCACCGACCTCACCGCCGAGATGAATCCCGAATATAAGTGGCTCAAGACCAGTGGCATCATCAGCCAGCACACCTGGGGCAACCTGCCCGGTGGCGAAATCTTCACCACTCCCGGCGAGGTCAACGGCACCTTCGTCGTCGATGGCGTGGTGGGCGATTACCTGTGCGCCAAGTACGGCGACCTGCACGATGCGCCGCTCACCATACGGATCAAGGGCAACCGGCTGGCCGAAGCGCATTGCGCCAACCGCGAACTGGAGGACGAATTCTGGCGTTACACCCATACCGATGAGAACAGCGACCGCGTGGGCGAGTTCGCCATCGGCACCAACATCGGCGTGCGCGACGTGATCGGAAACATCCTGCAGGACGAGAAAATTCCCGGCGTCCACATCGCCTTCGGCGATCCCTACGGCAGCTATACAGGCGCGCAATGGCGTTCGACGACCCACATCGACGTGGTCGGCCGCAAATTCGACATCTGGGCCGACGATCGCGTCATCATGCGCCACGGCGAGTTCGTCCTGGGTGGCACAGGCTCTAGTCCGTCAGGTTCTTGAGTGATCCCGGCCCTGCGAGATCGCTTCAACGCCGGCTATACACCGGAGAAGTATCGCAACTTCCTCGCGCGCCTCGAAGCGGCCTGCGGCGCGCCCATGGGATTCCGGCATAGCGAGACGCCCTGCTTCTTTCCTGCATCTTTGGTCGATCGCATGGCCCGCGACGGCTGCGACCTGATCCGCCAGTTGACCACCCCGGAATATCGCGCGATTTCACGGCAGGCCGTGCCGCCGCGGTATGACGTGCCGGACGAGCCCGACCATCCGCTGTTCCTGCAGGTGGATTTCGGCCTGGTGCGCGAGCCTTCCGGAGAACTCGCGCCGCGGTTGGTCGAGATTCAAGCGTTCCCCTCGCTCTACGCCTATCAGCCGGTGTTGTCGCAGGTGTACATCGATGCATACGGCCTGGATCCCTCACTCCGCTACCTGCTTAGCGGCCTCGATCGCGAGGGCTACCGCAAGCTGCTCGGCCGGGCGATTCTCGGAGGGCACGATCCCGAAAACGTGATCCTGATGGAGATCGATCCGCTGCATCAGAAGACGCTGGCGGATTTCCTGCTCACTGAAAAAATGTTCGGCGTACGCGCGGTCTGCATCACCCAGATCCGTAAAGAAGGCCGCGGCCTGTATTACGAGCGCGACGGCCGCCGCGTGCCGATCCACCGGATCTATAACCGCGCGATCGTCGACGAGCTCGAACGCCGCAACATCGCGCCGGCCTTCGATTTCCGCGAAGATCTGGACGTCGAGTGGGCCGGCCACCCCAACGATTATTTCCGCATCAGCAAGTTTTCCATTCCGTATTTGCGGCATCCGTCGGTGCCGCAAACCTGGTTCCTCGATCGCCTGCATCACATCCCGGAGAGCACGGAGCACTACGTGCTGAAGCCGCTGTTCTCGTTCGCGGGGCTGGGCGTGCGCATCGGCCCGCCGCGTGAAGAAGTCATGGCCATCCCGCCCGACCAGCGCCGCGACTACATCCTGCAGGAGCGCCTGAATTTTGAGCCGGTGATCGACACCCCCTTCGGAAAAACGCGCGCCGAGATCCGCATCATGTACATCTGGCTGGAAGAGTTGCTTCCGGTCTCGCTGCTGGTGCGCATGGGCCGCGGCGCCATGATGGGCGTGGACCACAACAAGAATTTGGAGTGGGTGGGTGCGTCCGCAGGGCTGTATGCGTAAACTTGGCTCAGCCCGCTTCCAGCGGATTCATCCACTTCAATCCTGGAAAACGGCTGAAGTCGCGGTCATTCGTGCACAGGACGGCGCCATGCTCAATGGCCAGGACAGCGAGGTGAGCATCTATCATCAGCGGGCCGCGCACCTGTGCTCTGGGGATAAGGTCTTGCAGGATGGACCAGTGCCGCTCGGTTGGAGCGAGAACCGCTACGTTCGGCCGGTCGAGCCACTCGTTGACCACGGCAACGGCCTCGGACGAAGTGAAGGGCTGAGCGCGCATCCTTGGGTTTGTAGCGATCCGCAGGAACGCCAGTATGGTCACCCAAGCCAATCCAACCGGCTCCGCCTTCGAAAGGGACGCTGCCAGCCAGGCGCTTGCCGCCTGATGCTGCTCCGAAGCCGCGTCGTAGGCATAGAGCAACAGGTTCGCATCGATCAGGATCATTTGTGGAGCGGGCCTTCCAACTGTTCGATCAACTCTTCCACGTTGTCATAGGAAAGACCCGGCGGAAGTCCCAGCGGGCGCGCGCGAACAACAAACGGCTTTACCGGCTTCATGCGCGATGAAACGCTCAAGCCCAGACGCAAGTAGTAGTTCACCACCGTCCGGAATGGTTTTCCGGTTTTCCGCATCTCCTGGTCAAGCTTGGCCTTGACGTCGTCATCGAGTGTGAGAGTAGTTCGCACATCATGATGTTACACCGTAGGCATCATGATGTCAAGCGGAAACACTCCCGGGCCGCCGGTCTTGCGCTATGAGCGGCCTTCGGGTGTAAACTTTCCCCATGGTCTTCACCAAGCGTCTTCGCGAGGGAGTTCGTCGCGGAGAAATCACGTGCAGCATCCGTATATGGATGCGTCCTCACGTCAAGGTGGGTGGCCGGTACCGTATGGAAGAAGGTCAGATCGAAATAGACTCGATCAAGCCGATCGGTTTTCCGGATATCACTCCGGAATTGGCGCGCGAGTCGGGTTTTCTGGGCCTAATCGATCTGCTCAAGGTCGCGAAGCACGGTAAGGGCGAGAACATTTATCTGATTCGGTTCCACTACGTGCGTCCACGCACCAAGCGTCGGAGCGACGCGCGCCACGGGTAGACCCGACGGCGGCATTGCGCTATGAATAGTCCATGCGCAAACTCTTGTTTCTGATCGGCGGCCTGCTGTTTGCCCAGAGCCAGTGGCCCCCCGCGGGCATGCGGTGCCCCCAGCGAACGCTGGTGATCTTCGAGCGCGGACCCAATTGGGAGAAGGCTCAGGAGGTCTTCCCCCAGCACATCGGCTACATATTGCAGCAGATGAAATCCGGCAAGATTCTCTCCTCCGGACCCATGGCCGACAGACAGACCGCGGCCGCCGTGTTCACCGTGACCGGCTGGGATGAAGTCCAAGGAATTTTGAAAGACGAGCCCTTCACGCGCGAGGGCGTGTTGAAGATCGCGCGGCACGACGTGTGGAACGCCTGTGAAGCTGCGCCATGATTGCCGGACGGTGCCGTGAGGCTGTGCACAGTTTCCGGCTTGCGGGCGAGTCGGCCACGTGGAAGGAAAGAGGTGCCAAGCGCGTTTCTAGCGGGAGTAATCTGGCAAAACCTCTATCCGCCGACCGTTCTAGTACCTGTTTGGTTATCGAGTAGCGGCCTGACGCCGGCGTTTCGGTCCGCCGATCCTGCTCGGAATACCCGTACAGCGAAACGGACACGGCGGGTCCACCTCAATACATTCTAGAAAGGAAATGTTTTATACAATATCATCAATGGGCTCGGCCTTAGAAAATCTGAAAGTGGATGACGACGGCCTCGTCTGCGCCGACGTGCACCACTGGGCGGAGGAAAAGTACCGCCTTCTGGCCCTGTATGATGAGCTATTCTCCAGCGGCATGAAGAACAAGTGGAATCAGCGGGTTTACATCGATCTCTACGCAGGATGCGGCTTCGGTCATATCCATGGCACTCGCACGTTTTTGAAAGGCTCGCCGATCATCGCCTTGACTGTAGCCTGCCCGTTCGACAAATACATCTTCTGTGAGGAGAATGAACAACTGCTAACGGCCCTAGAGGTCCGTTCGAAGCGAATCGCGCCCGAGGCGAACGTGAGCTACATCCCCGGCAATTGCGATGCTAAGGTGGATGAGATTTGCGGAGCGATCCCAAAATGGTCATCGGACAACAGCGTATTGAGCCTTTGCATGGTCGACCCGTTCGATTTCGGCATTAAATTCGACACTTTGAAACAGCTTTCGCGGGTCTTCATAGATTTCGTCGTGCTGCTTGCGATCGGCATGGACGCGAATCGGAACTACGATCACTACGTCGAAGGAAATTCCCCCAAGATTGATGAAGCGCTCGGGAGCACCGAATGGCGAGACCGATGGAAGGCCGCAGGGTCACCGAGGAGCAACTTCAGGCAGTTTCTCGCGGTGGAGTTCTCAAGAAGCATGGAATCCCTCGATTACCTTCCGACTCCGCTAGACCGCATGAAGCTAGTCCGATCCGATGAAAGGAACTTGCCGCTTTATTACCTTGCGCTATTCTCACGGCATGATAAGGCTCATAAGTTTTGGGATCAGGTGCTGAAGTACGGCACCGACCAAAGCACTTTCAATTTCGAGTGATCGCCATGTCTCTGCTTTCAAAAATCGAATGGACTGACGCGACGTGGAACCCGGTTCGTGGCTGCACGAAGATAAGTCCGGGCTGCAAGCACTGCTATGCAGAACGGTTCGCTGAACGGTTCCGAGGGGTGAAGGGCCATCCCTTCGAGCAGGGCTTCGACCTAAGGCTTGTTCCGGAGAAACTGGCGGAGCCCCTCCGGTGGGGCGAGCCCAGGATGATTTTCGTTAACTCCATGAGCGATCTGTTTCACGAAGGGGTTCCGCTGTCGTACATTCTGCGAGTGGCCGCAACGATGCGCCTGGCGCGCTGGCATACATATCAGGTGCTCACGAAGCGATCCGAGCGTTTGCGGGAAATGCTCTGCGGGCCGCTCCAGGACGCGGCGAGAGAAGCACATATTTGGTGGGGGGTATCAGTGGAGGACCGCAAGTACGGCCTGCCGAGAATAGCAGACTTGCAGGCGACGCCCGCAGCCGTTCGCTTCCTGTCAGTCGAGCCGCTTTTGGAGGACCTCGGGAAACTGCCCCTAAAAGGCATCTCGTGGGTGATCGTGGGTGGAGAGAGCGGGCCGGGAGCCCGACCAATGAAAGAGGCCTGGGTACTTTCGATTCGCGAGCAATGCGAGGCGTCGCACATCCCGTTCTTCTTCAAGCAATGGGGCGGCGTGCGGAAGAAAGCCGCTGGAAGAAGGCTGCTCGGCCGCATGCATGACGGATTTCCGTACCGGGTCCAGCATCCGACGTTACCAGCGCGATTGCGGCTGCGGCATGTCTCGGACATCGAAAGCGGTGCGCTGATACAGTTCGGAACGGCCTCGCACGCGTCCACTAGCTTAACCGCGTGAGCCTTCGTAAAGGCTCAACGGCTCCTGCATGCCATGGTTCATGCTATCGCCTCGCGACTGTTCTGGTTCGGCCGGCAGTCGTTGCTGTGGTTACGAACGATAAGCGGGTTCGGCCGGTAATAATACGAACCCAACCGCCAAACTGCGGTATCACGCCCTCCCCTGAAACACCCCACCGCGCCGATCACGTCTTAACCTTCCGATCCTCCTTATAAGCCACATTCGCCATATGCGGCCCCGCCACCGCCGCCGCGCCGATCTCCACCGGGCAGTTAGGTTCCTGCCTTGACCGTATGCAGTCCAGGAAATTCTGCTGGTGCGTGGTAGCGCTGTCCCGATCCGGCTCCTGCGCGATCAGTTCCGGCTTGCCCTTCTGCGTCCATGGCTCGGGCGATGCGCCGTTGTCTTTGTAAATGCGATAGCCATTGCGGTCGAGCACCATGGACGCCTTGTCACCCAGGAAAGTAACTGACCAGTCCCAATCGTAAGTGGTGCAGTAATTCAAGGTCCACTGCGCCAGGAATCCGGAATACTCGAACACTGCCGTGAACACGTCGGGCGCTTCCGCTTCGGGATTGCCAGTCACTTGCCCCTGACACACCGCCGAGCGCGGTGGCCCGGAGTTAGTCATCCACTGCACGACGTCCATCAGGTGCGTGCCCTGGTCGGTCATGTTGCCGCCGGAGTAATCCCAAAAACCGCGCCACCAGCGAAAGCGCTTGGGTTCGAGCGGCCGCTTGGGCGCCGAGCCGAGGAACCTGTCCCAATCCAGCTTGCCTTCGAGCGGCGAGTTGTCGAGCCACTCAGTGAAATGCCAGTTCCACATGGGCTTGACCATCGAGATACGGCCCAGCGCGCCGTCATCCACCAGTTGCTTGGCTTTCCGCACGAAGGGCATGCTGCGGCGCTGCATGCCGATCTGCACGATCTGCTTCGTCTTGCGCACCGCCGCGACCATTTCGGCGCTCTGCTGGAGATTCAGCGAGAGCGGCTTCTCCTGGTACACATCCTTGCCCGCCTCCAGCGCGGCCAGCAGGTTCGGATGGTGCTGGTGATCCGGCGTGGCGATCACCACGAAGTCGATGCCGCGCTGCGCCAGCAGGTCGTGGTAATTCACGTACGCCTTGGCGTCCTGCGGCGATTCCGCGCGCGCCCGCTCCAGCGTTGGCTCGTAGACGTCGCACACGGCGACGCACTGCGCGCCCAGTTTCTGAAACGTCTGATGCAGCCAGCGGCCGCGGTTGCCCACTCCGATGATGCCGAACGCCGGACGGTCGTTGGCGCCGCGCGCGGCGCCCGGAATAAACAGCGGCGCGGCGGCCAAGCCTTGCAAGAATGCTCTGCGATTCTGTTCCATGTGGATCTCCTGGCGAGGCACGCTCGCCCGCTGGCTAGGCCCGGCGGAGCGCTTTCACGTGCGCCACCGCCGCCGAAGCCAGTCCGCTTAGATTGTATCCGCCTTCGAGCACCGACACCAAACGGCCGCCGGCATGGTCATCGGCGATTTCCATCAGCAGCGTGGTCAGATCCGCGAAGTCCTGGTCGGAAAGCGTGAAGCGGCCGAGCGGATCGCCCTCTCGCGAGTCGAAGCCGGCCGAGATCAGCACCAGGTCCGGCCGGAAATCCTGCGCGGCCGGGAGCAGTTGGTTCTCGAATGCACCCAGGATCTCCGCGCGTCCCGCACCGGCGGGGAACGGGCAGTTCAGCGTAGTTCCGCGGCCGGCGCCTTCCCCGGTTTCCTCGACGCGGCCCGTGCCCGGATACCAAGGAGCCTGATGGGTACTGAAGAAGAAGACCGAGCCATCCGCGTAGAAAATGTCCTGCGTGCCGTTGCCGTGGTGCACATCCCAATCGGCGATCAGTACGCGCTCGAGTCCGTGCCGCTCCTGCGTATAGCGCGCGGCCAGGGCCACGTTATTGAAGATGCAAAAGCCCATTCCGCGATCTCGCGTGGCGTGATGACCGGGCGGCCGCACCACACAGAATGCGTTTTGGGCGCGCCGTTCGACAACCGCATCCACGGCATTCAGAACACCGCCGGCAGCCTGCAACGCGACCACCAGAGACTCCGGCCCGACATCCGTGTCGCCGGTGCTCAGCACGCCATAGCCGTGCGCCACGTCGGCCCGCACCACGTCGATGTATGCGCGCGTATGACACGCCGCTAACTCATCGGTGGACGCCGCGCGGGGCGCTATGCGAGGCATCTGCCCGGTCAATCCGGCCTTCTCCAGCCCGAGCCATACGGCATCGAACCGCTCGGGCCGTTCGGGGTGGCCCGGGCCAGTGACGTGGCGCTTGTAGATTGGATCGGCGAGCAGCGCGGTAATCACTGCGGACTCTTCCGCTCCTCGATCGCGGCTTCACGATAGATATTCCGCGCGACGCCGTTGGTTGCCTGAGCCGCCAGACGTTCCAGTACCTCCGCGTGCAGGCGATGCGCGGCGGCACTGTCATCCGCGCCGATGGCCACCTCCGCGAGCGCCAACGCCAGCTCCAGTTGCCCCTCATCGGCCGCCTGGCGTGCCCGCTTCACGATGGCTGCCGTGCCGCCCGCGGCCTCCGCCAGCGCGCGTTCGAAGGGCGCGGGATCGCCGCCGTTCAGATGCGCGGGGTCGAAATCGTACCAGCCGGTGTACTGGCGGAACCCGCCGTTGACGGCCCACTCCACGGTCCCATACACCGGCTGCAAATACGGCAGCGCAGCCAGGTCCGGTGGCAACTGCACCTCGCGGCGAATCAGATACAACGGCTTCCCCTCGTTGATGCGCGCGACCGTCTGGTCGTGAACGTAACGGATGGCGCGCGCGTAGTTCGCCAGCGCCTGGTCGATCGCCTCCCGCCCATCGAGCGGCCGGCTGTGCGAACCCACCAGGTACGCCGGATGCAGTTGCCGCATGCGGTCGAGCGAGGCCGCCCATTCGAGCACCGGACGGTCCGGTTTTCCCGGGCTGGCGAGCATCGGAAAGCTCCAATAGAACAGGTCGCCGGGGAGCAAAGTCGCGAAATCCGGAAGCCAGACCATCAGATGATCCACCGTCTCCCCCTGCGTGTGATAAAGCTCGAAGCGCACGCCGCCTTCGGTGAACTTGTACTCCTCGTCGAAGGTGATCTGCGGCGGGATGTAACCGCTTGCCGGTGGATGCAGCAGATCGATGCCCAGCGTGGCGCCGCGCTGCTCTCGCGGCACGCCGGCCGCCCACTGCACTTCGTTCAGCTTGCGATTGTAGCCCATCATCAGGCGGTACTTGCGCATCTCCTCGATGTGGTTCTTCTGCGCGATCACTTTCGTATCAGGCCCCGCAAAGACCTTGGCGCCGTTGATGTGATCGCCATGGAAGTGCGTGTAGACGATATAGCTGACGGGCAGGCTGGAGATCTTCCGGAAGTCGTCGAAGGCCGCCCGTGCGGGCGCTTGACCTTCAGTGGTATCCACCACCACTACGCTGCGGTCCGTCAACACGAAGATGACGTTGCCCAGCGCGTAGCCGGTGGCGCAATAGACGTGCTCGTTGACGCGGATCAGCTCCGGTTTGTCCTGCGACAACTGGGCGATGGCCGGCAGGGTGATGAGGGACAGGAGGGTCGCTAGGGTCGCGGTGTTCTTGCGCATGGCAGTCTGAAATAGTATACGCTGCCACCACGTCGGAATTCGTCGCCAGTGGGTTACCGCGGAGGCGACCTATGTGGACCGAGTACTGCGGAACTTCAAAGTGCGGACTTCGCTGACAGGCCGCAACCCCCGGTGAGCAAGGTGCGCGGCAAAGTTCGCTCAGGCGGGCGGCATTAAACGTGCTGCGAGCATGTTCACCAACCGCCCGAGACCGAGTCCGCTTGGTCTATCGGTCCGGCAACAGTTTAGCTGCCGGCCGAACTCGCCGCGGCGCTCAACTGAACATTCGAGGTGCTCCAGATCGAACTGATGCTGGCGCCGGAACTGATAAAGAGCGCCGCGGAGGCCAGGGCCACAAACGCCATCAGCAGCGTGTATTCGATCAAATCCTGCCCTCGCTCGTCTTGCCAAAGGCACTTCAATAAAGTCAACATGGGATCTCTCCTCTCCTGGAATTAAAGTGGCTACGTCACCGATTCGTTGATATTGTTTACATAACCCTAGTTAGGAGACAATGCTGCCGATGGATAGTTAACTTTCCGGCGCATAAGTGCCGAATTCGAGCGAAAGACCGCTCGCTTACGCTCGGGGCTTAGTTCCTGACGTTGATATTGCAGGGCTTCGTGTGCTGGGCCGTGACGGTTAACTGGGTGGTTCACAAGCCGAGAGCCGGCCTTGCGCCGAGCATAGTAACCGCAAAACTAGTGTGAACGCACATACACTTTCACTGCTCTACAGCGAGAGGGGCTCGCATCCAGTAGCCGCGAATTTGCCCTCGTGCTGAGCGATCCGCGCAAAAGCGGTCTCCGTGTCATGCCCAAACCCGCACACCCACTCGCCGCGCGCGGCCTCCGTCAGCCAGCGCAGCTTGCTGTCCACCGATTGCAGGGGGTAGAGATCGAAGGCCGTAATCCAGGTGGGTGTGACGTGAGCGGCCGTTGGGATCAAGTCCGTGAAGAAGCAGAACGTCTCGCTCCCGGACGCGGCCGTGACGATCATCATGTCGCGGGTATGGCCGGGCGCCAGGCGCAGCCAGACTCCGGGGGCCACCTCGGTATCCTCGTCGATTAGCCGCATGCGCCCGGCATCCACCAGCGGATCGTAATTCGCATCGATGTACGCCACGCTATCGCGCGGATGCCGGCGGTGCGCGTGCTCCCACTCGCCGCGGCGCGTGTAGTAGACGGCGCGTGGGAACGCCGGCCGGGGGACGCCATTGGTCAGAATGGTGTTCCAGCCGCAATGGTCCCAGTGTAAGTGGCTGTTGACGACTATATCGATGCCTTCGGGATCGATACCCGCCGCCGCAATCGTCTCGGTCAGCGGCTGCGGCTCCGGGGCCAGCTTCATGCGCTCGCGCGCGCGGGCCTCCAGCTTGTCGCCGCCTCCGGTGTCGAGCAGGATGGTGTGCTCCCCGGTTTCGACAACGTAGCAATTGAAGCCTAGCGGCAGGCGGTTAGACTCGTCCGGCGAGAGCTTGCGGCCCCAAAGCGTTTTGGGGACTACTCCGAACATGACGCCGCCATCCCACCAGTAGATATCTTCGCGGACCAGCGTGATGCGGAAGCTGCCCAGGTGGATGCCGGACATGCGCTATTCGCCGCGCACCAGCTTCCGGCCGCGCTCGAACAAGTCCGCCGCGTCTTCCACAAGCTGCCGGCCTTTGTCGATGATGTCCTTGCTGCGGTCGTAAACATCCTTGCCCGTTTCGGTGACCGCATCCTTGCCCTGCTGCGTCTTGTCGGAAATGAATTTCCGGGTTTTCTCTCCGCTCTGCGGGGCCAGCAATATGGCTGCGGTCATCCCCACGACCGTGCCCGCGACGAACCAACCGAGGTTGCTCGCGAATTGGTTTTCCTGCTCTTCTTCGTGATCGGCCATGCCATCCTCCTGCGACTCCGGCCGCGCCGGACGTGAACCTTCCATTCTATTCCATCGTCTCGCAGGTGCGATATGCTGGAGGCATGCCGCAAGAACCGGAAACCGGATCCGAGCCCGAGTCCGCGGACCCCTCGCACGATATGGACATGGTCACACTCTTCAGCTCCTCGAACCACGACGCGGAGATGGAGGCCATGGCCATTCACGGTATCTTGCAGTCCAATAACATCCCGTCCATCCTGGTAGGAACGAGCACCATTCCGGTCTTCGAGTTCCAGGTTCAGGTTCCCAAGGAGGATCTGGAAGCAGCCGAGCGGGTTTTGGCCGATGCGCGGGCGGCCGGGCCGGCTGCCGCGGCCGAGGCAGAGGCCGCTTCAGAAGAGACGGCCTAATCCGGCAACGGAAGCGCTCCCCAGCGCACCCGACCAGCGGCCCATGTCCATTTCGAGGCGACGGCCGTCGCTGCGTACGGTAACCAGTCCATCCAGGTCCGTGCGGAGCACGCACTCCTGCCGCTCTTGGTACCTGCGCAGCACCTCAGGGCTCGGGTGCCCGTAGGAGTTCTCGAATCCAGCGGATATCACGGCGAAAGTAGGCCGTGCCAGATCCAGAAACGCCGCGGTGCTGGACGTCTTGCTGCCGTGGTGGGCAACTTTCAGCACGTCCGTCTTGCGTACCAGGCCCTCGGCGACCAGCTCCGCTTCGATTTGCCGTTCGATATCGCCGCATAGCAGGAACGAATGGCGGCCGAAGGTCACGCGGAAGGCCAGCGAATCGTTGTTGTGCGGCGCGTCTTTGGGCACATATTCCAACGAAGGCGCCAGCACCTCCAGCTCCGCTCCGCCATAATTCCAGCGCTGGCCGCGGTGCAAGGGCACGATGCGGACACCTGCCTTCCGCGCCTTATCGCGCAATGCGCACCAGGCGGGGTTCTCCGAATTCGCGCCGGTCCACAGCTCTCTCGCGTGGAAGTTTTCGAGCAGCGCCGGCAGCCCGCCGATGTGATCCGCGTGGGCGTGAGTGCAAGCCATCACGTCGATATGGCGTATGGAGCGGTCCCACAGGTAAGGCGAGACTACGTCTTCGCCAATATCCATCTGAGACGGTGCGCGCCGCCCGAACGCCGGAATGCCGCCGCCATCCACCAGCATCAGCTTGCCATCCGGGAACGTCAGCAGGATGCTATCGCCCTGGCCCACATCGACCACGGTCATCTCCAGGCGGTTCCTGGCGATATCCGGGGGAAAGGGATGCCAAAGCAGCAGTGTCATCAACAGCGCCAACACGCTGGCGGCGCCGGTGAACCATGCGCGGCCCGCGCGCATCGCCAGCGCCGAAAGGGTCAGCGCCGCGCCAATGGCGATTCCCAGCCACAACGGCGGAGTCGGAATGCGCCACTGCGGTTCAAGCTGCATGTGCCAGTTGACCGCCATGTGCGAAAGCGCCAGCAGCCAGCCCGCCGCCCGCGCTACCCACGCCCAGCCGGTGAAGATGGCGATGAATCCTACCGGAATCACGGCGCACATCAGGGGCACTACGATGGCGTTGGCCGAAACGCCCGAAAACCCGATGCGATGAAAGTACACCACCATCGGCAGCGCCAGCCCGATCTGCACGATGGCTGAGATCACGGCAAGTTGGAATCCGTAGAACAGCACGCGCGCCGGAACGCTTACCATGAGACAACTGGCGCGTTGCGGGAGCCTGGTCCATAGGCGCACGGTTTCGGCGAGCAGCCGCATTTCCACGCGGAACTGCGCCACGGCCGGCGGCAGGTGCAAATCGCGCCCGGTATCCGGCAAGTCCGCCAGAGCGCGTGTGCGTGGGTAGCATGTACGCTCTAGCAGCGGTGTGGCAAATGCGCCAATGAATCCCACCGCCAGAAACGTGAGTTGAAAGCTGGCCTCGAACATCTGTTCGGGATCTAGCAACAGGAACCCGATGCCCACCGCCGCCAGGATGTTCAAGACCCGCCGCCGCCGGAAGAAGTAGCTGCCGATGGCGAACAGCGTGAAGCCCGCCGCGCAGCGCACGCAGGGCGATCCCCAGCCCGTCACCAGCGCGTAGAGCCACAGCAGCGCCGCGGTGATCAGCAAGGCGGCGTCGCGCCGCACGAAGCAAAAGCGCAGCACCAGCATCAGGAATAAGGCCAGCACGGCCGTGTGCGTGCCGGAGATCACCAGCGCGTGGTAAGTGCCTGTGTTGCGGAACTGCTCGGTCCACACGCGCTGCACCTGGTAGGTCTCGCCGATCATGATCGCCTGCATCATGCCGGTTTCGTAGGGCTTGCCGTTGTAGAGCTGCGCAAGCCGCTCCAACGCCAACACGCGCAGGCCGGTGATGGCGGCCTCGAAGCGCGATCCGCAGGTTCCGGGGAGCACATCCACCTTGGCTCCCGGGCTGGTGGAGGCGGTCCAATAGATATCGCGGCGAGACAGATAGCGTTCGTAGTCGAACGATCCGGGATTGCCGAAATTGCGCGGCCGCCGCACGCGCGCCTCCAACTCCACGCGCTGACCGTAGCGCAGTGCGGGCGGCGCCTCGCCTTCACGGGCGTAGGCCGTGACCTGCACGCGCGCGCCGGGCTCCAATTCCAGTACGAAACGCTCGCGATCGCCCGACAACGCTGGCGGCTGTACGACGCATCCGCCCAGGATCACGGGCTCGCGGCCCTCCGCGTCGAGTTCGGGACGAGGCCGCGGCCGGTGCGCCAGATCCGTCAGCGCGCCACCAAACATCAGCCCCAGCAGGCAGCACACACCGGCCAGCACCCGCGCCCGCCGCCAGAGGGCGATGGCCCCCAAAATCAGAAATAGCGCGATGACGATGAGCAGCTCGCGAATTCCGAAAGAGACAAATCGCGAAGCCAGGATGCCTGTGGCGATGGCAGCCAGCGGCGGGATGAGCGGATCTCGCATGAGGAGCGTATTTAGGTCTGCGGATGAGCGCGAATACTATTTGGATTAGTGCGATCGGGTTACGGAGTTTCTCATGACACCATCCGCGGCCTGCAACCACGATCGGTCGCGGCGGGGCAAGCAGGACCTTTCTGGTCGTGGGAGCGCTATCCAACGGCGGCAGCGGACGCTGACATTCGATATATCCCGCTTAATTGCGGGGCCTTGACGCGGGGAGGGCGAAGTGACGGGGAACATCGCGCGCCACATCCCATCCCAGGCCCACGTGTCGCCATAGACAGAGTAGCCGTCATTCCGCCGAAGAGCACCGTTCAGTGCGTGGCCGCATTATAGGCGATGGCCGCGTCCGCACGAGCCGACGGAGCTGACGATCCCACTTCAGTCCAGCTTGCGGTTTGGGCTTTCAGCGTGCCGGCATCCGTGATCACCGCCGCAGTGATGCAGAGCAATAGCACCACAATGAGCTGCCCGCAGAAAGGTTTTGGACTGCGTTCTCAGACGTTTTGGACTGCGTTCTCAGGGAAGACATCTTTTGCTCCTTCTTTAGATTCTTCCGAGTGGGCCAGCCTCGGCCTGCATGACCGAGGCTATTTACCACGACCTCGTCGAAACGCGGCGCCTGCCTGCTTTTATTACTTCAACCACAGGTCAATGGGCCTTCTGACGCCCTTCGGCCGGAAGGGCAGCTCGATCTTGCGCCCCTGCCCCGCCGAGGCGTATCCGGCATACAACGCTTCCATCACCACGCGTCCGTCTTCGCCCGTGGATTGCGGCTTCTCCTTGCCGCGCACGCAACGGGCGAAGTGCCGCATCTCGTGCGGCGACCCGTAATTCCATAACTCGTCGAATACCGGATAGCTCCAGCCCTTGGTGCTGGGGGCCTTTTCCACTGCGTACCCATAGCCATACTCGCTATAAGTGGGCATGGCGTTGCCCATGTGCAGGTTCGGGTAGCTGACGCCGCCTTCGCCATAGATTTCGGTGCGGTCGTCCATGCCGCCGCGCTTGGCCCAACTGTTCTCCACCAGGCCCACTCCGCCGTTGGCAAACTCCAGGACACAGATACTGTCGTCCTCTCCGCGGGTCTTGGCGCCGTGGACATAGGTTCCCATGTGACACGTGACGCTCTTGATGGGTGAACGGTCATAGAACCAATAACAGAAGGCGATGCCGTGACATCCCATGTCCATGAAGACGCCGCCTCCGGAACGGTTGACGTCCCAGAACCACGGGCTGTGCGGGCCGAAGTGCTTTTCGCTCTGCTTCACCAGGTAGAGCTTGCCGAAGGCCCCATTATCAGCCATCTCTTTGGCTTTGACATATTTCGGCGTGAAGAGTAACTCCTCGGCGTATAACAGCAGCACACCTTCACGGCGGCAGACATCGATCATCTCGTCGGCTTCGTCGAGCGTCATGCACAGCGGCTTTTCGCATACGACGTGCTTGCCGGCGCGGGCGATGTCGGTGGTCATGGCGGCGTGCAGCGCGTTGGGCGCCGCGATGGTGACCATCTCAATATCCTTCTCCCGAAGCATTTCCTTGTAATCCAGGAAGACGCGCGGGATACCATACTTGCGCGCCACCTCCGCCGCATGGCTGGGCGTGGGCGAGCACACCGCGACCACCTCCGCCTCCTCCGGCATGATCTGAAACGATGCCGCGTGAATGTCCCCTTGGAATTGGGAACCGATGATTCCGACTTTGACTTTGCCGTTCGGCATAGAAGAATATTCTCGCATGGGTCGCGCTACCATGTTCCCATGCAGCCGACCAGGGCCATCGTGATCACCTTTGCGATCTGCGGAGGTTTGCCGTCGTTCCTCACCGGCTCCGACGAGCTGGATCGGCGTTTGAAGCGCATCTTCGATTCGCCTGCGTTTGCCGCCAAACGGTACGGCCCGGCGCGCTGGATTCGCGGCGGCGCGGCATACACCACGCTCGAAGATGCGCCTGGCGCGGCCGGCGCGAAAGACATCGTCGAGTACGATACCGCCAGCGGCAAGCGCGCGATCCTGGTTTCGCATACGCAGTTGACACCGCCGAAAGCCGAGAAGCCGCTGACCGTCGAAGATTACCGCTGGGACAAAGACGCGAACCGCCTGCTGATATACACGGCGTCGAAAAAGGTGTGGCGAACCAATTCGCGGGGCGATTACTGGGTGCTCGATCGCGCGACGGGCGCACTCAAGAAACTAGGTGGCGATGCGCCCGCGTCTTCACTGAGTTTCGCCAAATTCGCTCCCGATGGCGTGCGCGTCGCCTACGTCCGGGCCAACAACTTGTATGTCGAAGATCTGGCCACAGGCGCGATTCGCGCGCTAACCTCCGATGGGTCCGACACCCTTGTCAACGGCGGTTCGGATTGGGTGTATGAAGAAGAGATCAACGTGCGTGATGGCTTTCGCTGGGCGCCGGACGGTCGCAGCCTGGCGTTTTGGCAATTCGATCTGACCGGCGTCGAGCAGTTCGCGATCGTCAACAACACCGACTCGCTGTATCCGAAGGTCGTTAACATCCCTTATCCCAAAGCCGGCACCAAGAACTCCGCGGTGCGCGTGGGCGTGATCGGTATGGATGGCGGCGCGCCGCGATGGATGGCGATCCCAGGCGATCCACGCGAGCATTATATTTTCCGCGTGGAATGGGTGGAGAATGGCGGCGGTCTGGCGATCGGCCAGCTTAATCGGAGACAGAATACGGCGACGGTCTTCATCGCCGAGCCCCAATCCGGCGCGGCGAAAGCCGTCTTCGAAGACCGTGACGACGCGTGGGTTGACGTGCCGGATAGCGGTGGTCCGGGAGGGGAGAGCGGCGGGTTCGATTGGCTCGATGGCGGCAAGAGCTTCCTTTGGCTGAGCGAGCGCGACGGGTGGCGTCATGCGTACTCCATCTCGCGTGATGGCGGGGAGCCGGTCAAGATCACGTCCGAAGCCGCGGACGTCCTGGGCATCGACGCTATCGATCCGGATGGCCACTGGATCTACTTCATGGCCTCTCCGGGGAACGCCACCCAACGCTTTCTTTATAGGGCTGCCGTGGATCAACCTGGGCCACCGGTTCGTCTGACTCCGGCGGACGAGGCTGGGACGCACTCGTACAGGATCTCTCCGAATTGCCGGTAAGCCTTTCACACTTACTCGCGGTTCGATGGCCCGCCGGTCACGGACTTAGTCAGCCTGCCCGATCATAAGACGGTTCGCACGCTGGAAGGCAATGGCGTTTTGCGCGCCAACGTGGCGGGGTCGCTGGATCCGCCGGTCGAGTTTCTGCAAGTCTCACTCGCCGACGGCGCGACCTTGGACGGATGGCTGCTGAAGCCGCGTGTCTTCGATCCGTCCAAGAAATATCCGCTGCTGGTGCATGTTTATGGAGAACCGGCGGCGGTCACCGTCATGGACACGTGGCACGGAGACGGCGCTCTGTTTCATCGCGCACTGGCGGATGACGGCTATCTGATCGCCAGCTTCGACAATCGAGGCACTCGCGCCCAAGGGACGGGCCTGGCGGAAGGCGGTCTACGGAGCGGTGGGCGTACTCTCGTCGCAGGAACAGGCGGAAGCGGTTCTGGCTCTCGCGCGGCAGCGCCCTTATGTGGATGTGACACGCGTGGGCGTGTGGAGGTGGAGCGGCGGCGGCTCCAACACTTTGAATCTCATGTTCCGGTCTCCCGACCTGTTTCGTGTGGGAGTGGCCGTCGCGCCGGTTCCGGATCAGAAGCTATATGACACGATCTATCAGGAGCGTTACATGGGACTGCCGGAAGAGAATGCAGAAGGTTACCGCAGCGGATCGCCGATCAACTTCGCCGAAGGATTGCGCGGCAAGCTGCTTATCGTGCACGGCTCGGGCGACGATAACGTGCATTTCCAGGGGACGCAAAAGCTGGTGAACCGGCTGATCGAGTTAGGCAAGCCGTTCGAATTTATGGAGTATCCGAACCGTACGCACTCGATTTCGGAGGGGAACGGAACGACGCTGCACGTATATAGTCTGATCGCGCGGTATATCGAGGAGCATTTGCCGGCTGGCGGGAGGTAGGACAGACCTCGTGGCCTGTCTCGTAGCATTAACTCGCCTCCTCTTTCACTGGATCGAAGTGGAACATCTTCCCCTCGCGGTAACTGCGCACGGCCAGCGCGATGTGCGTCATGGTAGTGTAGCCGAGCGAAGCGCTGCAATTCGGCTCCTGCCGCGTACGCATGCAGTCGAAGAAATTGTCGACGTGCTTGTCGTCGCCTTCGTTGCCGAGGCCTGGAACGACGATTTCCTCCTTGCCCCACTTCTCGGCGAACTCCTTACGATAGGGCTTCTCCGCGACAATCTGCGCGTGATCGAATTGCCGGTTCTTGGGGCCTTCCCACTCGTCGCCGAGGAACATGGTGGCCTTGGTGCCGCGTAGCATGGTAACTGGTCCGACTTCGTTCACCTGCGACGATTCCACCGTGATCGTGTACTTGCCCGGATAATCCGCGGAATCCATGAAAGTGTCGGGAACCTCGCGGCCGTCGTTGTAGACCCACAGTCCACCCATGCCGGTCACCCGCGTGGGATGCTGGTTGCCGAGCGCCATGTGAAACGGCGCCACGATGTGATAGTGCAGATCCGTGGCGATGCCTCCCGAATAATCCCAGTATTTACGGAAGCGGAAGAAGCGATCCGCATCGAAGGATCGCGGGGGCGCGGCGCCCAGCCATTGCTGCCAGTCGATATAGTTTTCGCCCTTACCCTGCGGGCCGGCTTCCGGATCGATGTCCCAATTCCAATCGCCATCCGGATTGTTGCGGCTGTAAGTGCCCTGCGCGGCCACCACCTGCCCGAGCGCGCCGCTTTCGACAAGCTCGCGAACCTTGTGCCAACGCGTCCAGGAGGTGCCCTGCACGCCTACCTGCACGATGCGCTTGGACTCCCTCGCGCGCTGGAACACCTGCCGCGCTTCGGCCAGCGTGTGGGTCATGGGCTTCTCGAGGTAAACGTCCTTGCCGGCAGCCATGGCCGCGAGCGCGATGGGCGCGTGCCAGTGGTCCGGCGTGGCAATGAAGACCGCATCGATATCGCTGCGCTCGAGCAGTTCCTGATGGTGCAGGTGGGCCTTGGCGCTCGTGGCTTTATTCGCGGCTTTGGCGAGCCTCTTGCGGTAGACATCGCAAACGGCCACCACCTGAACGTCGCCACGCGTTTTCTGGCGGCGCAGGCAGGCGTCCAGATGATAACTACCGCGCGCGCCGATGCCGATCTGGCCTACGTTGATGCGGTCGTTCGCGCCCATCACGCGCGATGCCGCCAGCGCCGTGCCCGCCAGCCCGAAAAAGCTGCGCCTGCTAAGTTCGCTCATAGGGTCACCCGCCGCTCGATTGTATCAGGAGTACGTTGTGCCCCGAAGGGTCGCGCAGCACAGCCCATGCGGGACCGCCTGGCGCGCCCAGTTCGAACTGCAGGATAAGTTCGCCAGACGGTCGACCGCGGCCTGCAGATTCGGCACTTCCACAAATACGACGGCCTTGTCGCGGGACGGATACGACTCCGCGCCCTTGCATTCCAGGCTGAGAAACGGGCTTGCGCCAAACTGCGCGTGGTGGCCTGCCTGTTCGCTTGTAAGTTCCACACCCAGTGTGTCGCGATAAAACCTCTTGGCCGGTTCCAGGTCTTCGAAGTAAAGCTCAAATCCGCGGAGACGCATAACATGGCCGATTGTGGCGGCATGACCGAAAGCCGCCGGTCAGGCGAAACGGTCACTCCTGGTCGAGAAGCGCCAACAGCGCCGCGCTGTCAAACGGAATCGTTCCGCGGCCGGCCACATCGAAGCCCGTCAGTTCCCTGCGGACCAGATCTCCACTGACGAATGCGAAGGCCGTGCGGTCCTCCGAATCCATCAGCACGATATAACGCACTCCGAGCTTCTCGTACTCGCGGAAGCGCTGAATGGTCTCCCGCAATTTGTCATCGGGGGACAGCACCTCGACGATCAGGAGTGGGGGGTCCAACACCACCCGGTTGGTTTGGCGGAAGGGCCGCGCCATAACCAAAACGTCCGGCACCCGATAGCGTGTTTCCTCGATTCGCGTGCGGCACTCGGGCCGAACCGCAATCTGGAGTTCCTTTTCGAACTGCGATAGGTAAATGATCAGGATCTTCTGCAATGCGCTGTGACCAGGGGTTCCCACATTGCGCTCCACTACGAGACCGTCGAGGTACTCTCGATCGCCGTCCGGATAGCCGGTTCGCAGGTACTCTTCAACCGTGACTAAGCGTGGCGTTGGCAGTGCTGCCATGGAACCAGTTTACTCCGGGCCGCCGACGCTTGGCGGCTTAACTTGCGGCGTCGGATTTTGAAGCGCCCCCCTTACTGTCATGGCCCGCCTGATTTCCCTTTCAATGCCTGCCTGGATATCAAACGGGGCGCTGGGTGCGGAACGCCCGTGTGCGGCAGGCCCGCGATAACGCCATGTACCGACCGCAGATATCCACATAAAGCACCCTCATTTGGCGGGCGGCAGCGGTCGCATCATCAAATTCCGGAACTCCACAACGCCGCCTTTGTTGTGCTGCTGCAAAGCCAGAAATCCCTTCTGATAGGTATCTTTCTCATCGACGTAATCCACCACCACCTTGTCGTTCACCTTGATGATGATGTGTTTGCCGTCGGCGATCACGTCCTGCGTCCACCAGGTGTCGTCTGGAATAAGCTGCTCCTTGATGTCTGCGAAGCGGTACAAGCTGCCGGTACGGCGCCAGTCCGAATGCGTGTTATTCACCTGCGCTTCGTATCCCGCGGGCCAGCCGGGCCCGAACTTCGCGCGGAAATACATGCCGGAGTTGCCGCCGTGATTGATCTTGACTTCGGCCTTGAACTCGCAGTTCTCGCACTCGTGCAGCATGTAGAAGAGGTGGCTGCGCTCGCCGTCGCCTACGATCTCGCCGTCTTTGACGGACCAACTCTCGGGATTGTCTCCCGCTTTCCAGCCGTCGAGCGTCTTGCCGTCGAACATGCTGATCCATCCGCCGCCCTCGTCCGCGGAGAACATGCAGCCGGTCGCCAGCAGGCCGGCCACCACCATACGGCTTTGCCATCTCATTTGCAGCACCTCGCTTTCGCGGCCATTTTACTACGGTGCTGGTATCCTGAAGGAATCCATGTACCTGAAAGTGCTGGCCCACCCGGTGTTCGTGAACCTGAATTTTCACATGCCCATGATCGTGGATCTGTCGCATCCTCTGATCATGCTGCAAGGCGAAAACGGTTCCGGAAAATCCACGCTCCTGCATTCCATCTACTATGCTCTGCGCGGCCAGGAGGTCGACGGCTATGTTTACCGCCTGGATCCTGGCGACGTGAAGCTCGGCGAGGTCTACCTGTTCGACGCCGAAGCGCACAATCCGCGCACGAATCTGGATTTCTTCAAAGACGATCCGCGGATGCGCGAGTTTCTGCAGATGGCCAGTCACGGGCAGGTCATGCTGAGCATGTTTCGCGAGAACTTTCCCAGCCTTCCGGATGGCACCTGCCTGCTGCTGGATGAACCGGAGATGGCGCTTTCGGTCTCCAATCAGCGGCGTATTCTGAAGATGTTGCTGGAACTGGTGGATGGCAAACATTTCCGCGTCATTTGCGCCACGCACTCGCCGGTGCTGATCGATGCTAAAGAAACCTACACCATCAATCTGGACAATCACATCAATAAGAATGTGCTGGCGACGGATTTGGGTGTAGAGGGCGCCAGCACGATCCAATAGGAGGCGAGCGGCGCGTTTGACAGCGATTTGCCCCACAACCCGTTACATCGCCAGGAGCGCCGCCAGCAGCTCGATCCCATCCCACAGATTCTCGATCCGCAGGTTCTCGTCGAAGCTGTGCTGGTTGTTGTCGTGGTTCACGATCGGCACAGTGATTGTGGGCGCGTGCAGGATCGCCTCGATCATGTAGAGCGGCACGCTGCCGCCCATAGTCGGCAGCTTGACCACCGGCCCGCGCGCCGATTCGGCCGTACGCAACACAAGCTGCGAAATC
>Ga0187858_10001407_pt1 | contig 26855 bp, 41 predicted proteins | sample June2016WEW_8_15_FD_133015 | JGI IMG/M metagenome (GOLD analysis project Ga0187858, IMG submission 133015) | Peatland microbial communities from SPRUCE experiment site at the Marcell Experimental Forest, Minnesota, USA - June2016WEW_8_150 | ecosystem: Environmental > Terrestrial > Soil >...
CATACATAAAGTATATATCGCTTCATGCAGTAGATTAAACAGAGCATAGCCCGATTCATAAAAAATTCTCATTGACTGAAGTAAGACGAACTCAAGGTTATCAAATCGGATATTGTGCAAAATGCAAGCGCGACATCCGTGTTCCGATATACACGGAAACTAACGGAGGAATATGAATCTAACGGACTATCTCAAAAAATCGAGGCAAGAACATGAAACCCATTAGCGGATGCACCGCCCCGGAAGGTGTGTTCTCGTCCTTCGGTCAGGGTGAAATCCTGCCGATGCGGTTGGTAACTACCTGTAAGCTAAAATATACTAAAGTTTGTTCTGAAGAGAGCTGCCCCAGGTTCAGACATGGAGTACAGTCTTTCGGTAAACAGTCGTGGAGAACAACGAAAAAAGAGTTTTAAACTGATTGGGTTTAACCCATTCTGGAGAGAGAAATATGAGTAATAAATGTAGAAGATGCCATAGGGCACTATCAAACGTGAAATCAGTGCAACATGGCTTTGGGCCAATATGCTGGCAAAAGCTGAACGACACGGACTATAACGAACGCCCGGCGAGTTTGCGGATAACCATCACAGACCAGGCTGAGGCGCAGAAATCCCTTGCTGAAATAAGGGAGTTAATGAAAACAGTAGAGAAACAGACTTGCAGATGCGGGGCGCAGTTAGACCCTGCGAATGTTGAATATTATGACCATGAAGGCGGCTATGACCTGCCGGGCTTCGGGCAACCTCAATGGTTATACCATCACTGCGAGAAGTGTAACTTTGACTATTCCTTGTGGAAATTAGGGATTCAGTACGCAGAAATTAAGTATAAAGGTAAAGTTTGCGAAAAACTGGATATCAATGCTGTGGCCGACCCGGCAAGCGCAAAATGTGCGGAATGCAAGAACGAAGGAAAGACACTATGCCATGCCGGTGAAAAAATGGCTGGAAACTGTGAGTACATTCCGAAACGCTATGCTGTCGTAATAATTGATACCGAAAAAGACAGCCACGGAGAATATATCCCCTGTATCGTAAAAGAAGGGAAGAGCGGTTATTATCCAACTACATGGAAATGGGGTACGGATATAGACGTTGCCAAAAAGTTAGCGGACGACTACAATGAAAAGCTCGGTATCTCGAAGGAAGATGCCATGCAGCTCACCTTAAAATCCATGAGAGTCAGGAGGGATTAAACTATGGCGAGAGAAACACCTGTTGCACAGGCACATATTGACCTGATACACCTTTCTATGGCGCAAATCAGCCGCAACATTGCAGAGCTTAAAGCGATTGGAAGAATAGACGATGAACAGCATCAAGACATAACTGCTGCGCTGGACAACTTGGGTGAAGTAGTAGGTGAGGCGCTTCATCCTAATCGGGAGACGCTGGAAGCTGGCAGCAAGGGAAAATATGAGGGATTGAAATAATCAAAACAACGATGGCTCATACACCGAGGGATTAAAATGGTAAAGACTGATGAAGAATGGACATGGAACGCCATCAAAGACCTTGTAAAGCATCTTGATTTACAGGTTAATGATGTGAAGAAGATGTGGGCTGAGATTGACGCTGAACCCGAAAAGAAGGAACTGAGTTTTGAGAAGGCTATGCCGGAATTGGCGAGAGAAATGAGATTTAATAATTGAGGTGCTACAATGGAACTTTCATTAAAAGAAGAAGATTTGAAGATATTGGTAAGTGGTCAAGTTATTTTTAAGAGCATACCAACATCTATTGGATTGCTACCAATAGCAGTATCTTTAGAAACGGTAAAAACACCAACAAAAGACGAAGGCGACTTGTGCGCTCTTATCCTGCGCCATGCTGACAAGCTGACATGCTACAACTGCGGAGAGAACCTTGCAGAGGCATACAGCGCAGGCGCAACCGGTGATAAAGTGGGTGTGTTGCACATTGACCCAGGGCGCAATAACTATCCAAGAGATCCTGATGAACCTGCGGAAGCATATTTCGAGTGCATGGAGTGCGCTCAAAAGGATAAGAATCTCTTAATAAAAGTGCTGAAATCTAAGAATTTAAATCAAATACAGGTAGATTTACTTTCATCATTCCTGGTCGCGCACTGGAAGGAGATCTCAACGAGCGAACACCGGGCAGCATTCGAGATAATACTTGAAATGCTCAATCCAGGCGCATTACATGCTATAAAAAGGGCATTGACAGATAATGAACTTATTAAGAGCATGGAGAAGGAAAGCACCGTCATCAAATGTGGGCGAGAGGTTGAGCCATGACAAAAAATCCGAAAACATATACCCTGGTGAGCACCAAATTGAGTGAGATAAGCCAGGATGAGTACATAGTACAGCATTGCAGCATACTTAATAACGAGTGCTGCTGGTATCCTGCTAACTGCCAGACCTGCGATACCGCCGCCAAATACCTGAAACAAGAGCTACTATCTGAAAAACAGGCGGAGATCAATAATTACACTGTGTTTGCCAGGGTCAGCGAGATTAACGGGCTGCCGGTGCGAATCAATAATTATAACGTAATAGCAAAAACAGACCACACCACTGTCGAGCAGCTCCAGAGGGATAAAATTGTATCCTTTACCCCAAAACCATATCACCCTGACTATTTGAAACAATATCCTGCGCTCAGAAAACTCAGGCATTATAATAACCTGGGAATCCCTGATGAACTATGGGCAGACAAAGATAAGCCAGGTGTGTTCAGGTGGGGCGATACGTATTACCTGATAGCTCCGAAGGTGGCTGACACATGACCGAACAACTGAATCTTAAAACTGCAACCGGGATACTAATCTGCTATAAAATATGGGATGACCTGGATAAATATGCTGAATTGCTAACGAAATTATCGTTACCTGATACTTTAATGTTCAAAGCATTCAATCAAATTGACGGCATTGAATACCCTTTCACGCTGGCTTTAATCGTGAAAGATAAGCCTGCTCTGGATACCTTGGATAATTCCCTCAGTGGTGTGGATGAAGGCAGCGATATTGAAATATATTCTGGAAATGCACGTATCCAGGAATTTCTTGGGATGATGCACATCGGCAAATATCCTCCCGGATTTTTAAAGATACGATACGGTAGGTGCGAGCGCAAGGCTGTTAAAGAGATGGCCTGTATGTTCTGTTCATGCGGGCATATGCTCGAATGTCATTATAATATGAGCTGCACAGAAGCAATGTGCAGCCATTTAAGGCAGGGATGATATGTGTTGGAAACAAGAGTGGTCCCATGCCATAAATAATCTTCAACGTGCTATCGAGCATATAGAACACGCAAGAGATAAACTCATTAAGCGCAGGGAAAGAAATGACGCTGCACTTAAAAAGATATTGACGAATCCTGACCGCTTTGAACAGAAGAAAATCGAGGCGCGGATAGAGAAGAATAAACAAGGACAGGTACAGTGCGAGAAGATCATCGCACTATTACAGGAAGATCAGGATGAACTTTTCAAGATGGTACATAAATATGGTATATCCCGTGATAACCCAAGGACTACGGATTTCAAGAATGTTTATAAGCTGATGGGAAATTACCCGTATGCTGAGAAGTTGAAAGAATTATCTCCTGAAGGAAGTGATTAACTTGGAGAATATTGTTTCTGAGAAGGTCAAGCAGCTCTGCGCTAAAAACCCGGCATACGAAGGTATGCTCCATGAAGTCCTTGAAGCTGATAAGAAATGCGCAAATCCCGGATTCCAGTTCAAAGACCTCATAACAGTACAGGGCGGGCATCTGAACGCTATGGTTCAGGCCGGTATTGTCAATAAAAGCTATGAAACTAATTCTTGCACTCACTGGCGCCTTTCCATTCCGCAGAAGGAACTTGAAGATATCCTGGATGATATCGAGCTGACAAGATTGAAGGATGAAAAAATGAAGCTGGCTGCTGTCCCTGTGACGACAGTGCTTCTCACTCCGGCGCTCGTTGATGAGTTCGAGGCACTGGTCAAAACCGAGCCAGATATGTTGATGTACTGGGCGCAGCGGTTGAACCCACGGATCATCGGGATGGTACGGGAACGGGCTGCCTGTCTAATATCAATGGCTTCCCCGCCGGACAAAGGCGGGATAATGCGAAGATGCCATACACTGATCCATGGTCCACCGGGTACGGCAAAAAGCCTGCTTATAACTTACATCAAACACTATTTCGGCGCAGTTGGAATATCGCCGAAAACTACATCTGAAGTAGGTCTTACAACCGATGCCCGAGGAGCCGGGACTGATGGCGCTTTGGTTCTGGCCCACGATGGAGTTCTGACAATCGAGGAAATTGAAAAGTTCCCCAAGCATATTTTGGAAGCACTTTTTGAAGCTATGTCCACCGGTGAATTTGACGTTAATAAAGGCGATGTCCATGAACGAAGACGCGCTGAAATACGGGGAATAGCTGTGGGAAATGACATATCCAAGCTGCCCGATGCCCTGAAAGATAGGTTTGATATGACCTTTTATTATGAGATACCGAACAGTGATGCCGAGAAAAAAATCACTGATGACCTATATCAGCAATGGCTTACAGGGCGTGAGGATTACCGGGGTGAGCGATTACGCGCATATCTTGCGTGGATTAACCCGTTTGAGCCTGAAATAACACCTGAAATGATTGCTAAGGTCACAAGTCTGAAAAACGCTTACATTGATCTTACCGAGAAAAAACCTGATATCCGGGAAAAAGAAGCGTTCTTAAAGGTAGCATTTACAATAGCAAAAATCAATCATCGTTCTCTAATAATTAACGATTACCTTCAGGCAGTTACACTTGTAGATTGCAATTTGGGTGCATCAAAGCTTGAAGCACTTGAAAAGATTGCGAAGGGGTTGGTTTAAAGGTGATTGCGTGATTACGATTGTCGTGCTCACACAAGGCTTGGGATTTGTACAAAGGTCAATAGATTCGTTTGCAGAGGCAAAACGTCTGAGGCAGGTTCTCGGAACTCATAGGAACTATGTTGTGTATGATAGTCGTTTCCCGTGGACTGTGCGGCTGACATGCCAAGCTATACACGAGTTTCTGAATGGCGATGAAATAAAGGTGATTGCATGATATTCCATACAGCTCATAAGTGGTTTATTGGAACTCATAAGGATGAAACGTGGATGTTCAGGGATTGGGATGTTGTTATTTTTGACTCGGTTACTTCCCCATAACCCAATCCTGCAGCTTCTGGCACAGCTCGGGATTATCGCAGTTCCGGGCACAGCCATCACCCATACAGGGCGCCGTTGTCCATGGTAATGTTTCCGTTTTTCCTTTTTCCATTAACAATCCCCATCGCGCACATTATACGATAGCAACCCATCCAGGTCGCTCATCAGCACCGCCAGTTCACTCAGATTTGTTCCAAGCTCTTTCAATGTGCCATTCCTGACCTGATTTAAATCCTCACGCATCTGCCAGGCAGTTTCCCGGTCCAGTGGATGTATGTTTATCTCGCGCCGGCGCTGAAGAAAGCGAACGTGCGCTTTGATGTAGTTCAGGCGCTCTTTGTCCATTTATTTCTCCTGCTTCTTTTCAGGAGTGGTTTTCAAGAGTTCGCGCACCTTTTGACGTTTGAGTTCTGCTTCCTGCCTGGATATACAAGTCATAAACCTCATACCGTTTCAATCTTGAACATCACGTTTAATCCCTGAAGTTCTATCTGGATACTATCGCCAATGCGCAGGACCTCCTCTACATTAACGTTCTTGCCCCATTCCATCACATAATCGTGTGTACCCTGCATGGGCTTGAATCCTAAAGATATGAGCCTCTGATTGATCTCTGATGGCTTTGCGCCTTCGCTGTTAAACCACAAGCTCAGGTAAGTTTTCATTTGGCGCGTGCCCCTACGCATACGCCGGGTTTCGTTCTTCCTTCTTGGCCTGCTGCGCTACTGCTTCCTTCTGTACGGATTCCCTCGCCTGCATTACAAGCTCTGCAAGAATGTGATACGCCGCAACCTGACAAACTGTAAGGTTATGTCCTTTTAGTTTTGTGGCCAGGATGTCCTGATACAATGCGACGGCTTCGTCAACCTGTTCCTTGGTGAACTTTCCCTCAAGGTTCAAAAATCTTATTGCAATCGTGGGGATCGCGACGCCCTGCTTGTTGAAGCCATCAATGATCTGCCGCAGTGCCACCATCTCGACATCACTATCTTCCACCATTTTTACCTCGAATATTGAAAGTTGCGGAAGGGATTATGAGCATGGATATTCGATTACTGATCGTTCGCTCGTTCCGCAACCAATATGACTTATTGTAACTTGTTAATATAATTATCGGTTAGAAAAGTTATCAGGTCGGAGGATAATCTATTTTCCTGAGCTTTCTGGGTGAGCTACTCCCTAAAGAGGAGCTTCCTGTTTCAACGACCGAACTTGCTTTGACGTATGGGATACTGTTGAAGTATCTCAGGAACATCAAAGTATTGGCTTCAATCTCCACAGGCGTGCTTTGAAGTGATATATAGTTAATGCTCGCCTTAAAATCAGTTCTCGCAAACCTTTTTTCGGGCGAGCATATTATATCTATACCCTTGACATTATGCCGTAAAAGGTAAAAAACATTAAAAGAAAGTGGCAGTATGTGGTACTGCCGAACCATGCCTTCAGACCCGAAAGCTCACGGATAATGCCTGCACGCTTGACTATGACTGCATTGTATATAATAATTTTGGTGGGTGATGGGTTGCGGGTTAGCCATTCGTTTCAGTCAAAAGGGTACTGCCTTGAAAAATTACCCGCAACCAATAAGAAAATTATCTTCTATAATAATAAATTTATTGGTTAAAATTCTAGAGAGAGAGGGTTATGGATAAAAACAGTATCCATGTCAAAACTCCATAACCGCCTCTGGGCACTGCGAGTACAATGCCTCTATCCCTCTAAAAGCGCTATTCGTTTATATGCTTTTCCTTCTTCTTTTGCCTTTTATCAGCCATAACTGCTTTTTCTGGTCGGGCGTGCAGGGATACTTGCCTTTTGGTTTGCTCTTCAAATCTTTTACCCTGTTAGCCATTTATCCCGCTAATAATTCCTGAGCGCTGACCAGGGAGAACAATCGCACCCCTCCATCTCCAAGAAGCCCACCAGCGCCCTCGCCCCGGTCCACAACGGAGACAACATCATGCACCTTCGCGCCTGCATCATGAAGTGTGTTTATGGCCTTTATCACCGTGCCGCCGGTAGTAGTCACATCTTCTACAAGCAAAACCCTCATACCTTTGGCATCCCCGATGATCCTGTTTTTAATACCGTGATCCTTTATCTCCTTCCTGATGATTATCAAAGGCTTTCCGCTTATGTGGGATACCATCACTCCGATAGGTACGCCTCCAAGTTCTACGCAGGCCACAGCATCAAATTTGATACCTTGGGACAACGTTTCAAGCCATATTTCATTCCCGATATGGTTTAATCGGTCAGGATCGCCAATCGCCTGTTTTATATCAACGTAATATTTGCTTTTCTTTCCAGAGGCTAAGGTAAAGTCGCCAAACTTTACCGCGCCGCATTTTATTAATTCTTGTTTTATATCTACCATTAAATCACCTTTCCGCTTTACCCAAAAACTCTTTCAATTTCTCAACAGCTTCCTCGCTGAAATCGATTTGATGAAGCCCGACGCTTCCCTTTGGTTCCTGCCTAACTTTGATCTCACCGGTGCTGTACTCAACGAATGTGTACTTATCGCCGCGCCGGTCTGTGAAGTTGAGCGACTTCATGATTTTTTATATCCCTCTCTCCTTCTTTATTTCATTATAAGCCTCGTTTATCTCTTTAGCCCGCCTTTCAAACTCATCTCTTGCCTCTTTGCTGTTAATGCTGTTCACCATGTCAGGGTGAAAAGTCTTCATCAGAGTCCTGTACCTTTCCTGTATTTCCGGATTGCTCGCCAGTGGAGATATCCCGAGCTTGATATAATTGAGTTCGTTCGCAGGGGTAGCGGCAATGGGCGACTCAACCTTACCTTCAAGCTTATACTTGAACATTGAATCACCGAAATCCTCGATACCCATAATCTGCGCCCTGACCTTAGCCTCCATCACCTTTGCGATTCCCCACATATTTAACCGGCAATTTGCCTGTTTTCTTGAAATGAACTCGTAGTCCTTGCCTTTATATTTAAACCGCAGCATTGCGACGTTGGTTTTAGCATCATGCCGAAGGTCAATATCAAGACCACTGACGTTTATCTTTGATAGCCATCCTGTAATCTCTTTCATCGCTTCTTGAATGGATTTTTCTGTTGCTAATTGCCCGAATTTTACCATACTTTCATTTCTCCTGTGATAATAACGCCGCCGGAAGATGCCTGTCCCTTTCCTCTATTAATTTCTTTAATTCATGCTCCCGGACAATAAAGCTCATTTCACTTTGCACCAAAAAACGCAGGATTAACTCGTATCTCTTAAATGCCGCGCCCTGTAAATGACCGGTATATCTTACCACATAATTTGCGAATAGTTCCCTGCATCTGATATATTTTGTTCTTGCTAAACCTAACATTTGAATCACCTGAAATAAACCCGGGAATTGCTGGATGGCATTCGCATCTTCACCGGTGAATTATGGTGCTGTGGCAACTCCTGTATGAGATTACATTTATGCATTACTTCCGGCGCCAGATTATTCTTCATCCAGATTGGTATTTTCTGATCCTGCGCGGATTTCACAATGGTCATTATCCAGTCACGCTTCGGTTTGCGCTGTTCAGCCCTGGGGCCGCTCTCCCGCCCAATTACAACCCAACTAACGCCTTTCAAGTCAATTCTCCTATAACCATCGGGTACATTCTTATCATCGAATGCGAACCCGCCGTGTAGCGGCTCAAATGATACGAACTTAGTTTTAGCCTGTATCCACTGCATATCAATGAATGCTTTTTGCTCAAAATTATCCAGCAGGTCAGACCTTGGCTTTGAATACCCCACCCAACAGTTATCAGGAAACTCAAACTTTAATAAACGGTCAAAGTTTTTAGTCAGCAGTATGAATGTATGCTGCGGGCAATCCCAGATTACTGTCAGCACGCAATTGATAATATAATCATCAACCCATTCACCGAATAAGTCCCCGCCATTAGCCACGAATATAGTGGCAGGCTTTTTCCTGCACATCGGCTCTTCGAGACGGTAAGGATAATAAGTCGGGTCAAATCCATACGGCCACAATCCTTTATCTGGAGTTGCGAAGCGCATCTCGCCTGTTTCCTTCTCGCGGTTCTTCTTATAAAATCGGTTGAGCGGCGATGTGGGTTTCATGGTGTTATAGCAGTACAATTCTCTGCATGGATGCAGGCAGCCCGTTATAATGCCCCAGTTGAAGCCTGGCGTGCCGTCCGGGTTGAGGACATATTCTATGGCTGTGCGGTTCATTATCCCTCCAGATTCATTGAGGCCCGCACTTCTTCAAGGCTCGCTTTACGCGCAGTCATCATCCTTATTTCACCTTCTGAAAAAGCACCGGCTGAGAAAATTCTTTTAGCCGCATATTCATCATCCGCATCTATAAATCGCGGTCCGTAATGTGCCGTCATACTCCTATATTCTACTTTGAAAATTGTCATTTTGCTCCTGGTTGCTTTATCAAGGGTTCACATATTTGGCAAAGCCCTGATGTCCTTATACACACAATGTCAGATTTCCTTCCGCATTTAGTACAAGTTTTAAGGGAGGCAGTGCCCACCGGCCTGAGTACAATGACCTCGCGCACCGTTTCAGAAGACCGCGATACATTCACATAGGTTCGATATCCTATTGGTATATCATCCTCTTGAATCTCTACATTGTAAGCTGTCGGGAGTAATGGCAGTATTATAACCTCATATTTGTTCCTGACCGGCGCCTCCTTTTCCAGTTCGTCCTGCACGAGCGCTATCTTTAGCTCCTTCAATAAATCCCCTATTTTAGTAACAAACGCCTCTCTTTTATCACTTATTGATGGGGTGTCCTCTGGCATAGCCACTGATATCGGTGCGTTCTTCATCTCATCTTTGAGGGGTAAATATATCTCCGTATCCAGTGCTGATATAAGGTGAGTTTCAAGGTCTTTGATGTGCTGCTCTATTGTTGGCATGTTTAATCACCTATCACTAACGGATAATCTTCGAGCTTGCTGACTTCATGATACACAAGCGCCTTCTTGCGCATATCCAGCTCCACAGCGAACTTAATACTATTTCTCATTGCTTCGACATTATCGCCAAACAGCTTTTTACAATCCATACACACCAGCCCAACCGCAAAATTGGTGTAAAATCGCCCTTGAGCCATAAGGGTTGCTACTGGGCCCTGCCAGGTAGCTCTCTTGAACATATGGACTTCCAAGATATATCCTGCCTGAACCTCCGGTTTATGCAACGGATTCCCGCAAATGCAGCATGTGCCTGTTTTTACCGCGATATCGCTGAAGGTTCGGAGTGCGTTCTCATTTGTATCCAGGTGCTTGAACGCCCACATTATGAGCCTTGCGAGCTTCTTAACCATATATTGTTTGAATGGCATGATTACTCAGATTTTTTCACCAGCTACCTCTTCTTTCCCTTCTTCCCGACCTTATCCCTGCTCGCCAGCCGCGCAAGCTTCGGATTCATGCCGGTTGTCCTTGCCAGTGTTAAGTGATTGTGCTTCCTGCCAGAAGACGGCGATGATGTGGTTGTTTTCTTCTGTTCTTTGGGCTGCTTGAGCTTCTGCATGAACTCGTTTAGAGTCGGGTCAATTTTAAGTTCCATTCTTTTCCTCCTTGAGCGCCTCGTCTATTTGCTTTATAACCGCATCGCCGTCCACGCCGGCAGAGCCCATAACTTTCATGGAAATATAATCCTTTGCAGCTTCGAGCGCGGCCTGCATGCGCGGTATTCTGTTGAGGGTATTCGATACTGCTTTCTCAAGCGCTGCCTTTGCTACGTCCTCGCCTGTCATCTTTTTCAGCAAATCCATGTTGCTTTCAATTAACGGTACTTGATAGTTTTTAACTGATTCCATAAATACTCCTAACACTCATTAGTAACATTAGCTATATATAGATGGCGCATCAAAGATAGATACTGGTGATGCGTGGCATATTTTTTAACATATACCACCCACTCCCGTCGCGCATCACCTTTCTTTTTCGGGCTTGTGTACTGGTAGAATAAATATAAAAAAGGAAAGAATTATTAATTGTGTTCCATTATTGCTATCCCAAATAGGATAGCGACAATTAAAAGTATAAGAGATATGGCCGTATCCTTCCAGTTCGGACGGTCATCAGCCATATCCTATCGCCTCAGTGCTGCAAGGTCTTGGCTTCGGTCTGGACTATCAGCTTCGCTTGAAGTTCATCTATCTTTAGTTGAAGCGCTTGATGGTTTGCAGTCTGTTTGGATTCCAGATACGTTGCAATCTCTTCAGCGACAGTTATTATAAGAGCTGCTGTGTTCTGGGTGATCCCGGCTCCAAGAAGACCTGCAAGAAGCAGTTTACCTCCGTCGGCCATGTCTCCTATTGATAGATAATACAACCCGCCAATAATAGCGGCTGCAGCCGTCAAATACGCTGCGTATGCGCCGACATTAGGTGCTGCTGTTCTCGCTTTTGATTCAAATACCATATATTTACCTCCGTAGTATTTACAGTGCCATAACTATATATATGTTGAGGTTAAATCTATAAATTGGTGTTGTGGCAGGGTTGCAATCATTTTTAACTAACCCCACTCCCCCGCAGCCGTGCCACGACACTACTCTTCTGAAACTGACCTGATTTTATGAGTACTAATGAATACTAATGAGAACAGATTTGGTATTTACCACACAACATGCGCAGGCGGCTTTTCTTTCTGCATATCCTGGACAATGACCTTCGTGATCGTTGCCATCACGACCCCGATTTTGCTGTAGAAGGCGCTGGTGTTGTCTTCCAATTCTGGATAAGCAATATGCGTAGCCTCATGTCCGTACACGTCGATCATGTGTACCATCGTTTTTGCCATATCTTCCCGGATATATATTTGCCCGTCCCTCGCTTTTCCTTCCGCATCCAGCATCGTTTCCATTGTACCGAGATATACTCCCTTGAGTTTTGGGTAATACACTTTGAGCTTTTCGTGAATATCGCGCATGTATTGCATATTGTCGTACTGTGCCTGCTCCAGTTTGATAGGCGACCGGGGCCTGATACTCTTGATTTGCTCTAAAATTTCTATGTCTAATGGAATATCGAGCGCATTCAACGAGTTTCTGATGCTGTAAGGAATCTTCACGCCCTTTTTCATGAATTTTGAATTATATTCAGCCAACCTTGTATTATTTTCTGATGTTGAGATAAAAGCGTTATCGCCGTACACTGCCTTGAAAGCGCTCACCCACGCAGACTTTGAGCCGTGGCTTTTGATTGTAGCCCCACTTATTTTGGCCTGTGCTTCAAATCCTTCGTCCTGAACCTGCTTGAAAAATGCTTCTATCATCCTCTGGTCAGTTACCATCGACCACAAATAGCCTATCCTTGCATCGATATCCGCAGTGTTCGGGATGTTCCTGTCTGTGCTCAGGCGGACGGCAAATAGGTCATAAGAATACAATGCAGGTTTCGTCTCCGCAGTTTCGCTGTCGGTGATTTCCTGAACGTAAATATTCCTGACGTATATCCGCTTCACCGGCTCGTCGATGATATAGCTCGGATACCATTTATCCTCACACATATCCATATCTTTTTTAAGCACTATCTTCTTGTTGGTTTCAAGGTTGAACCTGTCGAGGTAAGTATCTCCGGTGTAGCCTTTGATCAAAACCTTTGTGCCGCCTTCCGGGGCGATTTTGTTATACCTGAAAACCAGTATTTCCGCTTCGGTTGTGCCGCCTGATGGCTCCTCTATCTTCAAGGTCTTGAATATCGGTACGATGTGCATGGAATCTGTGAATATCTCCACTTCGTATCCCAGGTTGAGTGCAGCCAGGCACGCTATCTTCATACCCTCCCCGAATCTACCCCTGTGGCATTCGCTCTTTGTTGTTGTGCCCATTAGAAGATTGACCGCATTAAATCCCTTGCCGCGGTCTGTTATCAACAGTTTATCAGGCAGTTTTTCGATAGATACAGTGCCTGTGGAGTCTAATGAGTTCTGTACAAACTCCCGCACGATTTCCCACTCTTTCCAGCCACGAGTTTCTGCGTATTTGTGGGTGTAGTTGGTGGGGATTTCGCCGTTGGATTCACGGATCACAAAATCATTTACTGCCATTTTTATCCTTTCGCATCTTCTTCGCCAGATCCTCAACCATCTTCCCGGCGCCGGAGGCTTTAGAAGCTCGCTTTATTTCATCTTCTGTATCTGAGAACTCTTTATTTTCTGCCATGTTTGCACCATAATCACTAAGCCTATCCTCAAAAGTAGTTTACGAGGCCTGCTAATTAGGATAGGCTAAACTATATATAAACTTAAAAGCATATATACTTTCTACGAGGTCTGAATTATGTCAAATGAATTAAGTGAATCATCTAAACTTGAAAGACAGGCGATAATAGTTGATCAGAGTAGCCCGTATGTATCTATAAATACGCTTGATGCCTTAACTTCGGGTACTGTTGTGACACTGACTGTTCCATCCGAACACAGCGGAAAAAAGGTATCCATGCTCGGTATAATGGGTTTTAATGGTGTAGCTACCACGCGAGAAAAAGTAGTCCGAGCGAAAAGCGGGAAGGAGTATATTTACATTGTGCCCTTATCTAATAGGGCAATGAAGCGGCAACTAAAAATTATTAACAACGGTTATGGTATATACCTCAACCTTATTAATAAGGCTGGAGCACATGTCTCTGACCGCACGCTAATTGGAATAACAACAACTCTTAGAACACACCGTAAAATATGGTATCCAGTGACCTATCGAGATATTTATCGAAAACCGGGCATCAATGAATTGCTGCTATTGCGCGAAAACTTGGCGCTTTCTCCGGGACAGACGTTGAGCTTTGAAGTTTTAGATAACTGCAATGATATAAATATAGAACAGATAAACTTCAGATGTGGATTCGACTTGTTTTTTGAGGGGATATAAATGCCAAATAATAAATCCAAAAATATCAAAGTTTCACAGGAACTTCTGGAGTTACTTGAAAAGCGCGGCGTTGTCAAAAACCCGGGTGAAGCGTTACTGACGCTCTGTAAGGAATATGAAAAGCTGGAGGCACTCGCGCGGTGCGTGGATAAGACCGCAGATCTGAGCAAGGTGTCGGTTTTCGAGATCCTGACTTCATATCTGGAAAACGGGAAAAAGAGATATGAGGATTTGCAGGCATCTATCAATGACCTGCGGACTATGTTTAAGGGACTTGAGAAGTTCTTTGTTATGGTGAAACAGCCGTAAATCAATGATATGATAACATTTCATGTCTGCATGAATTTAGATACGCTGGAACAGAAGCTGATGGCAGACGAACCTACTTATCTGATGGTTGGGGAAAGATTTGCCACCAAAAAAGAGATTTGGGAGAATATTTATGCAGCGTTGGCAAAAGGTTATACTGTTCTTCCTCCGTGTGATAATGTGGATGAGACTGGCCATTGTAAAGGTCATTATATTAAACTGTAGCCAACTTCTTTTTTAGCTCTTCAATCATCTTACCGCTCTCCTCTTCCCGCTTCAATGATTCTTCCATCCTTTTCATGACCTGGTTAATCTGCTCTTGCATTGCCTGAAGCTGCTCTGCTCCCATGGCTGCAACAGGCGCCTTCTCCTTTTCCTTTTCGACTTCAATCTTACTCACATCGCCCTTATACTCAGGATCAATAAAGATTTCATATTTCTTTGCTATCTCAAGCACATCTGCCTTTGACCTGGATTGAACGTACACATCAACCGGCACTGAGGATCCGCTCGCCCACCCTCCGGATGTGGTTACGTGCTTCACATCCTTGGTAATGTTGTAAATAACCGAAGCCCAAGTATGCCTGAAGCCATAGAGGGTGTAATAATCCGGCTCGTGCGTCAATACCTTTAGCTTGGTTTTATCTTCAACCCACTGGTCTGCAACCCGTTTGTATCCTGATAAGACATGCACACGCTGCCTGATGCCCTCCTGGATACCGCCGAGCTGAATAAACTTCCCGAATATAGCATCATTTGGCGCAAGATTATTGCTCTGACACCATGCTTCGAGGTCCTTCTTCAACTGCGCCGAGATCATGGCCGTTCCCGGGGCATATTTCTTCTTGACTTCCTCACCTTTCCTGCCTTTCTCTTCTTCCAGGATCTTCTTTGGGTTGATAGGATAAAAGTCCCTGCCAAGCGCATCCTTCACCGGCGCGTCAGATTGCAGGTCCTTACATTTTATGGTAAATATCTGTCCCGGTCTTGAACCGATCTGCAACAGCAACCTCATGAACAATGAGTAATACGCCGGCTTGCCCTGTATGATTTTGTTGAAAATCTCATCCAGGTCGCCCATGTTGTAAACTACAGGATTAACTTTTCGTTCCATAGATGTTTTCATTCCTAACATTGAATATTTCTCTATCTTTCCCCTTATCTCAAGGAAATGGAAGAACTTAACCAGCACTGATCTGACATGAGCCTGCGATGTTTTTGAGCTGACCGCTGGGCCCCCTAATAATGGGACTTTTTCAGGCACATAGTCGTTCACGAACCTCTGCCCCGTGGATGCTGTTATTCCCCTGGGGTTATTTTTAGATTCAAAGTCCAGGTCGTCAAGGGTAATCTCGTATCCCTTCCGTTCAGCTAACCACTGCACAAAGGTGATGGAGATCTGCGCCATCTTCCTGTACCCGGACATTGACTGCATGGTCGTGAAGGCTTCAGTTTCAACGAAATCAAGGAGCTGGTTTTTCACGGCTTCGTTTGCGTTCACATAATTCACTGCCTCAACCGCGATTTTCCTGTAATCTCCTTTTGAGATCACTGGAGATATGCCGGTGATGTCCTGAGCAAAAGCCCATATATCCCGGTAGCTTTTCCCTGATTTTAGCCACCACGTCTTTTTTGAGAGGTTCGAGCCTGGTGTGAATGGTTTGGTTTCTGCTGTCGGCGGCTGGATGAACACGTGCATGTATTCGGCAAGGCTGCCTCGGGTCATGCCAGTCATGGCTTCCATGTCCGTCAGTGTGACACCGTGAACTTTGTTGAGTTTTGTGATAATCTCGGAAAATCGTTCTTTTGATAACGGCTGAATATATTTCCCTGATATCCTCTGCGCTGTTATTTGCTTCAGCTCTGCTATGAGCGCTTCCTTATCCTCCGGCTGCCTGAGTCTTTTTTCATCATATAACAGCGCGGTTCCAGCGCCCTTCTTGATATAATCTGATAAGTGGCGCCGCTCAATGCCGACGATGGCAGCCATCTCGGTCATGGTGATGTTGTACTCTTTATTGAGCTTGGTAACAATGTCTGAAAATCGCTCTCTCAGATCGGGTGGAATCTGCTTACCTTCGGGTCGCTTGGATGCGATACGGCGCAACTCTGCTAATAGCTCATCCTTTTCTCTGGATGCTACGGCGCCGTACTTCACCTTCTTCTCGGCTATTAGAGCCATGCGGTCATGTATTGCTTGTCTGGCATCGGCTACCGTTATCATCGTGCCGCCTCCTGTCTTAGTTTTGTGCTCATTTTTTCTATGCGTTCTTTGAGTACGCCTTTTTCAGAATCCGATAATTTATCCGAGTTGTTCATGCAGTCCAGCATTTCTTCGAGGTCATCGTAGTCCTCCATGCCAGGCAATAGGCTTTCCCAATCTCCGAATAACCAATCTTTACAATCCTCTTTATCGTCTTTGAATAGGTCATCTTCTCGGACTTCCATCTCTCCGGATGCTATCTTTTTGGCGAGCCTTATCCGGTCTTCTTTTGACATTCCGCTCATATCATCAATCGTAATGCCGGCTTCCTGCTTTGGTCCCATGGTAGCGGCAATACTTTTAGCGAGCTTGATGCGCTCTTGCTTTGTGTATTCATGCGCGGGTTCTGCGATTATGTTTGGTTTTTGAGTGTTGAACACAAATAAATATCCTTCCTCACCATCATCCGATTCTATGATTAATGTCCCCTCTGATGCTTTGATTTTATAAACACTCATCTCACTTTCGGGGACGTTCTCGGCTTCATCCCACTCGTCTGCAGGCAGGTTATACCTGTTCGCAACCCATTTTTTAGGTGACACCCATACCATACGAGCAGTATCAGAGATATTATATCTATGCTGCCATGCCTTTACATCTTGAATACTATAATTCCCGCGCTCCTGCACTTCTGTTTCTATGAACTGTTTTAAGGTCATGGTGTGAGCGCTGGAGGTGTAAAACTCTTTGTTCGGGTACTCATGCGCAGGTTCTGCAACATACGAACTGCGCCTTACCGGGTATCCCTCATCCCTGGGTGATTTCTCCCACAGCTCAATTAACTTTTCTCTTGTCATGGCCTCAAGCTCGTCTTTTGTCTTCCCCGATTTCCGGTACGCCCTTATTTGAAAGATGATATCGGCTTTGGATAACTTGGCAATGGCGCCGCCGCTTTCCCTGATCATCAGTTCAGGCTTTTCCTGTTTTATGCGCCTGTAATATGCTTTAGCCAGCGCCACGCCGGCTTCAGTCATTTGCCCCATCTTCCTCTCCGGAGGGAATTGCTTTCGAAGTTCTGATAATAATTCTACGCCTATACCCAGCTTCTGGTATTCATCCACTACCCAGACCCCATCCGCACCAAATTCATTTGAGGCAAATCCAACGGCCTGATTTTTATCATTGAATGCTATGATAGAGGTATCGGTCTTTGGCAATCCTTTCGCGGCAATTTCTGCATCAGTCAGGTGAAGCGCTAACCCGGTTATCGGATCTCGCTCGATATCCCCGCCAGTGGGCACTCCGTCAATCTCCACAACAGGATTATGCCTGCAGTACTGTAATTTCTCACCGCTTTTGCGGAATTGTATTACACCTTTTTTGGTTGAAATAGTTTTTACAAAGATTTTATATGCTTCCGGGCGCAGCCACGATAGGCTTTCTACGGTATTGTAATTATACGCTTCAGAATCTATGTGGCCTGTGTAGTGATATCTGATAAATGCTTCTACCGATGCCAGTTCACTGCGCTCCATGATAACATCTTTTTGTCCCGTTGTCTGCGCGGTTTTCCATATATCTATAAGTTGCGATCTCGTTTTAAGTGCTTTCGGGTTGAGAACAATGGTATTGTCAGTTACCCGGTTAAAACTTCCAATATCCTTATCTATGATTATTACATCAATGTTTTCTGCTATTGCTGTTTTTAATGCTTCTTGTTGTGCTATTTGTGCTTGAACCAGCAGTTTCTTTTTCCCGGCTTCCAAGATTTCTGTTAATTTCTTATCCTGTTCATCATAATCAGGCTTTGCCCATTCTATATCAAAGTCTCGTGCAGTTTGATTATCTATGTTACTATGCTCCAATACTGCCTTTGCATAAGTTGGATTATGATGATAAAAGTATAATTCACACTCATTCCTTGTCTCGAATCTTTTTTCCTTCAAATATTTAGGGTAATATACTTCGATTTGTTTACCTTCGGCTTTAAGTCCAATGTCTTTAGCATGAGATTTTATATTTACTCCAATAGGTAAAACATCGTCTCTCCCGCTGCCTCGTTTAGCTGTGCTGAATCCTTCCCGTTCAATTATTTCGGCTATTTCCGGTGATGTCTGGTGATACCTCTGATTAAAGCTATTTTTTATAAATTCATCAACGGTATTGTATTTTCTGGCTTCCGCTATCAGTTTTGTGTTTATATCGGTATAAATCGGTCGTGATTCTGCCACACCTTTCTCAATGTTATTCTTCAGCGCACATCCTTCTTCCGTCATCATTCCCCACTTGACAGTCGCCCCGGGATTGAGCGCCTTCAGTTTCATGAGAAGCGCGGTCGCATATCCCTGGCGCCGGTGCGCGGGTTCGACCATGACAAAATCAAGATATATATTTCCCTCAAAAAGCGTGTAGTCAATATGCACTATGATGTTATGGGTTATGGTATCATACACCATCAGCGTGCCATCCACCTGCCCGTGATGTGCGCCGCGTACCTCGTCGTGAAATGCGGCGCCTTTGGATTTTACCCATTCGTCCGGGTCGCCAATATCGGCATGTTCCTCGATTAGATAATGGTTTTCTGCGATATCTTCTTTTGGTTCCCTATAAACTATGAATGGAATTTTATTAACACCCATCTTCTCTAAAGCCACTATCCTGTGCGCTCCATCTATTATGTGAATATCTGTAAATGGTCTTTTGCCAGAAGATAAATGCGGCCTCTGATTATCCACGGCATCTCTTGTGTATATCTCGATTACAGGAAACGATAGTTTGGTCGTCTTCATGTGAGGTATCAGCCTGTTGTTAATATAGGGCTGCTCTGTTGGGTACTCCTCTGGAGTGTAGTTAATATCTGCACGCGCTAAGACCTCACCAATATTTAAAATTTCTACACTTGGGTGAACTATTCCGGTGTATCTTTTTCTTGTAATACTTGCAGAAAGGTCAAGTTTTTTGGGGATTGCTATTTGCTGATGTAGATACACCGCCCAATCATTATTATCCAATCTCTTTTTTTCTGCATCTTCGAGCGCTGCTCTCATCTCCTGCAATGACAGCCAGTGCCCGGCATCAACTGAATATTTTTCATATAATGACCTTGTAACCGGATTCCCCATTTTTATCTTATCGCCTTTTAGTTCTGAAACCTTTTTCAGATACTCGCTCAATGATAATTTTTTATAGTCCGCAGCGCCCTCCGCAATGACCTTCCCTTTCAGTATCTCCATGCGCTCGCTTATCCTGAGCTGCAGCTTCGCCTTATCTTTTGGAGGTAGTGTCTTTGAATTGTACACGGCATCTATGAGCTCCTGAAGTTTGTCTATGCTGTCTATTTCGAATAAAACCTTCTCAAAATCAGCGTATTCCCATGCAATGGTCTTGTTTATTTTAAAAGATACTTTGCTTTCCTCTGGTAATTTTAGTACCTGAATGATCTTTTCCTGCACCTTTATCCGTTCTTCCGCCACCAGGTCGGGGGTGTGCTCAAGCAGTTTACTAAGATGCTTTAATTGTTCTGAATTAAGATCTGTCAGGTGTATGATGTATTCAATATCCATCCATTTTTTAAGCCCGTATTTTTTAATATAATTGGTTATATTCTGGGCAGCCCGACCGGGGATATCTGCATCATTATATTTTTTTACTGGTGATTCGGGAAATTTGTCTGTAATCCCACCACCAAGCCGCACATCTTTCGCCATTTCCTCAAAGGTTTCAAAGCCCTGCAAACGCTGTGATATCTCTTCTTTCAGGATCTCTTTGTCGAAGTCCGTTATGCCTGTAAAAGTGTCAATCTGATTGTAGAGCTGCCTGAGCTTATTCGCGCCCTGGTTCCATGTACTGATTAAATAATGGATCTCTGAATAGGAGGCAGTTCTATAGTCTTTTTTTTTATCTCCGTACGTGCCTTCAGGTTCGTTGAATTTCGACATCTTTTGATATAATGCTGAATCTTCCCCGGCCATACCCTCACCGGCTTTTCTTCTCCTGGTAATTTCGGCAATGCGCTTCTTGATCTCGTCCTGCATCAGGTCAAGACCCGGAGATGGCGCTGCCGGGGTTATTGGCGGTTGAGCCGGAGGTTTCGGAGGCTGCTTGCCTGTCTCTTTCTGCTTCTCTGCTTCTATCTTCCTGTCTGCTTCTTTTTTTTTAGTCAGCTCTTCGATGCGCTTTTCAAGCTCCTGTTCTCTCTTTATGGTCTGTTGAACTTCTTTTGTAGTCATTGGTTCCACAGGGCCCGCTGCGGGAGGCTTCGGCATCACAATCTCCTCCGGTTTCTCGATGTGCTTATGAGCTGGACCATCAAATAATATCCCATGTCTCGCCCATAGTTCAACCAGTTCCTTTTTATTAGCGGCAGTTATGACTGGTATGCCTTCAACTTCGGCTCTTATATTCATAACCTTCCAGAACCTGTCAATACCTATCTGTTTGGCTAAAAACCCTTTAAAAATATCTTTTATTTCCTGCTCCTCATACCCTGGGAGCTGGTCCTTTTCCCCCTTCTCCTTATATTCTTTCCATTTCGTTTCAAGTACCTTAACGATCTCGTAGCCTTCCCTCGCCATCCCTAACTGGTCATTCAAGGGCCCTCTGCCACCCGTACTTGAGTCCTTTGCCTGGCTGTTGATGAAAAAATCCATCTGTGACATATATGATGCGCATACCCAGTCATTTCCGCTTTTCACACACCTGTCGCGCATGGCTATGAACCCGGCTGCCGCACTTTTATAGGCACGCATGAAATCCGCGAATGAAATCAACCTGTCCGAAAGCTCATTAAGACGCTGATTCATCACGTCTCCAAGCTTCATGGCATCCTCGGGGCCCATAAACCATTTTATAGCCTGTCTTATTTCGTCAAGTTCCGATGGCCTTGCCACTTTCTTAATGATAGCTTCATAATCATTATATTTCAAACCCATGTACTTGTTACGCATGGCCTGATAGTTTGGCCGCGGGCCGGGATCTGCAACCACGTTGGATTCCATAGAGGTTATAATGCCGTTATAGTAAAAAAAGGTTCCTTTTGACTTGTTTATCCGATGAAAAGAATTTCCAGGGGCTTTCGCCACCTGGACATGCAATTTACTGACTACTTTGCCGCTTCTGAAGGAATTAACCTCCGTAAGCTGCTCTGTATTTCTCTGCCCAGACGGAAAGACCCGCTGATTTCTTCAAGCCCTTCATGCACTCTGCAACGGCCTTGACGCCACCGGTGAGTCTCTTTGCGCCGCAGTTCAGGTATCCTGCACCATCGCTTCCTGCGATGAGTGAAATACCTCTCTGATATCTCTCGGCTGCTTCACTTGCACCCATTACTTCTGCCATTTTCTTATTCCCTCCTGAACTGGTGTTTTTGCCAGTGATTTTACCATAGTCTATAATAGGTAATCGTAGTTTATATATGTGGGTAAAGCCAAATATACAAATTGTGGTGCGAAAATACAAAGAATCCATGAATCTCAGGTTTACTGAGGCTGATATAATATCTCTAAAAGGGTTATCTAAAGAACTTAATATCTCATTAAGCGATGCGGTGCGTGAGTGCGTCAAATTCACATTTACTGTGGCGCCTGTGTTGAAGGAAATTACTATTTGGGATGCTATTGCTAACATAAATCCTGAGTTTTTGGAAGAAATAACTAAAATGAAGGTTGGAGGGAATACTAATGGAAATAGCGGGAAACCCGGTGCAGACACAGACAAAAAAGTATAAAAATGAATATCAACCCAAAGAGAAAAAGTCCTGGGTATCGATCAATGTTGATGATGAGCTTGCCGAAATCATCAGGGCCATGAAGAAAGACCCGGGAACGGATAAGGCGATCCGCGGGTATGCAAAGGCATACTTAGGAATGGACTAATATTCTTCCTCAACAATTTCTACTTTTTCTGATGTGACTTTCAGCTTTCCTTTGAATTTAGGGCAATCTACTATGACTTCCCAGTTATCGTCGTCTACCTTGTTAACGGTTTTTATAGACCACAGCAACACATCCTTTCCTTGCTCTGCGAGATATTGCTTTGCGACCATCGCAGCTTGTATGGGGTTGTTGATTTTACCGTCACCGTCGCTGCATTGTTCCGAAAGAACTGACATAGCAGCTTCTGATGCCACAGTACAGGCATCGTCTTCCCTATTTCCATCTTTTTCCATAACTTTTTCTGAATTTTCGTGAACTTCCATATATTTAATTCCTCCTGACCTTGATTTAAACGGACCTATAGTTTCTCTACGTGAATAATAACTATCCTTCCCTATAATAATACTATCGAGCAGGTCTATCCCTACAATATCAAATGCAGCCTTTAACTGCGTATCCATATTCTCATCTTCAATTGATGGTTTTGAGTCACCTGAAGGATGATTATGAACAAATATGCAATGTGCAGCATTTACAAGAATAGCGCCTTTTACGGCTTCTCTCGGGTGAATTATACTGGCATTGATAGACCCGGTGCTTATGTTCTCTATACCAACAACGTAATTCTTCGTATCGAGATCTAATATTATTCCTCGCTCACGGTCATAACTTTGCATTTCTTTGAGCAATTGCACGACATCCGATGGCCCGCCTATCTTTACCTTGGGGCATTTACCGGTACGTTGCAGAACAACACGCTGGCAGTCTATTGGTGCTATGGATTCTCTCTTAATTACCAGATTGCCGCCGTTGGTAGCCTCTGGATATACGCATGAATCTTCCATTATTAACTTGCCTCTTTCATGATAATATTGCCGAAATCTGAATCTTCGGGATACTTTGTGTTTTTGCTGAGCTGCTTTACGACAGTTTTAATCTCTGCAACGTCTTTTTCAGTGGGTTTTACACCGGGTCTCTTTTCTGGCATCAATATTTCCTTAGTCTAAAGGGTCCGTGATAACCTTCCTTCAGCACACTTCTCTTTCGCTCGTCCTCTTCTTTCTTGCGGTGCTGCAGGCTATCTTTGCGTTTTTGGATTTCATCTATTAAACTCCGCTTATATTGCTGTGTGCTGTTAAACATACTAGCAAATGCGCGTTCGTGCCCGGTTTCATCCCTTATTATGTTCCGGATTTCTCTGGCCATTGGGCTAAATGAAAATTGCTGTAACGCCTGGCTAAGATTATCAGCGCTGTGTGCTATGGGCTCGTACATTCTCTGTGCCTCTTTTTCGTCTTTAATAGCTTCCCATATATCTTTTTCAAATTTCTCAACGTCCTTGAGCGACTGCTCTAATTTTGAAATCTTATTTTCCTCATCACGTATGGAGTCCATAAATTCACCTACATTAATATACAGCGCTTCTTAAATTAATAGTTTTGGTACTTCCGTTCGACTTCTTTCTTGATGCGCTCAATTTCCTCATCAGTGATATCTGCCCGGGTTTTATTCTCAGAAGTCATTTCCTTGAAAATTGCAAGTGCGGTAAGCGATGATAACGTAGTCAACTTTATGCCGTCAATACTCCTGGCACAACCGCGGCAAGGTGCATAAGCTCTGGCCTCCCGTACGTGCTTCATGATCTCCGTTACGTGATATTCGTACTTTTCTATCTGCTCTTCCCCGGGGTCGGTTGCTATTGGCGCAGGCTCGGGTACGGTGGGTCTGAACTTGCGCATCCTCCTTTCTATATCCCTGAACAGACGTTCTGTCTTATTCTCCAAACCTACCATTATTCCTCTGTTTCTTCCAATTCCTCGGAGCCATCATACTTTCGTTTATCGTAGGATTTCTTATATTTCTCATCCGATATTTTTATCCTTGATTCTTTATCTTTGTCGCTCATTTTCTTCTCCCTGGTGGGAACAAATGCCCGCGGAATGGATCGTAAGGTTCATGCCGAGGTTGTAAGTTGTGCCGGCGCTCTGGTACGCGCCGGTAAAAGCTGCCATATTCACCCTGTTGATGCTTCCCCAACAATACCCTGCTCTTTCTTGATATCCTCCATTATCTTATTGAGTGCCTCAACGCCGGCTGCGATCTCAGCCTGCAGGGTTGCCTGAATCTTGTTGATTTGTTCCTGCCGCTCCTGCGTTACTTTGCTGATTTCAGCATTGTATTTCGCCTGGATTTTGGACTGGCTGTCGTGCTGCCTTTTTATCTCATCGAACGTCTGCCTTGACACTTTCGAAGTGTCTATCCCCTGTTCGCTCATGTCAGCTTTCAGGGCAAGCTCGTTGATGTATTCCTGGGCTTTTTTCAGTTCCTTGTTAAATTCTATTCGTTCTTTAGTTGGTTTTTTTGGTTCCATATTAATTCTCCTTTTTCTTTTGCTTTTCTAACGCTCTTGGAATATCTGCACTATTATTGTTAAGTCTTCTGCCTTCCGCTTTCCTCATTTGACCTGGGAATATCATTTCATTTCACATCTTTGTTAGATTCTCTGAAATATATTGTATATCTTGATCCGATAAGTGCGCACCGCTTGGAAGGCATATACCTCTATTATATAATTCCTCTGATACTGGCAGGTCATCAAAACCTGAATTTGCATAGGGTGGAAGCATGTGCATCGGAGTAAAAAATGGTCTGGTCTCGATACCAATCCTTTCCAGTTTAGCTGATATTTCTGATGGGTTTCTCCCGCGTTTCATCAGACCACCTATCAACCAGTTGTTGCTCTTCGCCTCTGGGTGCATCGTTTGAAATGTAATATCCTTATCCATTCTCTCCCGGTAAAGCGCCACATTTTTCCCCTTGATAGATAAAAGCCCGTCAAGTCTTGGTAACTGCGCACATCCAAGCGCAGCCCTGAGATTATCAAGTCTATAATTATATCCGATGCCGTCATGATAATACGGCTGAGTCATACAATTATTCCGGTAATGTATCGCTTTCCTGAATACCTCCGGGTCGTCAGTAGTCAGCATGCCGCCTTCCCCAGTAGTTATTATTTTGTTCCCAAAGAAGGAGAAACAGGAGGTGTTGAATGAACCTATCTTCTTGCCGCGCCATTCAGCTCCAAGTGATTCACATGAGTCGTGTATTAATTTTATACCTTTATCCTGCGCTATCTCGTTTAGGAAATCATAATCAGCGGGATTCCCGAACAGATCTACTGATAAAATACATTTCGTCTTTGGTGTAATCTTTGATGCAACATCCTCAACATCAATACACCAGGTATCATGCCTTACATCCGCGAAACACGGTCTTGCGCCACAATAACTGACTGCAAAGGCCGTTGCTGCAAAGGTCATGGCCGGGATAATAACCTGATCGTCTTTTCCTATTCCCGATGCAAGCAGGGCAAGATGCAGCGCACTGGTACCGCTGTTACAGGATACCGCATACATGGCGCCGGTGTATTCCGCAAAACGCTTTTCGAACTCTTCAATATACTTGCCTTTAGATATCTGATTGTTCCGGATGCAATCTGTTACTTTTTCTAATTCCTCAGCTCCCATCACCGGCTCGAACATCTTAATATTCCTCAAAGCAGCTTCGCCTCCATCATTAATGTTGGTTTCCCACGTGTAAGGAACTCACCAGTATTATTGAATCCCCTCTTAAAAAGTATATCTTTTAAGTGACTCTCATTGAACGTCCCGCCCTCAGTAGCAAGCTTTTTGAACCCATTTAACCTTGCATAATAAAGCATGAAATCAACAAATATGCTACCAATACCCTTTCTCTGGTATTCGTCCACTACTGCCATGCCGAACGATTCTTTAGATTTCTTTATAAATCCAAATGCCACTACCTCATAATTTATTAATATCACAAAATGCACAAAATCAGGATCTTTGTTATTGCAGATTAGCCGCGCATCTTCCTGTGCGTATCCATGGGGAAAGTACATATTACGGGTGTACTCGCCGCATTTCCCGAATGCTTTAGACAACGATTCCAATTCACTTTCCCTCGGGGTTATTATAAAAATATTATCCTCTCCGTTCTGCCTTTATCACCATATTCCATCCATCGTTGCCAAACGTAATAACATTAAATCCATGGCCGCCCTCCAGCGCTTTTCTGATAGATTCCTCTGTGTATCCCCACAGGTGCAGGTTATGCCGATCTTGTCCATAATCCCCATAAATCCAATTAATTACATACTCCCGGTCCTTTTCTTCCCGGCAGTTCAGGAATGCCTGTGCAAGAGTCCTTATGTTTGGAAGCCTGAGTTCTAGAATACCACCTTTCTTGAGCCACTTGCTGCATAGCGTAAGGAATTTCTCACCCTCTATATTTGTAAAGTGCTCAAGAATATCGCTCGCAAGTATCACATCGAATTTATCTTCCTCAAAACTGGCATCCAGCACGTTCGCCACGATATCCACTCCGGGATACTTGACAACATCGAGGTTA
>Ga0187858_10001410_pt1 | contig 26823 bp, 20 predicted proteins | sample June2016WEW_8_15_FD_133015 | JGI IMG/M metagenome (GOLD analysis project Ga0187858, IMG submission 133015) | Peatland microbial communities from SPRUCE experiment site at the Marcell Experimental Forest, Minnesota, USA - June2016WEW_8_150 | ecosystem: Environmental > Terrestrial > Soil >...
CCGAGAGCGATCTCGTCGAGCCGGAGTTCCGCGGTCTTGCCGGACTTGTCCCGCGTGGCTGCCACGATCTGATACCGCCCAGCGCTGCCGCCGAGAGTCACTGTCGAGCTGAGCTGTCCGTCGGCGCCCGTCAAGCCCATCTCAGGTGTTGCCACTGCTCCGCCGGCAACGTGAAATTCAACCAGAGCTCCGGCCACCGCCGCGCCCTGCGCGTCGTTCACTTGTACCATGATCGGCTGATCCAAAGCCGCGCCGATTCCAGCGACCTGCTTGCTTCCGCCGACTTCCGTGATCGCTGTTCCGAAAGATTTGGCGACCGGCGCCGGCGCGTTCGCCGAACGGTGGCAGCCGGCCAGCAGACTCAGCGCCAATACAACAGGTACCAGGCGCCTCATTTCTTGGCCACCTCCTTGTTCTGTCTCATCAGGAAGGCCGTGAGAGCGCGCGCGTCGTCATCGCTCATATCCCAGTTGGGCTCGATCGTTCCCGGCCGCAGCCCCCGCGGGTCTTTCAGCCAATGAAAGATCCAGGCCGCGTTGAGCCGCGTTCCCACTTGCGTCAGCGTGGGGCCTATGTAACCCTTATCGTTCTGCGGGTCGAAGATATGGCACGCCTGGCATGCATACTTCGAATAGAACAACTGCTTGCCGAGTTCCACGTCCGCCGCGCTGAACCTCGCCGGATCCAAAGCGTCGCGGTCGAACGCCGGTGTCTGATAAACCGTCATGATGTAATCCGCAATGGTTTCGGCTTCCGCATCGGTCACATTAAAGCGCGGCATTCTGCGTATGAGCGCGGGACGCAGCGTGTTGGGGTTCTTCATGAAGCTCACCAGCCAGCGGCGCTGGACGGAGCTGCCTTCCCAAGTCAGGTCCGGCGCCATATCGCCGCCGCGGCCGTCGATCGCGTGACAACTGAAGCAATTCATGTCGGCCATCAATTGACCGGCTTTGCCGGCGGGCCGGTAATCGGATTCGCGTTTGCCCGCCACGCGAAGGGCCGCGGGCAAGGTCTGTGCGCGTTCGGTCTGCGCGAGTAGTGCCGTGACTAACGCATCCACCTGCGGCTGCGTGAAGGTGTACTGCGGCATCTTGGCGCCGGGGAAAGTATGCGGCTGCCGGATCTTGGCTTGCAGATAGTCCGGTAGAGTGTGCTCCACTCCGGGAGCAAACACGATTTTCGTGAGCGACTCGCTGCCCACCACGGTCAGCTCCGGAGCGAAATTGTCGGGTTTTTTAATGCCGTTGATTTCGTGGCAGGAGGCGCATCCGCGCTCCGTCACGAGCGTTTTGCCATGCGCGATTTGTTCCGGCGTGGCGGGTTCGAGATGCACATTCGCCAGCAGGTCGGAATCGGTCTTGGCTTCGAGGAAGCCACTCAACGGGCCGAGCTGCTTCTGGTCGAAGCGGTAGTGCGGCATGGCGGTCGCGGGATCGTAGGTTTTGGGATTGCGCAGCCACTCGGTGAGCCATTCCGGTTTCACTTTGGAGCCGATGCGCGTCAGTTCGGGCCCCACGTCGCCGCCCACCAGCATGCCGGCCGCGTTCACCGTGGCGTGGCACGAGGCGCAGAACGACTCGCCGTAGACGCTGGCGCCGGCCTGGGCATCGGCGGGCGGCGCCGGTTGGCTGGCAGCGGCAAGATACGGCGTGCTCTGCGACATCAGAAAAACGGTAATGTCCCGCGCATCCGCGTCTGTAAGCTCGAAGTTGGGCATGGTCGCGGTGACCGCGTAAGCCTGCGGATTCTTGAGCCAGGCGAACATCCATTCCCGCGGAGTTTTTTCGGCAATATGCGAGAGAGGCGGAGCGGCAGTGGTGGATGCTAGGCGGCGCCCTTCCGGCGTCTTCAGCACATGGCACGATACGCACCCGTAGCGCGTCAGCAGCTTGCGTCCCTGGTTCAACTGCGGCGTACCGGTGAGCGTGTTCCAATGGCACTGCCCACACGAGGATTCCAGGTAGCGCGCGGGCAGAATAGGCTGCTCCCAGGCCAGCGTGCTGCGATGCGCTTCTTCGACTCCGGTGGCGACGCCTTGCCCGCGATGGCACATGACGCATCCAAACTCGGTCAGCGAGTGCGGAATCGGCGGATGCGGCCGGAACGGCTGCGCGCCGACATCCCAGAGGCTGGCTTCCTTCAAGCCCAGGTGACAGGAGCCGCAGCGATCCGTCACGCCCAACTCCGGCATCCAGATCTGCTGCAAGCCCCCTTGAAAACGACGCTGCAAACTGGCCGCTTCTCCACGCGTGCGAATCAGGCGCAGGTACCGGCTCTGATAGCGGGTCCACTCGCGGAAGCGATCCTTGGCAGGCGCAATCGCCAAGCAGATCAGCAGGATCACGCTCAAAGAGCCGAATGCGCGCGCGCTATCGCCGAAGAGGAACTGCCACAGCGTTTTTATCTTCTGTCGCATGCGTCAAATCCTCCAGGGCCAGACCCAGGACCAGCCCGCGCCGCGGAAAAAGGTCCCGATGACCGTCAGGATGCTGGCCTGCACCAGGAACCACGTCATGATCCAGAAAGAGAGCGGTTTGGAGACCAGCCATCGCCGGAAACGCGCCGGCGACTCGGGCGAACTCCTTGCGGCGAGCAGCATGCAGCCGGCAATCAGCAGTGTGGGAATTAGCACCGCGTAAACATGGAAGACCAGCATGACGGCCGTGAAGCCCGCCAGGACAGCCGTGAATATTCTCAGCCGCCGATCGCGGTTGCGCAGCCACACGCCCTCGGATTCGATGTTGATGTCGAAGTACGGAATTACAATCAGCGCCAGCACCACCAGAGTAGGAATGAGCACGCCCGCCACAAACGGAGGAAAGTAGTGCAGCAGCTCCTGAAGGCCCAGAAAGTACCAGGGCGCCTTCGCCGGATTTGGGGTGTGCATGGCGTCGGCCAGTTCTTCGAGCGGCGCATCCCAGATCAGCGAGATCGCTACCAATGCGATTGCCAGAATCTCGATGGCCACCGCGGCCCGAAAGAGCCCTTCCGGATACGTCATCACCATGGAGTCGTCGGCGGCCTTGACCTGCGGCGATGTGCGGCGCGTGACGAACGCCACCCGCACCGGCGTGCGCTTGGCATCGGAATCGAATTGCGCGGCAAATTTCGGATCGGGCGGCTCACTCATGGGATTCCTTGTGGGCCGTATACAGGCCTCCGTCTTTGCGAATGCGCCAGAAATGCACGGCGATCAACAGAAAGGCCGCCAGCGGCAGGATCACGCAGTGCAGCACATAAAAGCGCAGCAGGGCATTGGCGTTCACGCTGTGGCCGCCCAACATGAGGAAGCGGATCTTCTGGCCCAGCACGGGCACGGCGGACATGATGTTCGAGCCCACCGTGATGGCCCAGAAGGCCAACTGGTCCCAGGGCAACAGGTAGCCCGTGTAGCTGAGCAGCAGCGTAACGATCAGCAGGATCACCCCGATGACCCAGTTGAACTCGCGCGGCTTCCGGTATGCGCCGCGATAGAAAACCTTAAACATGTGGGCGAACACCAGCAGCACCATGGTGTGCGCCGACCAGCGGTGTAGATTGCGCAGGAACACGCCGGCCGAGACCACGAACTGCAGGTCTTTCATATCCGCGTAAGCTTGTGGCACGGACGGATGGTAGTAGAGCATCAGCAGAATGCCGGTCACCACCAGGATCAGGAACGTGCCGAAGCTGAGCGTTCCCAGGTACCAGGTGACGCTGAATTCGAGGGCGCGTTTGCGAGCTTTGACCGACGCCAGGTGCAGAAAGACGTTCTGCTGGATGGCCATCGAGCGGCGCAGATTGGTGGCTCCGCTGCCGCCGCGAAAGACCGAGCGCCACACGCGCGTATCGCGCAAGTCCTGGATAGTCATGTCAGCCCTCGTGGCGCACGCTTCAGCGGAGGCGGAAGCTCGCTCCAGCACGCTAAAGCGTGCGTCAGGCTAAATATGCGGTTGTTGCGCATCTATGTCCTCAAATATTGCTTCTGCGGAATGACGGTTGCCCGATCCACCAGCAGTTCGCCCTCATCGCTGAGCCAGACCTTGAGCCACGGCAAGCCGCGCGGCGCGGGTCCCTCGAGCTTGGCTCCCAGTTCGCTGAACTTGCTGCCGTGGCACGGGCACGCGATGATCCCCCGATCGGCGTTCCAAACGGTGAGGCACCCGAGATGCGTGCAAATAGCCGACAGGGCATAAAAGCCTTCCGGCCCGTGAACGATGTAGATGCCGGCTTGCAGATCTTGCGTAACAGAGCCGCGCGGATAGTTTTCCGGTTTGCCCGCGTTGGCGATGGGCGATGGCTCGTAGAGCACGTTGGGAGACAGGTAGGAATATCCGAACACTGCCGCTCCGGCGCAGGCCACCGCCGCCGAGCCTACGCCCAGCTTGATGAAAATCTCGCGCCGGCTGACCTGCATCTTGTCGTCGTCTGCCATCCGTTTCTCCTCGTAGCGCACGCTTCAGCGTGCCGTGGCGAGCTTCAGCTCGCCATCTTGGGGCGCGGCTTGGGGCACGGCCACACCAATGCTGTACGCCTCCATCGTGATCACGTTGACAGGGCAACGCTCGGCGCACAGCCCGCACCGTATACAGCGCGTTTCGTCCTTGAGCATGGCCGAGCCAGTGATCACGCCCAACTCCTCGGCCGCCACGTCATCCAGTTCGACCTTGTAGAGCTGCTCGTTCTGCCGGATCTGGTCGAGCACCTCCGGCGGAAAATCGATCTGCTCCAGCGGCACCAGCCGTAAGCACTCCTCGGGGCATACATCCGCGCAGCCGCCGCACAGGATGCACTGCGAGCCATCCGGTTCATTGCCCTCAAAGACGGTGTTTATCCAGCAACGCAGGCAGCGGCGGGCCTCAGCCATGGCGGACTGTTCGTCGAAGCCGATCTCCACTTCCGTCACGCCGGTGCGGCGCTCCAGCGGCAGCATGGGCACGGGCTGGCGCGACAGGTTCATGAAATCCGCGAACATCTTGTGGTGATCGAGCACTTCCACCACAATCTCCGGATCGGGATGCTTGCGCCCGGTGAGATGTTCGTCGATGGCGATGGCGATGCGCTTGCCATCGCCCACGCTGTCGATAATCAGGCGGGGACCGAACACGCAATCTCCACCCGCGAACACGCCGGGCGCGGAGGTCATTAGCGTTTCGCGGTCCGCTACGATCAAGCCGCGCGGCGATACCCGCACGCCGTCCTCGGGCTTCAGGAAATCCAGGTTGGGCGCCTGGCCAATGGCCATAATCACGGTGTCGCACTCGATCACGGATTCGCTGCTTTCATAAAACGCCGGATTGAAGCGGCCGGCAGTGTCGAAAACATAGCGGGTCTTCAGTGTTTCGAGGCCGGTCACCTTGCCGTCGCGCCCCAGGACGCGATGGGGACCCCTGCCGTCATGCAGGACGATGCCCTCGGTTTCCGCTTCCTCGATCTCTTCCAGGGCGGCCGGCATCTCCTGCCGCTTTTCCAGGCAGACGATGCTGACCTCCTGCGCGCCCAAGCGGAGGGCCGACAGCGAAACGTCCACCATCTCATGGGCAGCCACGGCGGCCACATTTTCGTCGCTGGGAACGGCCTCGCCCGGAGCGGCAGCGTGTTGCCGCAGCACTTCGCGAGCCGCCGATCGGGCCACGTCCATGGCTACATTCCCACCGCCGATCACCACCACCTTTTTGCCGATCGTGAACCGATATCCCAGGTTGGCATTGAGCAGGAACTCAACGGCCTTGTGCACGCCATCGAGATCCACGCCCGGGATCGAAAGGTCCCGGCTGCGGTGCGCGCCGACCGCGATGACTACCGCGTCGAAGCCCTGCTGCCGCAAGCCGGCGATCGTGAAATCGCGGCCAGCGGCATGGTTCAGCTTCAGGGTGATGTCGCCCACCTCCAGGATCTCTCGCACCTGCGCTTCCACCACGCTGCGCGGCAGACGGTATTCGGGGATGCCAAGTTTGAGCATGCCGCCGGCCACCGGCGCAGCTTCGAAGATGGTCACGGAGTAACCCATCAGGCCCAAGTCGTGCGCGGCGGAAAGCCCCACCGGACCGCTGCCTACAACCGCAACGCGATACGGCTGCGGCGCCGCGCGTTCGCGCTGCAGGCGAAGCGGATGACGGGATTCCGGGCCGTAGCGCTCGGTGAGCATGCGCTTCAGTGCGCGGATCTGGATAGGCTTATCCACCGCTCCCCGCCGGCAGGCCGTTTCGCAGGGGTGCGCGCAGACGCGGCCACAGATACTGGCCATGGGGTTGGGTTCGCGGGCGTAGTGGTACGCCTCTTCGAACCGCCCCTCCGCGATGAGCGCGACGTACCGGCCGGCGTTGGTGCCGGCCGGACACGCCATCATACAGGGGAAGTTACTGTTCAGCCAGGCGCGGTCTACTTTCTTGTCACGAAAGCGCGTCAGCATGGGTTAGGGTGCGCGTGGCGCACGCTTCAGCGTGCCGCCGTGGGCTTCAGCCCACGGGTGAGCGAGCTAAAGCTCGCTCCAGCACGCTAAAGCGTGCGCCACGTCATTTCGAGAGCGTGAAATCTACTGTCACATCGCCGCCCACGGTTACAGGCTTCGACTGGGTCTTGGAGCCCTCATGCCAGGCGACCACCGTGTAGCTGCCGGCCGGTACATCCGCGATCTTGAAACTGCCGTCGGCATCGGTTTCTGCGAAATAGGGCGTAGGCGACACGATCACGAACCCGGACATCTCGGGGTGCACGTTGCAGAGCAGCGGCACGACCCCAGGATTGTCGAACTTGAAGTCGCGCTTCTGCCCTGTGGGCCAGGTACCCAGATTGTGCGTCAGTTTCTTGTTGCCGCCGATGTTGGGCCAGAAGATGTTGTGCGCAACTTTATCGCTGTTCAGGAACTCCACAGTGGTTCCCACTTGTACTACGAGGATGTGCGGCACGAACAGCAACTGCTTCTGATCCATCACGTAATTCTTGGTGGGCGCGGGAAACGTCTTGCCGGCAATGGCATCCACGTACACCACTGAAGATCCTTTGCCGGCGCTCACTTTTCCGCTGATGTTCGCCGCCTGAATGGCCACTGCACCAGCCAGCAAAACGACTACAAGTCTCGTCATTATGTTCAATTCTCCTTAAATCAGTACACAAACTCCAGCGCGAACACGAGTGTATTCACGCGAAATGGATTCAACGCCTGCGTTGCGCCGTTCGCAGGATTAGTAACAGCCATGACCGACTGTTGAGGACGTATCTGGTACTCGAACGACGCCTTGACGTTGGGACGGATCAAAAACTGGATGCCTGGCGTGAACCGGTTGCGGGTCGAGCGGAACGGGCCGAAGTAAGGCGTTCCTGGGAGGAGATCCAGCCCGTTGATGCGGTCGGCGGTCGAATTCACCCCGTCCCAGCGGGCGATGGCCATGATCCACGGCAGCACCAGGTAATCGGCCTGCACGAACCCGCCGTTGAACTTCGCCGGCACGCTAGTGATGAATCCTGCCGGCGGCGGGCTAGCGGGCGAAAGCGGCAGCGGGATCAGCACTCCATTGGCATCTACCGGCAGCAGGTTGTTGTCCCGCGCGAACATGTACAGGCCGTAGAGGTTGAAGGTCCGGTAGTTGAAGCTGAAATCGCCGCCCGCGCGGTAGAACGGTTCGCGCGCGTACAGCACTTGCTGGCTGCCGCCCGCATTCACGCCCAACAAGCCCTGTTGGGAGTTCCCGTGATAGTAATACGTGCCCAGACTAAGGTACGTGTGGTCGTGCGGCCCGGTGGTCCCCGCCGCCTGTACGGCGTGGCGGCTCTCGGGGTCCCGCTCCAGATTGAAGCGGTAAGCGAAGCGCGCATAGACATCTTTCGTACTGGAATCCGATGCGAAACCTACGCCGCCATTGGCACTCCCAGTAGCCGAACCCACGAATGGGCTGGCATTGGCTGCTTGATCGATTCCGCTGGTGTTCTGGTCGATGACGGCCACCGAATAGTGATAGCCGCCGTAGGTGTGACCACCGCTGATCTCAATTCCCTTGCCGGCGTCCGCGAAGGAGAACTGGTTGGCCACGTTCTGCTGCAGGCCCACCATGGAGTTGATCGCGCCGATGTTCGCTTGCGAGTAAATGTCGTAAGGGCTGATATTGATGCTGCGCGCTTGGGTGAAAGGCAGGTCCAATTCGAACTGGCCCACCCGCACGCTCAGAGAATCCGTGGGCAGCTTGATCAGCCGCCCGAGGTCGACGAACTTCAGGTAGCCGTCGCCCAGGCTGCCCGCCGAATTGTCTCCCGACACGCTGATGTCGTCGTCCGCCCAGAATGCAATACCGCCGCCAAAATTACCGGCCGTGAAGATGCTGAAGAAGCCGGTTTCAAAATCCGTGGTGGGAATGAGCTGCGGAACGTTGCCCTGCGCCTGTGCCAAAGAGCTGAACCTGCTGAGCGGTCCGGTGGTGGCCTGGAAGAAGTTGTTCATCCGGAGGCCGATCTGGGGCATTCCCGGAATAGTGCCGGGCCAGACGCTATGCGGCCACACTTCCTTCTGCGCCGGCGCTCCCAACATCACCGGTGGATTCTTGATGAAGGTCTCGTCGTCCTTCGGGAATTTGAAGCCGGCCTCTTTGAACGCTTTGCCAAAGTCGTTCAGCTTGGGGAAGTCGATGTGGCAGGTCGTGCACGAAGTGCCATACTGCCGGGAGAAAGCTGGAATCGCATAGCTCTTAATGCTGATGCTGGAAAGAAATAGCGGCGTAATCAGGATGGAGGCCGGAATCACAGTTCCGGGCAATCGGCGTAGTTTCAGGGTGCACCTCCTTGACCACAGAATCCGACCTACCCAAGGCAAAGCGCGTCAGATTCCACGGTTTGGATTGGAGAAGCACACAGAGGCCCAACGTGCAAGCGGTTTATTTTCAGTGGATGTGGCGAATAGGGAGAGGCTAATGCGTGAAACGCCACAGGTCTACGCATTTCGCGGGTGGGGGAAATCGCTCAGGGGTCTGTGGCGCACGCTTCAGCGTGCTACGGCGAACTTCAGTTCGCCGGGTTTTAGCCTTCCTACCCCTTCTCGATCAGCTCCATCAAGCTCCTGCGCACCTTCTCGGCGGTCGCGTTGTCGGCCGCGATCACCAGCAGGGTATCGTCTCCGGCAAGCGTGCCGACCACTTCTGGCCACTCCTCGGCATCCAGTGCCACGGCCACCGAGTTGGCATGGCCCGGCGAAGTCTTCAGCACCACCAAGTTCTGCGCGGAGCGCACGTCGTGCAGGAATTCCCTGGCCAGCATCTCGAAGGAAGGACCCACTTCCTCGGCCTCCATCTCGCGGTAGCCTTCGTTGGTCTTGACCAGGCGCAGTTCGTGTATATCGCGGGAAAGCGTCACCTGCGTGGCGGGTATGCCGGTGCGCTGCAGCTCGCGCGCCAGGTCTTCCTGCGTGCGGATGCGCTTGGCGCGTATCAGCTTGAGGATCTGGCCGTGGCGGTAGCTCTTGCTCATGCGGTCACCGGCGCGGTCATCTGCGCGAGGCGCGCGCGAGCCTGCGCAAGCGCCTGGGCTACGGCTTGAGGGCCCGTGCCGCCGGGGATCTCGCGCGACTGCATGCCTTCGCGCGCATCCAGCAGGCGGGCAATGTCGGGCGTGAATTGCGGCGCGAAACGCTCCAGATCCGCGGCGGTCCAATCGGCTGGCCCTTTGCCGCTGCGCACGCTTTCGAGCACCAGCCGCCCCACGAGTTGATGCGCCTGGTGGAAAGGCATTCCGGCGCGCGCCAGCGCCTCGGCCAGATCCGTCGCGATCACCCAGCTTTGTTCCACCGCGGCCCGCGGACGCTCCGGATTCAGCCGCGCCGATTCGATCACCGCGCGCGCCATTTCGAGCGAACCGGCCACCTGCGTGGCGGCGTCGAACAGCGGTTCCTTATCTTCCTGCATGTCACGATTGTAGGTCAGCGGAAGGCCTTTCATAGTGACCATCAGGGAGTGCAGGCTGCCCAACACGCGGCCGCACTTTCCGCGGATCAATTCGAGCGAATCCGGGTTCTTCTTTTGCGGCATCAGGCTGGAGCCGCTGGTGACTTCATCGCCCAATTCCAGCCATCCGAATTCCTCGCTGGAGTAGAGAATCCAATCTTCCGCCAGGCGGCTCAAGTGCAACATGGTGACAGATGCGGCGTAGAGGAAGTCGAACGCGAAGTCGCGATCGGCTGAAACGTCCATGCTGTTGGCCGTGAGGGCTGCGAAGCCAAGGTCGCGGGCCATGGCCTCGCGATCGAACGGGAAACCGCTGCCGGCCAGCGCGCCGGAGCCGAGCGGCATCACGTTGGCGCGCCGGCGGGCTTCACCAAATCGCTCCACGTCCCGCGCGAACATTTCGAAATAAGCCAGCAGGTAGTGCGGCCACAGCACGGCCTGCGCGCGCCGCGTGTGTGTGTAGCCGGGAATGACGGCATGGGGATAGCGTGCGGCCAGATCCACGAGCGCCTGCATCGCGCCCGCCAGCAGCGCGCGTACGCGATCGCACTCGTCGCGCAGCCACAGCCGCAGGTCGAGCGAGACCTGCTCATTGCGGCTGCGGCCGGTATGGATCTTCTCCGCGACCGCGCCGGCATGCTCCCCGAGCTTGCGTATGACCAGCGTGTGGACGTCTTCATCCGTCGCGCCCGCGAAGAATTCGGGCGCAGCCGCTTCCTCGCGGATCCGGTCGAGGGCGTCCACGATACGGGCGCGTTCTTCGGCGCTCAAAATGCCGGCTTGTTCGAGCGCGCGCACGAAGGCTTGCGACCCGCGTATGTCGGCATCGATCAGCCTGCGGTCGAAGGCCAGCGATCCGGAGAAGCGCTCGAAGATTTCCGAGGGGCCTGCTTCGAACCTGCCGCCCCACAGCTTCATGCCGATTGCGCCGTCGGGGCATTCAGCCCGGCGCGCACCTTGATCGGCAGCCCCGTCAGGTTGATGAAGCCCAGCGCGTCTTTCTGATCGTAGGAAGCGCCCATAGTGAAGCTCGCGATATCCAGCGAGTATAGCGAATAGGGCGATTTGCGGCTCACCGGTTCCAGGTTGCCCTTGTAGAGCCGCAGCGTCACTTCGCCCGTAGTGGTGGCGCTGGTGGTGGCGAAGAAGGCGTCCAGAGCTTCGCGCAGAGGCGTGAACCAGAGGCCGTTGTAGACCATTTCGGCGTAGTCGAGCGCCAGGCGCTGCTTGTAGTGCAGCGTCTGGCGGTCGAGCGTCAGCGATTCCAGTTCGCGATGTGCGGCGTAGATGAGGGTGCCTCCGGGCGTCTCATAGCAGCCGCGCGATTTCATGCCGACGAAACGGTTCTCGACCAGGTCGATGCGGCCTATGCCGTGCTCGCCGCCGATGGCGTTGAGCTTCCCGACCAGCGCCACGCCGGGCATGCGCACGCCGTCGACGGAAACCGGCACCCCCGATTCGAAGCCGATGGTTACTTCGCCCGGTGTGCTGGGCGCCTCCCTGGGGCTGCGTGTGAGCATCCATATGTCGTCCGGAGCGGCATTCGCGGGATCTTCCAGCGCGCCGCCCTCGTGCGAGATATGCCAAAGGTTGCGGTCCCGGCTGTAAATCTTAGTAGTGGATTGCGCGATCGGCACGTTGTGCGACTTGGCGTACGCGATGGCATCCTCGCGCGATACGATGTTCCACTCGCGCCACGGCGCGATCACCGGAAGATGCGGCGCCAGCGCCTTGTAGGTCAGCTCGAAGCGAACCTGGTCGTTACCTTTGCCTGTGCAGCCGTGGGCCAGGCCGTCGCAACCTGTGCGCAGCGCCACCTCCACCTGCTTCTTCGCCAGCAGCGGCCGCGCCACGGAAGTGCCCAGCAGATACTTGTGCTCATACACGCCGCCGGAGCGCACCAGCTTCCAAAGGTACCCGGTGACGAACTCTTCGCGCATGTCCTCGATGTAGACTTCCGACGCGCCGGTGCGGCGGGCCTTGGCTTCCAGGCCCTCGAGCTCATCGGGGCCTTGTCCGATGTCGCCGCACACCGCGACCACTTCGCACCCGTAGTTTTCCTTGAGCCAGGGGATGATGACAGACGTATCCAGGCCGCCCGAATAAGCCAGGGCAACCTTCTTAGGTTTATTCATAAGTGTTCGTGGCGCAGGCACTCCTGCCTGCCGCGCCGCGACTCTTCGCGGCGCAGGCGAGCGAAGCTCGCCCTTATCCAAGCATCATGAGCAGCAGCGCTTTTTGCGCATTCAGGCGGTTTTCAGCTTGATCGAAAACCACCGAGCGGCTGTGCTCCATGACGGAATCGGTGACTTCCTCTTCGCGGTGCGCGGGCAGGCAGTGCATGAAGACGGCGTCCGGCCGCGCCAGGGCAAACAGCGCATCGTTGACCTGATAAGGCTGGAAAGCCTTGCGCCGTTTGACGGCTTCCTTTTCCTGACCCATGCTGGCCCACACGTCGGTATACACGGCGTGGGCGCCGTCGACGGCTTCCGCGGGATCGTCGGTAAGCTGCAGCGAGGAGCCGTTGACGGCGGCCAGTCCATCGGCCTGCGCCACGATTTCGGGGTTGGGCTCGTAGCCGTGCGGCGTGGCGATGGCGAAATCCATTCCCAGGCGCGTGGCGGTCAGCATGAGCGAGTGCGCCACGTTGTTGCCGTCGCCGCAGAAAGCCAGCTTCAAACCGGCGAGATCGCCGAAGCGCTCTTTCAGCGTGACGACATCGGCGAGCGCCTGGCACGGATGGTAGAGGTCGCTGAGGGCGTTGATGACCGGCACCGAAGACCAACGCGCCAGCTCCTCGATGGTCTCCTGCGAAAAAGTTCGTGCCACGATGGCGTGCACCCAGCGATCCAGGTTGCGCGCGATGTCTTTAAGCGGCTCGCGCGCGCCGATGCGGCCTTCGCTGAAAACGGAATCGCCGCCGAGTTGCTTGATGGCCAGCTCGAAGGTGAGGCGGGTGCGCAGGGAAGCTTTCTCAAAGAGAAGTCCGAGGTACTTGCCGGTAAGCGCGCGGGCGTAATCGCGGGGGGATTGCTTGACGTCCAGAGCCAAGTCGAGCAGCGCAGACAACTCGTCGTCGCTGAGATCTAGGTCGCGCGCCAGGTCCGGCGCGGAGATGTGCGTAACGCGTTGGGGGATGGGGAAAGCGGCCACGGCGACACCTCTCAATGCATTTTTATTCACTACAATGAATAATTACACAAAGGGGAGCCGCTGTCAAGGGGTTAGTGGGACGTACCGTGGGACGGGGTGCGTTGCCGCGCCAAATGTTTGATTATTCAGTCTTTGGGATCATTGGGTTGCCGGGGGCGGGAAAACGGTTCACGCGGATGTCAAGGGAAATCGCGCGGCGGTGGTGTCCGCGGTGCGTTGCCACCGTCTCGCTACCGTGGGACGGCATGGTCGCCGGCAGCGTGGGTGCGTAGCGTCGACGTGAGAACGCGAGAGCCTCGATACTTCGCCACGCATTCGACACGCGGCGGGATACTAAAAGAGATGACCGAAAATCCCGACGCCTTCGAACTGCCCCTCTCCGTCCAGCCGGCGGATATCGACGAGATGGGCCACGTCAACAACGTCACCTATCTCCGCTGGGTGCAGGACGTCGCCGCCGCGCACTGGAAGGCTCTGGCGCCCGCCGCGGACCAGGCTAGGCTGGCGTGGATCGTGCTGCATCACGAGATCGACTACAAGCAGGCGGCCTACCTCGGCGAAGACATCATCGCCAGGACGTGGGTGGGCGCCGCCAGCCGCATCCGGTTCGAGCGCTACACCGAGATCCTTCGGGCGCGCGATCGCAGCCTTCTGGCCAAGGCCCGCTCGGTCTGGTGCCCCATAGACGTCGAAAGCAGGAAGCCTGTCAACGTCAGTGCCGAGCTGCGCGTGTGCTTCTCCCGGCCAGCCGTTCCGGCCGCGACGATTGCGGGCTAGGAACGCCGAGAGCCAAGAAGGCAGGCGAAAGCGGCTGGCCCCACCGCGAATCGCGTCACGCTACGCTCTTCTGTGCGACGTCGTCGACTTCCGCCCGCAGCAGCCGTGCCGGGTAGACCCATTCCAGCAACGGCGTAGTCATGAACGTCGTCACCAGCGCCATCAGCACCATGATCGAGAACATGGCCGAAGAAATGACGCCGATATCCAGCCCGATATTCAGGATCACCAGTTCCATCAGGCCGCGCGTGTTCATCAGAATCCCCAGCGAAGCGGCGTCGCGCCAGGGCGTGCCGGCCAGCCGGGCCGCCAGCATGGAGCCTCCAAGCTTTCCGGTAATCGCGACCACGATCACGATGGCGCTGTAGAACCAGATTGCGCCACCGCCCCCCACGCCGATGCGCGTGCGCAGACCCGTGAAGGCGAAGAACAGCGGCAGCAGAAGCACCACGGTCACCGATTCGAACTTATGCAGCAGGTAGCTCGTGAACTCCGGGCTCTTCGGCATGATAGCGCCCATCAGAAAAGCGCCAAACAGCAAGTGAATGCCCAGCCACTCGGTAGCCAGCGCGGAGGCCAGCACCAGCACCACGATCACGGCCACGATGTTGTCGCTGAGCCGCCCGTGGCGGCGAAACGAGCGCTCGAACGCCGGCAGGAAGCGCCGCACCACGAACAGCATCAGCGCGACGTAGACCAGCGAGCCGGCAATCGTCACCCATGCGGGCCGAGTGGCATGCGTCACCCGCACCAGCACCACGATATAGGCCAGGATGCACCACCCGGTGACATCGTCGACCGCCGCGCAGGCGATCGCCAGCGTGCCCATGCGGCTGCGCAGCAGGCCGCGCTCGGACAGAATCCGGGCCAGCACCGGAAAGGCGGTGATGCTCATGGCGGCGCCCATGAATAGAGCGAAGCCGGTGAAGGTAACGCTATCGTCGGAGAGTCTGGGGTAGAGATACAGCGCGGTCAAACCGCCGAGACAGAAGGGCGCCACGATGCTCACGTGGCTGGTCAGCACCGCTGCGTGGCCATAATCGTGCAACTCGGTAGGATTCAGCGCCAGCCCCACCACGAACATGAACACCACCAGCCCCACTTGGCTTAGCGCGTTGAGATAGCCCAGGCTTGCGGGCGGAAACAGCGCGGCTGACATGCCCGGCGCCACCCAGCCCAGCAGCGAGGGGCCCAGCAGGATGCCCGCCACCATCTCTCCCATGACCTGCGGCTGATTGATCTTCTGGAACAGGAAGCCCACCACGCGCGCCGCGACCAGAATCACGGCGATCTGCAAGACGAGCTGGAAGAGATTCAGCATCACTCGCCTCGCTTTTTCGACGTCTGGCGGACCGCTCGGAAGGCCACCGGCGCGCAACCATCGAAGTCCATCTTGCCTTCGAGCACGCGCTGGCCCTGCTTTCCGGTAATGGTCGCGGTGAGCGATTTGGCAGCCAGTGTGGAGCCATCAATAGTCGCATCGATGGTGGTGGCGCGTCCGTCATTCAAGGTGATGAGGGCGCTGGTGCCGGATTGCGAAATGTTAAGCGCGGGCTGCCGCAGACGCGCCGGGCCGGCGCAATTGGCTGCGGGATCGAATTCGAGCGTCCATTCGCCGCCAATGGACAGCGGCGCGGCGAGGCTTCGCCCCACCTCCAAAATGCCGAACAGGCCCAGTACGGGCAGGCCGACCAGCACCATGTAGGTGAGAACCAAGTGATTTTTGACGAGGTTAGCGATCCGACGATTCTACCGCCGGACACTTCCCTGGAGCAACGTTTACGAGTACCAGCCCTGGGGGTAACATTAGAGAAGGGTTGCCATGGTGTTGCGTGCATCTCTGCAGATAACGTCGCTATTCTGCGCACTGGGCCTGTGCGCCCAGACCCCGCCGTCGTTGGCCGTGGATGCCAACGCCAGCCGCCATCCGATCAGCCCTTACGTGTACGGTATCAACGAGTACAGCGACACTGGTCTGAGCTCCATCATGCGGATCCCGGTCCGCCGCTTCGGCGGCGACGCCACTACCAGTTACAACTGGCAAATCGATGTCAGCAACAGCGCCGCGGACTGGTATTTCGAGAACTCCGTGCAGAACAGTGGAGATACGTCCTCGCTGCCCAACGGTTCGTCGTTCGACCTCTTCCACGAGGCGAACCTGCAGACCGGCGCATTGTCCCTGGGAACCATATCCCTAATGGACTGGACACCGAAAAGCGGCAGCGGTTGCAGCTTCAGCGTCGCAAAGTACGGGCAGCAATATGAAACGGATCCTTACAATTCCAATTGCGGCGATGGACTCCTGCCCGATGGAAAAACGCAGATCGTGAACGACCCGGCCGACGCCTACCAGCCGATGGACGAGACATTCGCCCAGCAGTGGGTTGGCTACATCCTGAACAGGTACGGTCCCGCGAGTGCGGGCGGCGTTCGCTTGTGGAGCATGGATAACGAACCGGAATGGTGGTACGGCGTGCACATCGACATCTACCAGCAGGCCGCCACCTACGACGACATGCTGACGCGCAACCTGAGACTGGCGCAGGCCGTGAAGGGCGTCGACCCCAGCGCGCTGATCACCGGCCCGGTGCCGGGGGGCTGGTCGGGAATGCTGTTCTCCAGGGCGGATATGGATAGCGGCTGGGGTACGGCGCCGTATCAGTATTGGGACAATCCTACCGACCAGAAGGCGCACGGCGGCGTGCCGTGGATTCCATATTACCTGCAGCAGATGAGCCAGTTCGAGCAGACCAATGGCTTTCGCCTGCTGGATTACCTGGACGTGCATGGCTATATCGCTCCAGGGACTCTCAGCTCGACGCAGGGCGACAGCGCCATGGAGACTCTGCGCATGACTTCCACGCGCGCCTTCTGGGACCCGAACTACATTGTGCCGGACGGAGGAATTAACGACGCCACCGGCAATCAAGTTGCGCCGCAATTGGTTCCACAACTGCACCAGTGGGTGGACCAGAACTACCCAGGAACCAAGACGGCGATTACCGAATATAGCTGGGGAGCGCTGAACAGCATCACGGGAGCCATCGCGCAGGCCGATATTCTGGGGATCTTCGGCGCCTACAGCCTCGACATGGCGACGCTCTGGGGGCCCCCCGCTCCCACCGATCCCGGCGCGTTCGCGTTTGAGATGTTCCTCAATTACGACGGAAACGGCTCCGCGTTCGGCGGCACCAGCGTCTCGGCAACCGCCAGCGCTCCCGATACGCTCTCGATTTATGCGGCGCAGCGCGTGGATTCGGCGCTTACGATCCTGGTGCTCAATAAAACCACCGGCGACATTGCCGACACTGTGAGCCTGGCGAATTTCACGCCCGCCGGTACGGCGCAGGTCTGGCAGTACAGCCAGGCGAATCCCGGCGGCATCGTGCGGCAGGGATCCGACGTACCCACTGGCGGAAACCAGGTCGCGCTGACCTTCCCCGCGTACTCCATGACCCTGTTGGTGATTCCGCAAGCGCAGAGCGCCATGAGCGTGCCGCAACCGGTAGTGACCGCGGTCACCAACGCCGCCTCGTACGCCGCCGCCGGCGTCTCTCCGGGAGAGATCGTAACTATCTGGGGCCAGTCGCTAGGACCGGCGGCAGGCGCCCTCGCGCAACCATCGAACGGCCTGTGGGGCACTTCGTTTGACGGTGTGCAGGTTTTCTTCAACGGCAATCCCGCGCCAGTCTATTACGTGTCGGCTACGCAACTGAATGCGATAGTGCCCTATGAAATCGCGCCGCTTCAGAACGTGAACGTGGTGGTGGTGTATCAAGGGAATGCGTCCGCTCCGTTCCAAGTTCCGGTGGCGGCCGTCAAGCCCGGCATCTTTACCAAGAATTCTTCCGGAAGCGGTCAGGGCGCGATTCTGAACCAGGACTACACCCTAAATGGCCCGGCAAAACCGGCCTCTCGCGGCCAGTATGTCTTCATTTATGCCACCGGCGAAGGACTCACTAACCCGCCCGGCGTGGACGGCCGCATCAGTGGGACACCGCTGCCTAAGGTCGCGCTTTCCTGCTCGGCCACCATTGGCGGCCAAAACGCGACGCTGAACTATTGTGGAGAAGCTCCGGGCGCGACGGCGGGACTGGTGCAAGTGAATGCGCTGGTACCGGAGTCGGTAACGCCGGGCAATAGTGTGCAGGTGAGCATCGCGATCGGAAACGTAGCCAGCCAGCCGGGAGTAACTCTCGCGGTGAAGTGACGGGGCGCACGCTTCGGCGCGCCGCGGCGAACTTCAGTTCGCAGGATATCCCCGCGTGGGCCGCCCAAGTTACAATATCATTACATTGCTGCGAGGGGCCATGTCCGCACGAAGAGCGATCGTAATCGCCGCAGTGGCGTGCGTAGGAATCCGTGCGCAGCAAGCCCCGTCAATCAATGCGGGAGGCGTAGTCAATGCGGCCAGCGACGCACCCGGGCCGGTTGCGCCGGGCAGCATCGCTTCGGTCTATGGAACTTTCCCGCTGAGCGCGTCCTTCAAGGCCACGGGTGTGCCGCTCCCCACGAACCTTTCCGGGCTTTCGCTGCAGTTCGGTGGGGCGACGGCAGCGCCGCTGTTTTATGCATCGGACTTACAGGTAAACCTGCAGGCGCCATGGGAACTCGCCGGGCAGGCGCAGACTTCACTTACGGCCACGCTGGGTGGCCAGACGAGTTCCGCGCAGACGGTGGCGCTCGCGCCATTCGCGCCCGGCATCTTCAGCACGAACGCGCAAGGTACCGGTCAAGGCGCGATCCTCGATTCTTCCAATCGCCTGGTCGATTCTTCGAATCCGGCTACGCCAGGCAGCACCTACATACAGATCTACTGCACTGGTCTGGGCCCGGTGAGCAATCAGCCGCCGACTGGTGCTCCGGCGCCGAGCGGTCCGCTGGCCGAAACGCCCACGACTCCGACCGTGACCATTGGAAACGTGGCTGCCACCGTGTCGTTCTCCGGTCTCGCGCCGGGCTATGTAGGCCTCTATCAAGTGAACGCGTTAGTGCCAGCCGGCACGCCCGCGGGAGATGCGCCAGTCGCGATCTCCATTGGTGGCGCAAGCTCCAACACCGTGACCATAGCGGTAGGACCCGCGACTGCGCCGCAATCGAGCGTCAGCGCCGCGGGCGGCATCACGCTGAATAACGTCTTCGTTCCGCTGCTATACAGTTGGAGCACGCCGATCCAGGTCCAGGGAAGTGGTTGGAAATCGGGCGAGACCGTCACAACCAGCTTGCATGGGCCGCTCAACTGGCCGGCCGCGCCGCCGGCCGATCTCTCCTTAGGCTCCCTCACCGCAAGTGCCTCCGGGAGTATCTCGGGTAGCTTCACCATTCCATACGACAGTGGCGTGGTAGGCCCCACGGCGCGCATTCCCAGGCCGGGGACCTACCAGGTCTCTGCTACCGGTTCGGTTTCGGGGACGGTGGCAGCGGGCGCTACCATCAGCATTTGTGTGGCGACCGAGCAGGGGTCCGGCTTCACTATCAACTGGGGCTCAGCGCGCGGCGGCCGCCTGGGCGTCTTTCCGGGCAGTCTCACCGATGACTCGCCGGAGAGAACCGACCCGGAATGGGTAACGGTGTGGCACGGGGCGCCGGTGTCGGCCTATGGGACCATAGCGGCGAATGGATCGAACCCCGACGGCCAACCTGCGCTGATTTCGCACACCGATTATCCGGGGACGCATTACGCGCACGACGCGAACTTCTATTTCACGCCGGATCCGGAATACCAGTGGCTGGTGGGGACCCACAACTACTATGCAAATGCGCCATCGCAGCCGGGCGCCGCGCCGGACATCATCGAGATCGAATGGGAGACACTCAACGCGGGTAACACGACCAGCTACGGGCAAGGCGACATCGGCCTGCCTATCTGGGCCAATCCTACGGTTGGCGACCGCCTGTTCGTCGTGGGCCGCTGGATACTGGATGCGGGTCATCCGGACACCGGAGACAACACCGAGATACACCCGCCGCGGCTGATAGCCACCATGCGGCAGCGTCCGGCCGCGGTGGCTGGAAGCGGCGCGCGCGCTTCGCAGGTGGACATCTACGTCAGCGGCCATGGCGGTGGCGCCAACCAGATCGACCCGCCCGGTCTGACAGAGGAGCTTGACCATAGCGGCTATGGGGGCGGCCGCATCGAGGATGTATTAGATTCGGCGCAACAGCAAACTTATTATGCCGCGGGTCCGGCTTCTGCCCTACTGGCAGCCCTTGTAAGTCAGTTGGTGCAAGAGATGACTGGCGAGCCTCTGACCGGACCGATCGAGACCGTGGCGGGCCCCAGCGCATTCCCGTGGGGAACGGCCGGCGTCGAAGATATGCCAATCAATGACATGGATTACGACTTTGACGTCCCACTGCCGCCTCCGCCGCCCAGCGCTACCGCGATTCAGATGCAAAGCATAACGCATCCGCAGCACAGCACCACCGTGAATGAGATCGTGACTTATGAAAGCCCGGTGAATGGCTTGCCCACCGCAGCCCACGTGCATTTGCCTTACTTGGGCGCCGACAACGGGATCTACGCCCGGACCCTGCAGTTCGCGTGGAACCAGTTCAGCTCGCCGGGCAGTCACTTCCGGGTCCAGCTTACGGGCATCCAGGTGACTGACAGTTCCGGACCGTGGCAGTTATGGGCGGACGTGAGCGGGCAATGGGCCTATCTCTCCGGCCTGGCGCCGGGCTTGCTGACTACGCAGAACGGCCAGACCGTAAGCATTCCGGGCGCAAGTTATGACGTTTACGCGCAGAGTACGGATACGATCCGGCTATTGGTCCAGGGATACCGAGCCGAATGCATCGATACGCTGTTTGGGCAACTGTTTGGACAAACGGCGTACAACGGCGGGCTGACACTTATAACCCAGTGCGGCTACACCGATAACACGGACTTGGGCGGAGCATTGCTGACGCTTCCACCGGTGCAGGCGTCGGCGGGAACTTACACGATTGCGGCCATGGACAACAACAATCCTCCGCAAAGCCACTTTCAGGTGCAGGTCAGCGTGGAATACGTGTCGGGCCCGTAGCGGGTAGTGGCGCACGCTTTAGCAGGGCCGCCGGCTGCGCCGGTTTCGTGGCGCAGGCGCTCCCGCCTGCCGCGCCGACACTCTTGTCGGCGCAGGCGAGAGAAGCTCGCCAGGATTTGGCATTTGTCCACGCAAGCGCAGTTACCGCACCGCAAACCGGTGTCGAACAAGGCCACAGATGAGCGTGCGGTGCCCGCTGGGCCGGGCGGGCTTCAGTCCGCCGAATACCGACTGTGGGCTGAAGCCCACAGCAGCACGCTGAAGCGGGCGCCACGAGCCTCAGGGCTGCTCATAAGCGCCGATATCGATATTAGCGCCCTGCACCCGCGGATTGCCCGCGAAATCGAGTGTCCCGACCACCGGGGCCCCCAGGTTGATGCCCGCATTGACGGCCGGCGAGGAGGGTTGGACCTGCAAGTCCGGTATCGACGTGCTGAGAAATAGAGGATTCGCGAAGCTGGAGTGGGCATCCTGGCCCGTGGCGGACCGGTACGCCGCAAAGCCGGTATATTTCGTTCCATTCCAATCCCAGATTCCCGCCGAGGAGCCCGTAGATGAGAAATAGAGGTTGTAATCCACAGTCGCGGGAGTGGGGGACGAATCCGTGAAGTTATGAACGAACAGGCCCTGCGTAGTCGCGTTGACGATGTTGTTTTCGAAGATATTGTTCGTCGCGTAGAATTGAATCTGGAATTCTCCGCTGCCCGTATTCTTCGTGTCATCCATGAAAAGAGTATTATTTACGACCGTGCAATGGTCGGTGCCGCCGACGTTAGCGGCGTATCCACCGATACTGATGCCAGCCGAGTTTGCGCGATAGACCAGGTTGCTGCGCGTCGTGACATAGCTGGTGACATGGCCCGAGTGCTCGCTGGCCATTTCGATGGCAAGATCTACGTTGTGGACCAGATTCCGCTCTATGGTAATCTCGGTGCCGCCGTCTACGTAGATGCCATCCGCCGCGTACTGCCGGCCGTATGCGGGGTTATCGTAGGACGTGATGTTATAAACGACGTTGCCGCTGATCTCGCCGTTGCGCGCCTGGTCGTAAGCGGGGTCGGGAGACACGCCCTCGAAGCCGATCGCGTCAATCCCAATATTATTGTTGTCGTGAATGAGGTTGTTGGCGACGGTAAAGGTATCCACGTTGCCGTCGAGCGAGAGCGACTCACTGCATCCCGTCGTCAAGTGGTAAATCTGGTTGCCGCTAATCGTCAGGTTGTTAATGGAGGCTGGAGCGCTGCTGCCATAGACGGCCATGCCAAGCGCGTTGGCATTACATCCTCTAGCCGTCGTGACGATATCGTGGATCTGGTTTCCGAGGATCTGTATAAAGCTGTCTGCGCCAGTGATGTAAATGCCGATGGGTACGATATTGACGGTGTTGCTTGTATAGTTCCGGATCTCAAATCCACTGATGGCGAGATAGCTTTGGTTCAGGATGGTGAACAGGCCATACTGGCCGCCTGGAATCGACAGGCCGGTGCCGTCCAGCACGGCTGTCTGGCCCGGATAACTCTCAAACGTGATGTAGCCGGCGGTGGCGGAGCCGGAGTTCGGGAAGGTCACCGTTTCGTTATAGACGCCTCCCATCACGTAGACGGTGTTGCCCGCTACGGCGGTGTTGGCGGCGTGCTGGATCGTGAGCCAGGGCGAACCAAAGCTGCCGTTGTTGCTATCGCTCCCGGTGGTGGCCACGTAGAAGGCAGTGCCGGTTCCGATGGTGATGTTGGCGTTGGCGACCGCGGCCGGGGTCTGCTGCGAAACAGCAGTCACGATCGCGATGGCGGGACTGGGAATCGCAGTGGGCGCGGTATAGACTCCGGCCGCTGTAATTGTGCCGGTTGCGGAGCTGCCTCCGATCACGCCGTTCACTTCCCAGGTGACGGCGGTATTCGTCGTGTTCACCAATGTGGCCGCGAATTGCTGAGACCCGCTGGGTTGCACAGACACAGACGCGGGCGAAATGCTTACTGCCACTTGCGGAGCGGTAAGGAAGACGATGGCCGATGCCGACTCGGCCGAATTCGCGTGCGAAACCGCTGTGACCGACACGGCGGCAGGGCGGGGAACAGCCGAAGGGGCGGTGTAAAGACCCGTGGCGCTGATCGTGCCAACGGTCGAGTTACCTCCAGTTACCCCGTTCACTTGCCAGCCGACTCCCGTGTTACTCGAGTTGCGCACCGTGGCGGTGAACTGGCGGGTCTGACCTATAGCCAGTGTGGCGGAGGTCGGGACAATTGCGACGCTCACCGTGGCTGCGCCAAGGGCGGCCGGAAGCGCGGAGAGCGCCAGCATGATAAATACGGCAATTCGGTTCCAGCTCATATTCGGAGGACTCCTGTGCCTAGTTGCTGCCGATCCCGATCTTGGTTCCGATCGCCTCACCTGAGACAATCAATTCCACGCGGCGGTTCTGCTGCCTGCCGGCGGCGGTTTTGTTGGACGCGATGGGCGTGGTATCGCCGAATCCGGAAGCGCTCAAGCTTTCGCTCGTCAGTCCTTGCGAGCCCAGATACGCGACTACCGCCTCGGCGCGCTTCACCGAGAGCTTCTGGTTGAATGCAGGCGTGCCCGTGCTATCGGTGTGTCCTTCGGCGGCCAGCTTCAAGCCCGGATGCGCGATCACGATGCCCGCGAGTTTCGCCAGCTTCTCGCGCGCCGCCGGCCGCAGCGTGTACTGGCCGGTATCGAACAGCACGTCGGCCATGGTGACCACCAGTCCACGATCCGTGTCCTTGGTCTCCAACACCGCGTTGAGCTGCTGCAGAAGCTGCTGGCGAAGCTGTTGCTTTTCCAGTTCGGCCTGTTGGCGCAAACGATCGGCTTCCGCCGCCTCGCGCTGCGCTTTCTCGGCTGCGGCCTGCGCCGCCTGTGCGGCAGCCGCGGACTGCGCTTGCGCCGCCTCGGCCCTGGCGCGCTCGGCAGCATCCCGGGCCGCGGCCAATTCCGCTTCCAACCGCCGTTTATCCGCGGTGGCTTTCTCCGCTTCGGCTTGCGCGCGGCGGGCGGCTTCGGCCTTGCGCGCGGCTTCCGCCTGCTCGCGGCGCTGTTGCTCATCCTCGGCCTGGCGCTTGGCCTCGGCCTCGCGCGCCGCGGCGGCCACGCGTTCCTTGTCCAGGGCTTCTTCCTCCTCGCGCTTGAGGGCGATCACGCGCGCGTCTTCGGCCGTTTGCGCGGCCTCCCGCGCAATCATGATGGCCGGCTTCCGCTCCTTCCGCCTCAGATAGCTCTCGGCCTGCTGCAGCGCTGCCTGCGCCTTCTGGAAGGAATCCGCCGCGTACTTATCGGCGCCCGACGACTGCGCGATCTGCACCGCGTTGCGCGCCTCATAGATTTCCACCGGCACCTTCGGATCCGGCGTCAGTTGCAGAACGTTGGCCAGCTTCTGATATTGACCGCGCTGCAGCAGTTCGTATTTCGCATCGATAAGCTCGAACTTACCCAGCGTGTCCGGCCGGACCTCATTCTCCATGACGATCACGTCGCTCGGCTGGGTCACCGAGAAGTAAGGCTCAGCAGTCACGATCAAGCCGAAAACCTGCAGGTCCGTGGTGACTTTCAAGCTGCTCTTGCCGCCGTCGAGCAGGACCTCGCCGAGGTTCTTGGGCCGCCCCTCGGGCGAGACCGCCCACAGCACATAGGTCAAGTACTCGGCGCCGAACTGGTTGGCGGGACCCACGTCGCGAAAGGTTGCGTCAATGCTGATGGCGCCCTGCCGGCTATCCACCTTCGCATGGCCCTTGGCACGCGGCATCGCCGAAGTGCCTGCGAAGTCTATCTCCGTGGAGCCGCTGCGATGCCGGTAATTAATAGCTTTGGTCGAGTGCGCGACTACGTTTACTTTGAAGACCGGCGTGGGCATTTCGGTCGTTTGCGTCTGCGCGGCCAGGGATGCGCCGAGCATCGCGGTCAGGGCGCAGAGCTTCGCAAGGAGCCGTCCCTTGTGGCGTGCAGTGTGCCGAAAAACACAAATGTTCATGATAGTGTTTGACCTCGCTGTTCGTCGTTCCATCGTACTAAAGAACCCCGGAGCCAATCAATTTGACGAGGGTGCATACTGGAACGAAGCCCGATGGAGAGCATAGACTACCTCCGCGAGTTAGCCGCCGTGGCGCCGGACCGCGGCTCGGCCAGCCTGCATGAGCGCCATGCCGCGGAGTGGATTGCGCAGCGGCTGCGATGCATGGGCTACACGGTGAGCGAGCAGAATTCCACTAATTTGTCGGACCCGGTCTGGGCATCCCTGTATTTGGCGGACACTGGGAGTGACCGGCGGCCCGAGAGAAAAGGAAGGGTGCATCCGGCCGCGATCCGCAGGAGCTTTCTAAGGCTGGGAAAGGCGGGCGTTCGCATTGTCAATCAGACCCTTCCTGCGGAAGCGACCTTTTCTAAAAGACACCGCAGCCCAGAGGTTCGTTCCCAATGGTGACAGAGATCGGAAAACGCCCGCGTGCTCGCGTCGCACTTAGGAACGGTTTATGGATCGGCCAGAAGCCCCCTAGCTGCTAAACACCACTTGGAAACTGACCCGCTAACGGCGTTTGAGTTCGGATGCGCGCCTCCTCGTATCGCGACCTTCGCCCTCAATCGCGGCTAACCACAACCCCGCGCGCCGCCACGCGCACAGGCAGCACCGTAGCGCCTTCGCACTGGATGGCTTCGCTCACCCGTTCCTTGGCCCCGCGCTCCACCAGAAAAAAGACGCAGCCGCCTCCACCCGCGCCGCAGACCTTGGCGCCCACTGCGCCGGCGCGCCGGGTGACCTCCACCAGCCGGTCGATCAGCGGCGTCGTAATCCCTGGTGCGTTCCTCTTTCGGTTGGCCCACTCTTGCCGCAGCAACCGCGCGACTTCGTTCCAGTCGGGTTTCTCCAGCGCCTGGCGCACGCCGCGGGCGATTTCCGCGATGCGGTCGAAATTGCGATGCACGGCGCGATCGCCATCGAGGTGCGCCTTCATGACCTCCCAGTTGTTGATTCCGGAATTGCGCGGAACTCCGGTATAGGCCAGGACCACGCGCGCGTTGAGGTCTTCCAGATCCACCGCGACGGGCTTGCGCGCGATGCCGCACTCGGTCAGCTCGATGGCGCTCACGCCGCCGTACATCGCAGGGTAATAATCCTGGCAGCCGGTGGGCACGCGAATGATCTGGGCTTCGATGTTCTGGCCGATCTCCCGCAGCTTTTCGAGCTTATGGCCGGCGTGGGTGAGCTTGTTGAGCGCCGCGGCCAGCGCGATGATCAAGGTGGATGAGCCCGAGATGCCGGCGCCTGCTGGAGCCTCCGAGTCGGTGACCAGGTCCAGGCCGGTCGTAGGCGCGAAGTAGCGCAGCATATAAGCGGCCAGCGGCAGCTTGTAACGTTTGGCGGCACGGAGCGCGGCGAGCGACGCGAATTCCTCTGCGTCCTTCAGATCGCGCGACCGCAAGGTGATGCGCGCGTCTGCGCGGGTTTCAATCACGCAGCTTGCGTAGCGATCCACCGCGAAGTTCACAGTGACCGGGCTCGCGTGGAACAGGTACAACGGCCATATGTCGATGGTGCCGCCGGCGATATCCACCCGGCAGGGTGCTTTTGCTGATATCTTCATGTGTAGTGCCTGCCCGCCGTATCCTGCAGCTCGGCGATCCCTTGTTGCGCACCGTTTCCGCGCCGGTAAGCGCGCCCTCCGCGGCGCTGCCGGTCTTCACGGATTTGCGCGCCACGCTTCACGAATTCCGCCGCACGCGCGGGTTCGGTCGCGGGATCAGCGCGGTGCAGATCGGCGCATTGCAACGTCTAATATATATCGAATTCGAAGGCGCCGCCTACGCCATTCGCAATCCGGAGTACGAGTTTCGGAGCGCCAACAAGCTCCGCCTCTGGGACGATTGCTTCTCGTTCCCCGATCTGCTGGTATTTCTGGAGCGCAGTGAGACAGTCACGGTGCGCTACGACGACGAGGACGGGAACGTGCGGC
>Ga0187858_10001423_pt1 | contig 26663 bp, 18 predicted proteins | sample June2016WEW_8_15_FD_133015 | JGI IMG/M metagenome (GOLD analysis project Ga0187858, IMG submission 133015) | Peatland microbial communities from SPRUCE experiment site at the Marcell Experimental Forest, Minnesota, USA - June2016WEW_8_150 | ecosystem: Environmental > Terrestrial > Soil >...
ACCGATGCCGCGCTCGCGAAGCTCGGCGCCGGCCTCAAACGCGTGCAACTCCAGTCCATGATCTCCCAGGCCGTGCAGAACAAGCGGCCCTTGACTACCAAATTCCTCACGCAGCGGAAGAAGGAGCTGATCGAAGCCGAATCCGGCGGTCTCCTGGAGTTCATCCAGAGCCGCTTCGATTTGTCGATGGTGGCCGGACATGCGCCGGCGAAGAAGAAACTGCAGGACGCGGCCGCGGCCATACGCTCGGGCAACACGGACGTGCTGCCCATGGGATACGTGATCTGCGGCCCTGTGGGCACCGGCAAGACTTTTCTGACCACCTGTTTCGCCGGTGAAGTAGGCATCCCGGTGGTCGCGCTCAAGAATTTCCGCAGCATGTGGCAAGGCGTAACCGAGGGCAACCTCGAGCGGGTGCTGAATCTGCTGCAGGCCATGTGCCCGATCGCCGTGATGGTGGACGAGGCCGACGCGCAGTTGGGCAACCGTTCCATGTCGGGCGACAGCGGCGTGAGCAGCCGGGTCTTCGCGCAGATCGCGCAGTTCATGGGCAACACAGAGCTGCGCGGTAAAGTGATCTGGTTCCTGCTCACCAGCCGTCCGGACCTGCTGCCGGTCGACCTGAAACGGCAGGGCCGCGCCGAGGAGCACATTGCCCTGTTCTATCCCGATACAGATGACGAGCGGCTGGCGATGTTGCGCGCCATGCAAAGGAAGACCGGAACGAAGCTGCCCTCGCCGGATGCCGAGAAGTTCTTCTTGGATCACTCCGGCCAGCTCTCGGGCGCCGACGTGGAAGCCGTGCTGATCCGCGCGCGCATGAATTCCGTGCTGGAAAATAAGGCGGCCATCGATCTGGACGACCTGAAATCCGCGCTCGAAGATTTCATTCCACCGTCTTATCCCACGGAGATCGAGATGCAGAACCTGGCTGCGGTTCTGGAATGCACCAGCCGAAGCCTGTTGCCGCCCAAATACAAGGACATGGACCGGGCGGAAGTGGTGCGGCGGGCGAAGGAGCTGGCGCTTTTGAGCAGGGAGTAGGGCACCGTCCCGGCCGCGGGCCGCTCATCGTGGATGAGATCCACGCTGTGGCGGACGATAAGCGCGGATCGCATCTTGCCTTGACTCTCGCGCGCCTGGATGCGGTGGCGCCGCTGCCGGCGGCCCAAGCCGCAGAATACCACAGGCCTCAGAAATTGCGACAATAGCAGGCAGGTGCGTATGACGATCACCCTTCGACCGGAGAATGAAAAACTGATCGCCCAGGCCATGCAGACGGGCGCCTACCAGAGCCCGGATGAGGTCATCGACCGGGCTTTGCGAATGTTGCACTCCGAAGAGGAGTGGCTCCTTGACCACAAGGCTGAGATAACCGAAAAAATCGAGCGAGCTTTCGGGCAGTTTGACCGCGGTGAATTCTTCTCGGCCGAGGAGTCGCAAGCCGACATGGAAGAACGCAAGGCGGCATGGTTTCGCAAACGGCGCTGATGACGCCGCTCTACGAGGTTTCCGCCGAGGCGCAGAACGACCTTTTTGAAACTGGCGCCGCATTGCAGATGACAGCGTGGCATTGGCTAACCGCATCGAAGGCGAGTTTTACGAATTGTTCGCGTTCCCTGGGGCGGATGCCGGGTCAGGGACATGTTCGCAAAGACCTCACGTAGCGCCCTGTCTTGTTTTTTTCACTATACTCGCTCTTGATCGTGTATCAGGCGGACGTGAAGCCGATCCGCATCATGGCCGTGCTTCGCGGCCGGCGTAACGTGAAGCGCGTTCTGCGAGAGCGAATCTGAAGAAGCATGCCCGCAACGCGGTCCCACGATGACCCTGTCAAGATAACCTTCAAGAGCAGCCTCGAGTTCAGGAAATAACCCTTTCCGGCGTCCACCTCCCGCTGCCGCTAAAATAGATGAAGTGGCACTCTCCCCCCTCGCTGAATTCGATCCCCTAGTGCGCGACTGGTTCGCCCGCCGCTTCGCCGCCGCCACGGAGCCCCAACTCCTCGGCTGGCCGGAGATCCGCTCAGGTCACGACATCCTTATCTCCGCTCCCACCGGCTCCGGCAAAACGCTCGCCGCCTTCCTCCTGTGCCTCGATCGCCTGGTGCGCGCCGCTCGCCTCGGCCCGCTGCCGAACCAGACCGAAGTCGTCTACGTCTCGCCGCTCAAGGCGCTGAGCAACGATATTCGCATCAACCTGGAAGTGCCGCTCTCAGAAATCGCCGCGATGGCGGCCGAACAAGGCATTCCGCTGGCGCCCATACGCTCCGCAGTCCGCACCGGCGACACGCCCGCATGGGAGCGCCAGCAGATGGGCAAGGAGCGGCCGCACGTGCTGGTCACCACTCCCGAATCGCTTTACATCCTGCTGACCGCGGAGAAGCCGCGCGACATGCTGCGCACCACCCGGACCATCATCGTGGATGAAATCCACGCCGTGGCGGACGATAAGCGCGGCTCGCATCTGGCCTTGACTCTCGCGCGTCTGGATGCTCTGGTCACAGCCGCCGGCGGTCCCAAGCCGCAGCGCATCGGCCTCTCGGCCACCGTGAAACCTATCGAAGAGGTCGCCCGATTCCTGAGTGAAACAGCCCGCATCGTCAACGTGGGACACCGCCGCGATATGGAACTGGCAGTCGAGGTTCCCAAGGACGAGCTCGGGCCGGTCGCCAGCAACGAAATGTGGGGCGAGATCTACGATCGCGTGGCGGATTTGATCCGGGCACATCGCACCACGCTGGTCTTCGTCAACACGCGCCGCCTCTCCGAACGCGTCGCGCATCAGCTTGCCGAGCGCCTCGGCGAGCAGGCCGTGCTGCCGCATCATGGCAGTCTTTCGCGCCGCTTGCGCCTGGAAGCCGAAGCACGGCTCAAAGGCGGCGAATTGCGCGCGGTGGTGGCAACTGCTTCGCTGGAACTGGGCATCGATATTGGCACGGTGGATCTCGTCTGCCAGATTGGCTCGCCGCGCTCCATCGCGGTGGCGTTGCAGCGTATCGGACGATCGGGCCACTGGGTCGGCGCACGGCCGAAAGGGCACATCTTCGCAACTACGCGCGATGAACTGATCGAGTGCGCCGCCGTGGTACGGGCAATTCGCAGCGGCGCGCTCGACCGCACGGAGATCCCCGACGCGCCGCTCGATATACTCGCGCAGCAGATCGTGGCCGCTTGCGCTTCCGAAGAATGGAGCGAGGAAGCGCTCTTCGCGCTGGCCCGGTCCACGTATTCTTACCGTGCGCTCGACCGCCGCGATTTCGACGACATTCTCACTATGCTCAGCGACGGCATCGCCACGGCTCGCGGACGCGCCGGCGCATATCTGCATCGCGACCAGGTGAACCACCGTGTGCGGGGACGGCGCGGCGCGCGGCTGGCCGCCATCACCTCCGGCGGCGCCATTCCGGATAACGCCAACTACCTGGTGGTCGCGGAGCCCGAGGGCGCGACGGTGGGAACCGTGGACGAGGATTTCGCCGTGGAAAGCATGGCGGGCGATGTGTTCCTGCTGGGCACGACTTCGTGGCGCATACGCCGCGTCGAATCCGGGCGGGTTCGCGTGGAAGATGCGCACGGCGCCGCCCCGTCGATTCCATTCTGGAACGGCGAAGCGCCCGGCCGGACCGCGGAATTGTCTGCCGAAGTCTCCAGACTGCGCACAGACATCGTGGCCACGCCGCAGACAGATTGGCTGCTCGGCGAATGCGGCCTCGACCGCCTCGGCGCGGAGCAGGCCGTCGCTTACGTGCTCTCCGGAACGCGCGCGCTCGGCTCGCTGCCCGCTTCCGGCCACGTGGTAGCCGAGCGATTCTTCGACGAAGGCGGCGGCATGCAATTCGTGCTGCACGCCCCGTTCGGCGCGCGCGTCAATCGCGCCTGGGGACTGGCGCTGCGCAAGCGCTTCTGCCGGACTTTCAACTTCGAGCTACAAGCCGCGGCGACCGACAATGGCATCGTGTTGTCCCTGGGTGAGCAGCATTCTTTTCCGCTCGAAGCAGTATTCGAATTCCTGCGCCCCGAAACCGTCGAAGACGTACTCACGCAAGCGCTGCTGGATGCGCCCATGTTCACCGCGCGTTGGCGCTGGAATGCGTCGCGTGCGCTGGCCATCTTGCGTTTTTCGCACGGCGCGCGTGTGCCCGCGCCCTTGCAGCGCATGCGCGCCGACGATTTGCTGGCCGCCACGTTCCCCGATCAGGCCGCCTGTGCCGAAAATCTCACCGGACCCCCGCGTATTCCGGACCATCCGCTCGTCAAGGAAACCATTCAGAATTGCCTCTACGAGGCGATGGATCTGCGCGGCCTCATCGACGTGCTCGCGGCGATCCGCAGCGGCGCCATACGCACGTCCGCCATCGACACGCCGGAGGCCTCGCCCTTTTCGCACGAGATTCTGAACGCAAATCCCTACGCGTATCTGGATGACGCGCCGCTGGAGGAACGCCGGGCGCGGGCCGTGCAGTTGCGCCGCACGGTACGCACCGATTTCGTGGAAGGCGCGGGTGCGCTCGATCCGGAGGCCATCGCGCAAGTGGCTGCCGAGGCTTGGCCCGTTGTGCGCGATCCCGATGAGCTGCATGAGGCGCTGTTGACCTTGATCACCGTTCCGCCCGTGGCCGAATGGGAGCCATTCTTCGCACCGCTGGTAGAAGCGGGCCGCGCCGCGACACTGAGTTGCTTGGCAGACGACACGACCACCATCCACCAGCCGGGGTACCCTCTGGGTCCCACCAGCCACGGCGAGCATGGCTCGCCTGCGGTGTTTTGGACGCCCGCCGAGCGCTGCCTGATCGCGCGGACCGTGCATCCCGATGCCACCCTGGAGCCCCCGATCGAAGGCGTGCTGCCGCCGCGCGGCATTCCCGAAACCGAGGAGGGTTGCGCGGCCGAAATTCTGCGCGGCTGGTTCGAATCCGGTGGTCCCTATCGTGGTTCCGAACTCGCCGCGCGCCTGGCGATGCCGCGCCCGCTGGTCGAATCCGCACTGGCGCAGCTTGAAGCCGAGGGCCAAATTCTGCGCGGGCGCTTCACGCCCGGCGCCGCGAACGACGAGCCCGAGTGGTGCCATCGCCGCCTGCTGGCGCGCATACATCGTCTGACGATCGGCCGCCTGCGCCGTGAGATTGAGCCGGTCTCTACCGCCGATTTCGTGCGCTTCCTGCATCGCTGGCAGCACGCCGCGCCCGGCACGCAGTTACACGGCGCCGATGGCGTAATGCACATCGTGAAGCAGCTTCAGGGATACGAGATCTCCGCCGCTGCGTGGGAAGCCGAGGTCCTGCCGCGCCGCGTCGCGCGCTATAGTCCCGAGCTTCTGGACCAGCTTTGCCTTTCGGGTGAAGTCATGTGGGGCCGGCTTTCGCCGCATCCTGCGTTCGAGCACGAAGACGGCCCGCGCCCGCACCGTGTGCGCCCCACGCGTGTCGCGCCGTTGACCCTGTTCCTGCGCGAGGATGCCGAGTGGCTGCTCTCCGGCCCGCAGCCCGCCGCGGACGCCGCGCTCTCGCATCCGGCTCGCGAGGTGCTGGCCGCATTGCAGCAACGCGGCGCTTCGTTCTTCCCTGAATTGTCGCGGGCCACCGGACGGCTCGCCAGCGAGGTGGAAGATGCGCTCTGGGAGCTGGTGGCTGCCGGCCTGGTCACCGCGGATGGCTTCGAAAATCTCCGCTCGCTGTTGGATCCCAAGCGACGGCGCGGCGAAGGCCGCGGAAGGCAAGCGCGTCCCCGGCATGCGGCCGGACGCTGGGCGCTGCTGCGCCACGTCTCGGATCCGCGCGGCGAGATTTCGCCGGCTCCGTTCGCCCGCCAGTTGCTGCAGCGTTGGGGCGTGGTCTGCCGCGACCTGGCGGTCCGCGAAACGCTGGCGCCACCCTGGCGCGACATCCTGGTGGAATTGCGCCGCATGGAAGCGCGTGGTGAAATCCGCGGCGGCCGCTTTGCCGCCGCATTCCTTGGCGAGCAGTTCGCCTTGCCCGAAGCGCTCGACTTGTTACGCGCGGTGCGCCGCGCGGGCGAATCTGGCGTTCTTCCGGATGCGGCTCCGGCCGACCCGCTGCGAATGGCAGGCATGCTACTGCCCGGTCCGCACCGCAGCGCAGTCGCTCTCACCGCCTGACGGCGCTCGCGTTCATGGCCGGGATCCATTGTTCCGCTCGGCTTCGACGATACCTGTCTGCCCTCTGAACTCGCGCAATCGATCCGAGCGATGTAGAATTTGGGCATGGCGCGTCCCGACCCATATGACTAGACGAACCTTTGTTGCCACCGCCGCGTTGCCGGCATTCGCCGCCAATACCCGGCTGCCTATCCGGAAAGCCGTGCTCTTCGAGATGCTGCCCAAGTCGATGAGCATCGCGGATCGCTTCAAGCTGGCGGTTGACACGGGCTTCGAAGCGACCGAGTGCCCCACCACACCAGACGATCGCACGGCTGAGGAAATCAAGAAAGCTTCGGAAGCCGCCAGGCTGCCTATCCATTCCGTCATGAACATGGCGCACTGGAAATACCCGCTCTCCTCGGCGGATCCGGCGGTGGTCGCCGAGAGTGTGAAAGGCATGCAAACGAGCCTGCGTAATGCCCACTTCTGGGGCGCCGAAACGGTCCTGCTGGTGCCTGCGGTGGTCAATCCGCAGACCAGCTACCAGGACGCCTGGGTGCGCTCGCAGCAGCAGATCCGCAATCTCCTTCCCATGGCCGAGGACTTGAAAGTCATCATCGCCGTAGAGGAGGTCTGGAACAAGTTCCTGCTCAGCCCGCTCGAATACGCGAGGTACATCGACGATTTCCAGAGCCCCTGGCTCCGCTCGTACTTCGACGTGGGCAACGTGGTGCTCACCGGATATCCGCAGGATTGGATCCGCACGGTAGGCAAGCGCATCGCGAAGCTGCACATCAAAGATTTCCGCTTCCGGAAGATGCTGGCGGAATTTGTGCCGCTGCGTGAAGGGGACATACAGTGGCCGGAAGTTCACAAAGCGCTGGCGGAGATCGGGTATCGTGGCACCGCGACGGTGGAACTGGACGGCGGCGATGCGGCGTACTTGCGCGAAGTAAACCGGCGGTTCGAGCTGATTTTGTCGGGCGGATAGGCCGCTGCCAGCAAGCCGGAGCGAGCTTCCTTGTTAAGACGCTGTTAAGCCTTCGCCTGCCGCGACGACAGATGTAACCGGCAGGTGTGCAAGCGCATCCCATTCGATAGCTATAAGTATGCAAACCCAAAGGAAGGAGCCGCGCGGCCTGTTTTCGAGGCGCCGCCTCCTCGCGATGCTTCCCGCGCTTCCGGCGGCGAAGTTGCTGATCGCCCAACAGAACCCGCAGACTGCGCCAGCTTCGGCGAGCCAGCCCACCCTGCGAACTGCGCCAGAGTCGCCGAGCCCGACCTTCTCAACCGATGTCAAGGTGGTCAACGTGTTTGCCACGGTGCGCGATAAGGATGGGCACATCGTCTCCAACTTGAGCAAGGACGACTTCGTGCTGCAGGAAGATGGACGCCCGCAAACCATCCGCTATTTCTCGCGAGAGGTCGATCTGCCTCTGACCCTCGGCCTCCTGGTCGATACCAGCATGAGCCAGCGGCGCGTTCTGGGCGACGAGCGCACCGCTAGTTACAGCTTCTTTGAACACGTGCTGCGCGAGGACAAGGACCAGGCCTTCGTGATTCACTTCGACCACGAAGTTGAACTCTTACAGGATCTGACCTCGTCCCGCCAGAAGCTCGAAAAGGCGCTGCGAGAGCTCGATGTGTCGCAAGACCAGTCCCAGCAGGGGAGCGGCCGGGGTGGGGGCGGCGGCGGTGGCTATCCTGGCGGGGGTGGTGGCTATCCCGGCGGCGGACGGCGTGGCGGCGGAGCAAGTGGGCATCACGCCGGCACCCTGCTCTACGATTCGGTTCTGCTGGCTTCCGACGAGCTGATGAAAAAGCAAAAAGGACGCAAAGCCGTCGTCGTGCTTTCCGACGGCGTAGACAGAGGCAGCAAAGTCTCCATCATGGAGGCCATCGAGCACGCGCAGCGCGCCGATACCCTGGTCTATTCCATCCTCTTCGCCGACCATGAGGGGTTTGGGGGAGGCCCCGGCTTTGGCGGCATGGGGCGGCGCGGCGGCGGCATGCCGAGGAACACCGAAGAACGCCCGGACGGCAAGAAGGTGCTCCAACGGATTTCCAGAGAGACCGGCGGGACCTTCTTTGAAGTCTCCAAGAAACAGCCCATCGACAAGATCTACGAACGCGTGCAAGAAGAGCTCCGCAACCAATACAGCCTCGGATACACTTCGGATCAGCCGAACTCCGGGACTGACTACCGCAGAATCAGCCTGATCGCCAACCAGAAGAGCCTGATCGTACAAACCAGAGAAGGCTACTATCCGATATCAACCGGGAATGAACGCTAACCCGCGGTGAATTCCCTCCCCTGTGCTACTGTCAAAAGTAGCATGGCGAAGTTTTTCTTTGGTCTGATCAGTGGAGTAATCCTCTCGATCCTGGCCGTGTTTGTGCTCTTTTTCGCTCTCGCGCGCTCGTTCCGCGAGAGTGCGCCCACCGTCGCCCAAAACTCCGTACTCGAACTGCAGCTCGACGGCGACATACCCGAGCGGCCGCCGGTGGAAGTACCGTTCGGCGTCTTCGCGGAACGCGGCACGCCGACGGTGACCAACATCTGGATGCTGCTGCGCGAAGCGGCCGTCGATGCGCGCATCAAAGCGGTCGTGCTCGAGCCTGAGTCGCTCAGCGTGGGCTGGGGAAAGCTGGAAGAATTCCGCGCCGACCTGGAGCAATTCAAGAAGTCGGGCAAGCCTGTCTACGCGTATCTGAAGGCTCCCGGCTCACGCGAATATTATGTGGCCACTGCCGCCGACCGTATCTATCTAGGTCCCACCGACTGGCTCAACGTCAAGGGCATGCGGATCGAACTGATGTATTTCAAGAATACGCTCGATAAGGTCGGCGTTAACGTGCAGGTCGAACACGACGGCAAGTACAAGGACTTCGGCGACATGTTCACGCGCACTTCCATGAGCCCGGAAACCAGCGAGGTGATGAACAGCATCGTGGACGAAGTCTATGGCAATCTTGTCACCCGGATTGCGCAGGGCCGTAAGAAGACCCCCGACGCCGTGTGGGCGCTCATCGATCAGGGACCGTTGCTGGCGAACGATGCGCTCCACGAGGGTCTGGTCGACGAGCTGCGCTACGAAGACCAGATGTTCGGCGATCTGCAACAGAAACTCAACTCCGGCGAGATTCACAAGCTCACCACTGCCAAATACCTGAAGATTTCGCCCGGCTCGCTCGGGCTGGAAGGCACCCACCGGATCGCAATGCTGGTGGGAGATGGCACGATTACGCGCGGGGGTTCGGAGGATGAAGGCGCCGATGGCATCACCGAGGAAGGCTTCAATAAGCTGCTGCGGCGCATCGCTCGCGATTCCAGCGTGGCAGGTGTGGTGGTGCGGATCGATTCGCCGGGCGGCGATGCCGTAGCTTCCGACGCGATCTGGCGCGAGATGAACCTGCTGAGTAAGAAGAAGCCCGTCGTGATTTCGATGTCCGACACGGCCGCGTCGGGCGGCTACTACATGGCGATGACCGGCGATCGCATTGTGGCATACCCCGGCACCTTGACCGGCTCCATTGGCGTGGTCTTCGGCAAACCCAACCTGCACGGGCTTTACGATAAGTTGGGCATCACCAAGGATATGATCAAGCGCGGGCGCTTCGCCGATATCGATTCCGACTACACCGAGTTGACTCCCGCCGCGCTGGAGAAGCTGAAGGACGGCATCGACGCCAACTACCGCGACTTCGTCGGCAAGGTGGCGCAGGCGCGGCGGCGCACGTTCGATCAGATCGAACCGCTGGCCCAAGGCCGAGTCTGGCTGGGCTCGCAGGCCCTTTCGCACGGCCTGGTGGACGATCTGGGCGGCCTCGACCGGGCCCTCGAATTGGTCAAGCAAAAAGCGAAGATACCGGCTTCCGAGAATGTCACCATCGTGATGTATCCGGCGCGGCGCAGCATTCTGGATCTGCTGTTCGGCCGCTCGACGGAGGGCGTCTTCGAATCGCGGCTGCGGCCGCTGCTGAAGGACTGGCCGATCAAAACGTGGGCCAAAGGCGGCCTGCTGCGCGTGATGCCTTATTCCCTGAAGGTTCAGTAGGGCCAACACTGCCGATGGCAACCGGTAAAGTAACCGTTCGCAGAATTGTGGACAAACCGAAGCGCAAACGCAGCCTGCTTCGCTTCGTCCTGTTCTGGATCGTAGCGCTCGCGCTGGGTTTCTATACCTTCTGCTGTGCCGCTTTACTGGCGCTGAAGTGGATCGACCCTCCCACCACCGCTGTGCAGATTCAGCGACGTATCGAGGCGATGGTGCACCGGCGCCCCTATCACAAGCGCTATACCTTCGTGCCGCTGAGCCGGATTTCGAAGGACCTGCAGCATGCCGTCCTGGCCTCCGAGGACGAGCGCTTCTACCAGCACCACGGCATAGACTGGACGGAGGTCCGCAAGGTCGTGGATCGGGATTTGGATCGCGGCAAGCTGGGGCGCGGCGCCTCCACAGTGACCCAACAGCTTGTGAAGAACCTGTTTCTGACGACCAGCCGGTCCGTGCTACGCAAGGCCGTCGAGTTCCCGCTGGCGGCCGTCGCCGATTTCATTCTGGGCAAACAGCGCGTGCTGGAACTCTATCTGAACGTGATCGAGTGGGGACCGGGCATTTACGGCGCGGAGGCCGCCGCGAATCAATACTACCTCGAGCCGGCGGCGCGTGTCGGGCGCGAGGAAGCCGCCCGCCTGGCGGCCGTTATCCCGCGCCCGTTAATCCGCAGGCCGGCGCGCATGGAGCAGTTGAGCGGCGATATCCTCACGAAGATGCACGAAATGGGCTGGTAAGCGTGGCGCAGGCACTTTTGCCTGCCGCGCCGGCACTCCTGCCGGCGCAGGCGAGCTTTGCTCGCCCCGGCGGGACTGAAGTCCCGCCCGGCAAGCTGAAGCTTGCGCCACTCACCTCAAAGCGGCGCCGATGATCGCCAAATCATGACTGGTCGAAATTGTTTCAAACAAACTCCCCTGTAACGGGGTCATCGTCACCATCTCATGAATATACTGGGCGATCAGGTTCAGGTCCACGAACTTCGAATTCGGCCCCAGGATAAAGAATTTCCCCGGTCCGTCCAGGTGAATGCTGCTCGCCGAGCCGGCCGCCAGCGCGCGATGCCAGCGCTTCACAAAAGTGGCGCAGCGGATGTCGCCTTCGCGCGCCGCCGCGAAGACTTCCTCCGGCTCCATATCGAGAAAGCGCAGGCGCATGGAGCGATGCCCCACGAAGCCTTCCAGGTGCCCTACCCCGCCGCAGCCGCAGTAGTGTTCTTTAGGATCCAGCGAGACGACCATGTGGCCGCCCTCCCACACACCCTCGGCCCTGGGATAACGGCCGAAGCCGACGCCGTCTCCCAGGTACCAGATGCGGACCAGTTTCTCCAGGTGGCCGCGCGTGGCGGCCACGCCCGCGGCGATGGCGTCCGCGTCGTTCATGATCAGAACGGGAACGTTCAGCCCGCCTCTGGCCAGCACGGCGGAGATGGCGGCTTCGAAGGCGCATCCCTTCATCTGCTGCAGGTTGGGGGACTCCTCCACGATCCCATTGCGGATCACGCCGGGGAAGCCCACCCCCACGCTCTCGATCTTGCTTTGCCGCGCGGCCAGCAGAACTTGTGCTCCGATCAGTTCCGCGATCGCGTCGCCGGTCATAGTCCGGAGTCCTTCGGGATTCTCCCCGGCTTCGGGAAAGACCATGACCGGCCCCGTTAGCGCATGGTCTTCCACCACGCCTACCGCGATCTGCCTGGTCGCGAGCACGCCGATAGTCTGCCCCATGTCGTTATCTCCACTCTACATTCGCGTCAGTTTGTTCAGGCCGTTGAACGCGGCGGCCTTGTAACACTCGGCCAGCGTCGGATAGTTGAACACCGTGTCCACGAAGTACTCGACGGTCCCTTTCAGAATCATGACGGCCTGACCGATATGCAACAACTCGGATGCGTCTTCCCCGATGATGTGCACCCCCAGTATTTCCTTGGTCTCGCGATGAAAGATGAGCTTCAAGCGGCCCGTGGTATCGCCGCGGATCTGGCCGCGCGCGATCTCGCGATAGAAAGCCACGCCCACCTCGTAGGGCACATCCTCATCCGTCAATTGCTCTTCGGTCTTGCCGATGAACGAGATTTCCGGAATCGTGTAGATGCCATACGGATAGGTCGCCGGGTTGGAGTGTACGGGAATCCCTAAGGCGGTCGCAGCGGCGATGCGGCCCTGCTCCATCGAAACGGAGGCCAGGCTGGGAAAGCCGATGACATCGCCCACGGCGAAAATATGCGGCTGCTTGGTGCGGAAACAGGCGTCCACCGGAATGCGCCCGCGGTTGTCGGCCTCCAGACCGGCAGCCGGCAAGTTGAGCTCCTCGACGCTGCCCTGGCGGCCGATGGCGTAGAGCAACGCGTCACCCGAGATTTTCTTCTTGCTCATCAGGTTGGCGACTACGCCGCATCCGGGCGTTTCTTCGACGCTTTCCACCTCTTCGTTGAGGCGCATGGTGACGCGGTGGTCGCGCAGATGATACGACAGGGCCTCGATCATTTCGGCGTCGGCGAACTCCAGCAGCCGCGGCCGCTTTTCCACCAGGATGACGCGCACTCCCAGCGCCGCGAACATGCAGGTGTACTCCACACCGATAACTCCACCACCCACCACGATCATGATCTTAGGAATTTCGGGCATCTGCAGGATCTGGTCGCTGTTGATAATCGTGCGGCCGTTGATGGGCACCTTTGGAGAGATGGCGGGCTTGGTGCCCGTACCGATGATGATGACGCCGGCTTCGTAATCGGATACGCCGCGGCTGCTTTCCACGCGGATGTGCGTGGAGTCCACAAACTGCGCCGTGCCGTAGATCACCTCGATGCCATTGCGCGAAAGTTGCGCCTGGGTGATATCCGTTTCGGTCTTGATCACGTGCTGCACGCGGAAGCCCAGGTCGCCCATCGTGATCTTTTCCTTGACGCGATAGTTGACGCCGTAGATACCCTGATACGCGAATCCGGTGAGGTGGAGCACGGCCTCGCGCATGGTCTTGCTGGGAATCGTGCCGGTGTTGATGCAGCAGCCGCCTACCACCTCGCGCTTTTCGACCAGGGCGACGCGCTTCCCGGACTTGGCGCCCTGAATGGCCGCACGTTGTCCGGCGGGGCCGGAACCGATGACGAGCAGATCGTATTGTTGCATGGCGGGTCTGGGTGCTCGATTTATCTTACCCGAATTCGTGGCGCAGATAAGTGCGCTTTGCGCACCGGGGGGCGGGGGGCAGGGGCCTGGGGCCAGGGCTGTGTTCGGGACCGGCTGGCGATGCAGGTCTGGCCCACGCAGACCAAGCTCTCAGCGCAGGAGTGCCTGCGCCGTGCGTTAGAGTATTTCTGAATGGAGATTGTCCCTGTCGAGATGCTGGAACACCTTGCGTTAGTCCGCGGGCTGTTTGAAGAATACTGGGAGTCGTTCGGCTTCACTCCATGTTTCCAGAATTTCGCCGAGGAGGTCGCCGGACTGCCTGGTTATTACGTGCCTCCTGGCGGCAGGCTGGCGATCGCTTTTGTCGACGGCGAGCCCGCCGGTTGCGTGGCGCTGCGCGGCTTGGACGATTCGCGCGCGGAAGCCAAGCGGCTCTATGTGCGGCCTGAGTTCCGCGGCCAAGGCATCGGCCTGGCCCTGCTTCAATGGGTGATCGGCGAAGCGCGCGCCGCCGGCTATCGCGAGGTGCTTGGCGACACCATGCCCGTGATGCGCCGGGCGCTCGACATGTATGACCAGTTAGGCTTCGAGCGAACCGAGTCCTACGCGGCGGAGCCGACTCCCGGCGCTATCTACCTCCGGCTCAAACTGTGAAGATGCGAATCGTCCTACTCCTACTGGCTGCCGTAATCTTGCCCGCAGGGGATTTCTCCTACCGGCAGGCGCTGCCCGGTTACCGTTACAGCTTTCCGCGCGATTACTTCGAGCATCCGGATTTCCGCACGGAGTGGTGGTACTACACTGGCAACCTGCGCACGGGCAGCGGCAGCCGCTTCGGATTCGAACTGGTGTTCTTCCGGCAGGCGCAGCGGCGTGGGCCCTCCGACAATCCGTCAGCCTGGCGCATCGACGATTTGTACCTGGCGCACCTGGCATTGACCGATATCGAGGACCGCCACTTCTTCCATTACAAGCGGCTGAACCGCGCGGGTCCCGGCATCGCGGGCGCCAGCCTTGAGAAGAAGCGCATTTGGAACGGCAACTGGTCGGCGCAGTGGGATGGCGACGCGCAGATTCTGGAAGCTCTCGCGGATGACTTCCGCTTCCGGCTGCAGCTCAAGCCCGAGAAGCCGCTGATCGTCAACGGCGAGAACGGCGTCAGCCAGAAGGCCGCCGGCGTGGGCAACGCTTCCTGCTACATCTCCTTTCCGCACCTGGCGGTCGAAGGGCAGATCAATGGACAGGCCGTCACGGGCACGGCCTGGATGGATCACGAATGGTTCACGCATCCGCTGGGCGCAAACCAAGTTGGGTGGGACTGGTTCAGCGTACAGTTGGACAACGGCACGGACCTGATGCTCTTTGAGCTGCGCCGGCGCGATGGCACGCTCGACCCATACTCCTCGGGAACGTTCGTTGACCGCCAGGGCCGCGCGCGGCATCTCAGCGCCTCCGATTTCTCGCTGAAGCCGCTCGAAACCTGGACCAGCCCGAAGACCGGCGCACGCTACCCGATCCGCTGGCGCATCGACGCGCCGTCGGTTGGGATTTCGCTGGACTCGACCGCGGCACTGCCCAACCAGGAACTGCCCGCCGAAGGCACTGGGCCGGGCTATTGGGAAGGCGCGGTGATCTACCGGCCGGCAGGCGGCTCCGGCGGAGGAAGTTCCGGCGTGGGCTATCTCGAAATGACCGGCTACGACAAACCGGTGCGGCTCGATTGACGCGCCTGGCGGATGATGCAATCACGTGCGGCGATGCGGCGAACTGAAGTTCGCCGCGGCACGCCGAAGCGTGCGCCACGGGAAGTAGCGGCCGTTAAGTTTGTGCGAAGAATGTGGACGCCGATACGGAGAATCCGGGCAGCAACGGGTCTTCGAGCGTTTGCTCGCCGCTTAGTTCGCGAACCTGGGAAGAGGTGTGCACAGATGTCGAGCTGTCGTCATAGAAAATCCAAACGGAAAGAGCGCCGTTTTCCAGGTATGCCCTTATTTTTCTTCTGATGCGGATGGCGGTGTCTGTGGGCGAGACAGCTTCGATAGCGATCTCCGGCGCGCCGTTGATCAGCCGGCCTTCTTCGGCAAGGCGTTCTGTGCGGAGCACGGCTCCATCGGGAGCGAACGTATCGTGCTGGGTCACGACGAAGGCAGCCTCGATCAGGGCTGTCAAGCCTTGCCCGGATTTACGTCCAGATATCTAAACAGAATCCGTCCGATCCAGTTCTTAGTTATATCGTGCCACTTGGAGGTATGCGCCATCTGGACAATTTCCCCGGCGATGAGCTCTTCCTTGATACGGTTGCCGCTTTGGTCGAACTCGTCGGGCCGCGCGAGGAACTCCGCCGAAGTGATGAGGGTTGCGGTCGCCATACGATCATTCTAGCGCGCGCACCAAGCCCCTGCTAAAATAGGCTTGATTCAATCCCCAGGAGGACAATCGAGTTGCCATCCGCCATCCTCGCCCTGGAAGACGGCACGGTCTTCGAGGGCAGGAGTTTTGGTGCGCCTGCCGAGCGATCCGGCGAAGTCGTTTTCAATACTGCAATCACCGGCTACCAGGAAATCTTCACCGATCCATCCTACGCCGGCCAGATCGTCATTCTGACCAACCCGCAAATCGGGAATTACGGAACCAACGCCGCGGACAACGAATCGGCGCGCCCTTACATCGAAGGACTAGCGGTGCGCGAATTCTCAAGCATCGCGAGCAACTGGCGCTCCAGCGAGGAGGCCTGCCAGTTTCTGGGAAGGCACGGCATCCCGGTAATTTCGGATCTCGATACGCGTGCGCTCGTCCGCCATCTGCGCACCCGCGGCGTGATGCGTGGCGTGCTGTCTGCCGTGGAGGCGGACGCCGCCAAGCTGGTGGAACGGGCGAAGCAGATTCCCACGATGGCGGGCCTCGACCTGGCGAGCCGCGTATCCACAGCGGAGCCATACGAATGGGACAAAGCGGTGGAGGCGTGCTCTCCTTCGGAGTCGGTGCCACAGCCGGCCGAACCGCGCTTCCATGTGGTGGCTTACGATTTTGGGATCAAGCAGAACATCCTGCGGCGCCTGGTGCAGGTGGGCTGCCGCGTAACGGTGGTGCCGGCGCTGACATCGGCGGAAGATATTCTGGCGCGGAAGCCGGATGGCGTGTTCCTGTCCAATGGCCCCGGCGATCCAGAGCCGCTTGAAAATCAAGTGCGCAACGTGCGGAAGCTGATCGGCCAGGTTCCGATTTTCGGCATCTGTTTGGGTCAGCAGATCCTGGGTCTGGCGGTCGGTGGGCGTACTTATAAGCTGAAGTTCGGCCACCGCGGCGCGAACCATCCGGTGATCAACAAGCTCACCAACAAGGTGGAAATCACCTCCCACAATCACGGCTTCGCGGTCGACCCGGATTCGCTCAACTTGAACGAGGTCGAGATCACTCACATGAACCTGAACGATCAGACGCTGGAGGGTTTCCGGCATCGCAGCCATCCGGTGTTCTGCGTGCAATATCACCCGGAGGCTGCGCCGGGGCCGCACGATTCGCATTATCTGTTCGACGATTTCGTGAAATTGATGGAAGGGAGTTCACGATGACGCCGGCAAGAGTGCCGGCGGGCAGGCAAGAGTGCCTGCGCCACGGCAGCGCGGACTTGGGAAGGCTAAGTGGGAGTGCCGACTGATGCCCCGGCGAAACGACCTGCACCGCATCTTGATCATCGGCTCGGGCCCCATCGTGATCGGGCAGGCCTGCGAATTCGATTACTCCGGAACGCAAGCGGCCAAGGCGCTGCGCAGCGACGGATACGAGGTGGTGTTGGTGAATTCGAACCCCGCCACGATCATGACCGATCCGGATTTGGCCGACCGCACTTACGTCGAGCCACTCACGCGGCCCTATCTGGAAGAGATCATCCGCAAAGAGAGGCCCGACGCGCTGCTCTCCACGGTGGGCGGGCAGACCGGTCTGAACCTCTCCGTGGAACTGGCCGAAGCGGGAGTGCTCGATCAGTACGGCGTGGAGCTGATCGGCGCCAAGATCGACGCTATCAAGAAAGCCGAAGACCGCCTGCTCTTCAAAGACGCGATGCGCAAGATCGGGCTGGAGACGCCGCGCTCGAAGCTGGCGAAAAGCGAAGAAGAGGCCGCGGAATTTGCCGGGCGCATCGGATATCCCTGCATCGTGCGGCCCAGCTTCACGCTAGGCGGTACCGGCGGCGGCATCGCCTATAATCGCGAGGACCTGGCCGAGATTCTGGAGCGCGGCCTGACGCTATCGCCGGTGCACGAAGTGCTGATCGAAGAGAGCGTACTCGGCTGGAAAGAGTTCGAGCTGGAGGTGATGCGGGACCTGGCGGACAACGTCATCATCGTCTGTTCGATCGAAAATTTCGATCCCATGGGCGTGCACACGGGCGATTCCATCACGGTGGCGCCGGCCCAGACTCTAACCGACCGCGAATACCAGATGATGCGGGACGGGGCGATTCGCTGCCTGCGCGAGATCGGCGTGGACACCGGCGGATCCAACGTGCAATTCGCGATCGATCCGCGGACCGGCCGCATGGTCATCATTGAGATGAATCCGCGCGTTTCGCGCAGCTCCGCGCTGGCGTCGAAGGCCACCGGCTTTCCGATTGCGAAGATCGCCGCGAAGCTGGCGGTGGGCTACCGGCTCGACGAAATCCCGAACGACATCACTCGCAAGACGCCGGCCTGCTTCGAGCCCACCATCGATTATGTGGTGGTCAAGATCCCCAAGTGGCAGTTCGAGAAATTCCCCGGATCGGACCCCACACTGGGAACTCAGATGAAGTCCGTCGGTGAGGTGATGGCTATCGGGCGCACCTTCAAGCAAGCGCTGTGGAAGGGACTGCGCAGCCTCGAGACCGGCAAGCCCTTCGGGTCGGAAAAGCTCGACAAGAACCTGATTCCGCAGAAGCTGATCACACCCACGCCGGACCGGCTGAGCTATATACGCTTCGCTTTCGAGAGCGGATACACGGCTGAAGACATCCGCGAGATGACCTCCATCGATCCTTGGTTCCTGGAGCAGATCGAGGAAGTGATCCGGCTGCAGGCAGAGTTGGGGGGCGACAGCCTGGAGGCGGTTTCCAGTGAAACGCTGACGCGCGCCAAGCGCTGCGGAATCTCCGACGCGCAGCTCGCCCAGACCTGGGGCGTGGCCGAGCTTGCCGTCCGCGAGAAGCGCAAGGCTCTGGGCGTGCAGGCAGTCTTCAATCGCGTCGACACCTGCGCGGCGGAGTTCGAGAGCTTCACGCCGTACCTTTATTCGAGCTACGAGAGCGTATGCGAAGCGGACCCGACGGATCGCCGGAAGGTCATGATTCTGGGCAGCGGGCCGAACCGTATCGGCCAAGGCATTGAGTTCGACTATTGCTGCTGCCACGCATCGTTCGCCTTGCAGGAACTGGGCTACGAGTCCATCATGGTGAACTGCAATCCGGAGACGGTCTCGACGGATTACGACACCAGCGACCGGCTGTACTTCGAACCACTGACGCTGGAGCACGTGCTCAACATCTTCGATACCGAGCGGCCCGACGGCGTGATCGTGCAGTTCGGCGGGCAAACTCCGCTCACTCTGGCGCTGCCGCTCAAGCGCCAGGGCGTGCCGATTATCGGAACCGATCCGGAGAACATCGACCTGGCCGAGGACCGCAAGCTGTTCGGCAGGCTGCTCGACGATCTCGGAATTCCGGCGCCGGAGAACGGCTCGGCCACCAGCGTCGAAGAGGCCTGCGTCATCGCGCGGCGCATCGGCTATCCGGTGCTGGTGCGGCCCAGCTATGTGCTGGGCGGGCGAGCCATGGTGATCGCGTACGACGAGGAAACGGTGCGGCAATACATGCGCGAGGCGGTGACGTTTTCGCAGGATCGCCCCGTACTGATCGACCGGTTCCTGGAAGACGCCACGGAAGTGGATGTGGACGCGCTGGCGGATACCGAAGATGTGTTGATCGCCGGTATTATGGAGCACATCGAAGAAGCCGGCGTGCATTCCGGCGACAGTTCGTGCGTGCTGCCCGCGCAATCGATTCCGCGGCGGCAACTGGAGACCATTCAAAACTATACGGTGCGCCTAGCGAAGGCGCTGCATGTGATCGGGTTGATGAACGTGCAGTACGCCATCCAGAACGGCACGGTGTACGTGTTGGAGGTGAATCCGCGCGCGTCGCGCACTGTGCCTTACGTGAGCAAGGCGACCGGCGTGCCCCTGCCGAAGATCGCCGTCGGACTGATGCTGGGCAAGCGCATTCGGGATTTCACGGACGACACCGGCGTGCTGCCTGTGCCGCAAGTTTTCGTCAAGTCGCCGGTATTCCCGTTCAACAAATTTCCGGGCGTGGATCCGGCGCTGGGGCCCGAGATGCGATCCACCGGCGAAGTGATGGGGGTGGGCGCCAACTTCGGCGAAGCGTTCGCCAAAGCGCAGATCAGCGCGGGGTCGCCGCTGCCGGAGAAGGGGACCGTGTTCATCAGCGTGAACGATCACCACAAAGCGGAAGCCGTTGAGGTGGCGCGAAAATTCGCGGCGCTGGGGTTCCAGCTTGTGGCTACCCGGGGCACGGCTGCCGTGCTGCGCGCCGCCGGCCTGACTTGCAAGATGGTATTCAAGGTGAATGAAGGGCGCCCCAACGCCGTCGATTTGCTCAAGGCGGGATCTGTGCAACTGGCGGTCTACACCACGGCGGGCGCGCCGGCGTTCTTCGATGAGAAGGCCATCCGCCGGCATGCAGTGGCGCATGGCGTGCCGTGCATCACGACGCTGAGCGGTGCGCGCGCGGCAGCCGAGGCCATGGCTGCCCGCCGGCGCGATCCCATCCGCGTCTGGAGTTTGCAAGAGATTCACCAAGCCGAAAAAACTGTCGCATGATGCGGCGCTGGGCCATTTTCCTGCTGGCGGCCATCGTCCTTGCGCAGCCGGATCGTATGCGCATCGGCGAAATCGAATTTTACGGCTACGCCGGTCTGGACCTGAATGCCAAACGCGCGGCGGTGCCGGCCCACGAAGGCGACGAGGTTTCCGAGGATCAGGTGGAGGGCCTCATCGATCGGATCAAGCAGGCCGTGCGAGCCACCGGCGTGGAGGCGGTCTGTTGCGACAACAAAAGGGACCTGATGATCTACATCGGGTTGCCGGGTCAGTCGGCGAGAGACGTGGCTTACAATCCGGCTCCGAAGGGCACGGCCCGGTTGCCAGAGGCTGCCGCGGAGCTCGAACGGCAGTTTTCCGATGCGCTCTCGCGGGCGATCGCCAAGGGAGCCACCGGCGAGGATCAGTCCAGAGGGTACGCGCTTTCCGATGACCCGGCGTTGCGTGCAAAGCAGATCGCCTTACGGGATTACGCGACCCATCGCGAGCGGGCCATACACCGCGTGCTGGCGTCTTCGTCCGACGCTGGGCAGCGCGCCATCGCCGCGCACCTGATGGGTTACGCGCGCCAGTCGCGGGCACAGATCGCCGCTTTGGTAAGAGCCAGTCATGATCCCGGCGAGGAGGTTCGCAACCATGCGACGCGCGCGCTGTGGCTGCTGGCCGCGTCGAGCGAGGAAAGGGCCGCGAGCATTCCGGCGGGCGGCTTCATCGCGATGCAGTATTCCCGCTCGTGGACCGACCGCAATAAAGCCAGTTTGCTGCTGGAGGTGTTGACCAGGAGCCGCGATCCCAAGCTGCTGCGCGATTTGCGTGCACAAGCGCTGGACCCGCTGCTGGAGATGGCCCGTTGGCGTAGCGGCGCGCACGCCTACGCGGCAAGGATGATGCTGGGCCGGTGCGCGGGTATCGAGGAGGCTAGGTTGGTGAAGTTGGTGGAGGCAGGAGATGTTGGAAGTATTGTGGAAGCGCTACACCTGAAGTAGGGGGCTGCCACATCAGTATCGGCCGCGATCACGCCGTTCCCTCACCTCCTTCGAAATCGCTCTGTCCATCTCTTTCAGAGTCTTTGCTTCTCCGTCGTATCGCAAGCAACCCGCCACATCCTCCAATCGCGATGGCCGCGACTGTTTCAACGGGCGCGGCCCGCGCTTTTTGGTGTTGTGTTTCATATAAGACCACTATAGGGGAATCTATCTGGACCACGGGAATTGAGGTGTGGCTTTGCTGGCCGGCCTCTTTTCAGCTCACGGCTTGAACTCACGGACCATTATTTTATAGAGCGCCATCAAGAAACAGAGAAGCATCGCGATCTCGAAGATCACAAACTTCAGGCGCGCCAGGAAAACCTCAACCCTCGTCCACTGATCTCGCTGCGCCATCATGTCACCCGGCGATATTCAACGCTTCAGCGGATCTTCCACCCACGGCGGCGTCGCTTGCATCAGCCGGCCCAGCTCCGGCTCGAGTTCCTCCATCCTGCACTTCATCTCCCAGGCGACTTCGCGATAGCTGAAATGCCCTTTCACGCCGCTGCGCACGCGGGAGATGTACTCGGCTTCGGCGAAGTCCATCTTGAAAAGGAAGCGCGCGCGGGCGCCGAACGGCAGCAGGTAATGCGCGCCGGGTGTTGGCAGGCTCTGCATGGCCGTCAGGGCCGCCTCCATCGCCTCTTGATAAACCGCTGTGGCGCCCGCCTCCGCGACCAGCGGCGGCGTGTCGAAGCCGAGAAGGCCGGAGTAGCTTTGCCGGAACTTCTGGCATCGGCGGTGACGGTGCAGGTCGCGATAAGCGCCGATGTCGATCACGAAATCGTACGCGTACAGTCCACCGTGGAATCCGGCTGGAAGATCGTCGCGCTTCGTGCGGGAGCCCAGGGCCACATCCAGCACCTCGGCGCGTTGCGCGGCGCTCCAGTTGCGCGCCATCTCGTAAAGCTCACGAAACGGCCGGTCGGTCACCGGATACAAGAGCGTGGCGGCGATATCGGCGGCAGTATCGGACGGGTGAATCAGGTCGACGCGCGCGGGCTCGCCGCCTTGGGCACGCGGCAGGTTCTGTTCAGCCCATCGGCGCAGATCGCCCCTCGCACGCATCGCATACTCGTCTGCCTCGGCATGGCGCGCCAGCGTGGGGGCCAGCAACTCGCGGGCGGCGTTCGGGTCCCACGCGCAATCCGGCTCCGCGGCGCATGCCTGCGCAATCTCGTCCGCCACATCGCGCAACTCCTGGTACTCGGCCGCCTTCAGCCGCCGGATCTGCTTTTCCAGCGTGCGGATGCTGGTTACCTGGCCGACATTGGTGGGAACGCCCCAGAACAGCAGATAGCGCGCCACGTCATACGCGCGCGCCGCGAGATTGCGCCGGTAAGGCTCGGGCTTCATATCGGCAGGCCTCGGCAGACGCGCCGCAAGGCAATCGAAGGCCCGCGCGTTCACCTCCGCATAGGCCTCCAGCAGCTTGCGCCCGGCAGCCTCATAAGAGGCGGCCATGTCGCCGGTCAGCTCCGGCGGCGTGACAAACCCGGCGCGCGAGAAATCCTGATAACGCGAGGACTTGGCCTGCCCGTCCCACAGCGGCTCCTCTTCGATCTCGGTGGCGGCCAACTCCGAAAGGCCTTCGAAGCACAGCACGGTGTGCCCCAGGTCGGCGATGGAGGCGTGGCCGTACTGGAAATAGAAGCTCTCCAGGAACTTCTGCGAATCGTGCGTGCGCACCCACTCGAGAGACTCGCGGATGGAATCGGGCGAGCGGCTGTAGCGCGCCAGGGCGTATGCGCATTTTTCGGGTGGCATAGGCGCCACGGAAATCACGCGCTTGGGTTTGGTTTCGGGCATGAAAAGGCTATGATAACGGATTCGATGAGAATACGAATCCGAAGATTGCGAGACGACGCCGTACTGCCGGCTTACGCGCACGGCCCCCAGGAGGACGCCGGTCTGGATTTGCGGGCTGTGGAGCACGTGACGCTGCAGCCGGGCACGCCGCAGCTTGTCGCCACCGGCCTGAGTATCGAGCTGCCGCCGGGATTCGAGGCGCAGATCCGCCCACGCAGCGGCCTGGCGCTAAAGCACGCCATCACGCTGCCGAACAGTCCGGCCACGATCGACCCGGGCTATCGCGGAGAGATCCGCGTGATCCTCCTCAACCTCGGCCGCGAGCCCTACGCTATCCAACCGGGCGACCGCATCGCGCAGATGGTGATCGCGCGCTATGAGCCGATCGAATGGGAAGAGGGGGAGTTGAACGAATCGCGCCGGGGAGCCGGAGGGTTCGGCTCATCGGGACGCTGAAGGTACGGGTTGCGAGGTGGCAGGCGAAAGCGCCTGCCCCGCAGCGGGTTGACAGGCGAAAGCGCCTGTCCCATATGCTTGCAGAGGCCTCAGAGAGGGGCATCAAGCAATGGAAAGGCGATCAGAAGATGAAGCTTAATCCGCCCCGGAACATGCGCGGCGTCTCCATCAGCACCAACGGGCTGCCGTCAATCGTCGTAAGCGGCAAATAGCCCTGTTGCAGAAGATTGCGCAAGTCCGCGGTGACCTCCATGCGCCATGGCAGAATAGAGAGCCCCGGGATCGACTGGCGGACGTATATGTTCAGTCCCGGCGCTGGACGCAGGCTGCTGGTCGAGTAAACTGGAGCGGGCACGGACCAGCGATTGTCGGCCACCTGGTAACTCGCCACGATGTGGGTGCCGGTGCGCGGACTGGTCACCGCCACGCGCGCCGTCAGGGATTGCTGACGCCCGGCATGGATCATGGCCCGCAACTCGTCGGGATCGTTGCTCACCAATTCCCCGCGGTCGGCTGTCAATGCTCCCGTCGACCCATAGATCACCGTCGCACTCACATGTTCGCCGACTTTCTGAGTCGCGGATCCGATGAACCCCATGCTCGAAAAATTACCGGCGTTGAACATCGCGGTGCCGGAGAAGAAGTCCGGGAGGATATCTCCCACGGGCAGGAAGCCGTCCGGCGAAGCGATGGTCAAAGCCAGATTGTCGATCAATTCGTGATAAGCGCTCACGGTGAACTTACGCGAGCCGACGGTGCGCGAATAGCCGAGCTCGAGATCCTGGCCGCGCTGCGCTTCAGTGCGTCCCGCCCGTAGGGATATCAGGGGGAACAGGCCGAGTGTGCCGACTTCCCGTTGCAATTGGTCGGCGGAGCCGTCGGCAGTCGCCAAGTCCGGGCGCGCGTTGCCGGAGGTATAGCCGAACTCGATTTCGCTGTTCTTGTCGACCGCGTAGACCAACCGGAGATACGGGCTGAAGTAGCTCAGGTGATTCATGAACGATACGGAATCCAGAGCCGCACCATACTGAACCGAGAGCGCATCCCCGATACGGGCGTGGTCGTCCACATTGGCCGAAATGCTGCGCAGCATCGGCACCCCGCCTTCCGGGCCAAAGATCGCTGCGCCCATACGGCCGGGGAGGAACAGTTCGCGCATGGTTACGGACACCTCGGGACTGGCCGGACCGACGTCCCGGCTGTAGGTGGTGCGGAAAGCGGTGGATGGAATGCCCGATTGCGCGCCGGTCCCCACGTTCCCCGCAAACTGTAGCTGGTTGCTGCCAAACAGTGATGTGGCCAGCGCGAACGCCGTACCCATATCGGCGCTGCTTCCAAAGCCCGCCACTAAGGAGCCGTCGCCGGCGGAGAGCATCAACAATCCGCGCGTGTCGGAGAAAACCGGGTGGTGCGGTTTGGGCTCGCCCATTTCGGGCAGCAGCCGCATCACGGGCCGCGTCGAACTGGCTGTGCGCAATACCCACTTCCAGTCGTCACTCATGAATGCCGGATGCTCGGCTGGATAAGCCAGGTGGATGGAGCTGAACAGAGTCGCCATGCTCACGTTGAGCACGCTACGCATGCCCGGCTGCACCAATATGTTGTTCTTGATCGCCGGCACGAAACTGGCCAGCGTCACGCGAATCGAATAGATATCCGGCAGCAGCCCCGCAAACGCGAAGGCACCCTTCTCGTCGGTGAGCGCCTTTTCGAAGAGGCGGTCCTGCCGGTTGAACAGCATGACCATTGCGCCCATCTGCGGCACACCCGCGCCATCCGTTACGAGGCCGGTGATGGCCCCTCCCGACAGGCTGACGGAAACCGCCCCGGACACCGGACTGGCCGCTGCCAGGCACACCAACCCGAGAACCACGCTGGCAATCGAGATGTGCGTCTTCGTATTCATCGTGCGGCGACGCTTAGCCATACCACGGGACGCAACCCGTTCTATCTAGGTTACCGTAAATTGGGCAGTGGAGGATACGGTCTGATTCCGGTTCTTGTCCGTGACCTTCAACTTCAGGGTGTACTGCCCCGGCTGCAGGCTCTGCAAAGGCAGCAACTTCTCCACAGTCACCTGCGAAGCAGAAGCGCCCGGCAGACTGGCCACATCCTCGGTGAACTCGAATATTTTCTCGTTGCTGCCGTTTTTTACGACCTCGTAATCGATCTGGCCGCTGGGCTTCTGGGTCTTTTCGTCCGGACCGAAATTGTAAACTTTGAAGTAGATGCCCATTTTCTCGTTGCGCTTGAAGCTCTCGTTCACGCGCGGGCGAACCTTGGTGGTTCCGATTACAAACTGGCCCGTGCCGATGCTGCGGGTGGGGACCTTTTCAATTAGGTCCGCCAGCACGATCGTGCTGGACATCAGCTTCTCGTTGTCTACGTGCGGCACGTTCAAGGCCGTCTCGTAGTTGTTCATGTTGCCGCCCACGGTATCCTTAACCACCACGTTGAGCCTGTACGTACCCGGCGGCAGGGGAATGGATTTCTGGTAAATCGAGGCGCGCTGCGCGTAAGCCTGCAACATCTCCGTCGGGCTCTCCACGGTGACGGTGTCCTCGAATGTCTGCACGACACGCCGCGTGATCGTGGTGATGCGCCCGAAGATGTTGACGGCCGCCTTCTGCACGCCATCCTTAGCCTGGAATTGCAGGTCCTTGTTCTCAAACTGCAGCGTGACGTTGGTTAGGACGGACGCCTCTGTGAGCGGGAAGAAGTCCGCGCGCACTTTCATGGGCAGAATGTTGAACGTGATCTTGGACGTGACCTCCGCCTCCAGATCCTTGAACTTCACAGGCGGCGGCTTCTGCAATTTCGCAAATTGCTCCAGCCGGCTGAATTCCATCATGCTCTCGGGCGTTCCGCCGAACGCCTGGCCCAAGTGCGTGCCGTCGGTGTTTTGGAATCGTTGCGTCTTGGTGGCCATCCCCATCTGTTCCATCAGGGTAAGACCGGCGCCCGGCACATACAGCAGCGCGTCTTTTTCCGACGGGTCCATAGTCATGTGGTACTCGCCCGACATGGTAGGGTCGACAAATTCGATGATGATATTGGTCCCGATGCCCTCAAGATAGCGGTAGCGCCATTGCTCAAACGGGTAGGTGGACGTTTCGCCGCCACCCTCTTCCATGGGCCGCTCGTATTGACCGCCCGCAGGATGCGAGTCGATTTCATCCGGTGGGCCATAGGTGATGTAGATACGTCCGCGGTCG
>Ga0187858_10001430_pt1 | contig 26612 bp, 17 predicted proteins | sample June2016WEW_8_15_FD_133015 | JGI IMG/M metagenome (GOLD analysis project Ga0187858, IMG submission 133015) | Peatland microbial communities from SPRUCE experiment site at the Marcell Experimental Forest, Minnesota, USA - June2016WEW_8_150 | ecosystem: Environmental > Terrestrial > Soil >...
AGCCATCTTCAGCGTGGTGGATGCAGTATTGCTGCGGCCGCTGCCGTATCCGCAGCCGGAGCGGCTGTTCTCGGTGGCCCGGCATTTTCAAGGCAAAGGCTCCAACGCCTACCAGACGAATCTGTGGGGTGCGGCGTGGGAAGGAGTGCGCGATCACGCCAGTTATGTGGACGCAGCCGTGTTCAGCGATGGTTCGATGGGCGTCAACTTTGCGGCGGGAGGCCGGGTCGAGTACGTCAAGCAGCAACGCGTTTCGGCGGGCTTCTTTCGCGTGCTGGGCATCGCGCCGCTCATCGGGCGCGAGTTTTCGGCGGATGAAGACCGCCAGGGCGGGCCGGCAGTCGCGGTGCTGAGTTACGCGCTGTGGAAGCGGGTCTTTCGCGCCGACCCCTCGATTGTGGGACTGGCGGTCACCTTGGCGGGCGAGCCGCACACCATCGTCGGCGTACTGCCGGCACACTTCCAGAGCAGCGTTCCGGCCGACCTGTGGACGCCGCTGCGTCCTTCCCGGGAGGGCGAAGGCGGGGGATCCAACTATGCCGTGGTGGCCCGTTTGCGCTCCGGCGCGACGTGGGCGCAGGCTAACACACAGCTAGAGGCGCTAGGGGCGCCGCTCTTGCGCGAGTTCGGGCAGGACCCTTCCACGGAACACCTCCGCTTGATCTCGTTCCAGCGCGGTATGAGCGAATACGTACGCCAGCCGCTGCTGATTTTATGGGCCGCGGTAGGGCTGGTGTTGGTGATTGGCTGCGTAAATATCGCCGGACTGCTGCTGGCGCGGGCGGCCGGGCGTACGCGCGAGATGGCCACCCGCATGGCGCTGGGCAGCGGCCGCGCGGCGCTGATCCGGCAAATGCTGGCCGAGAGCGTGGTGCTGGGCCTGTGCGGCGGGGCGGCCGGCGCTGTCCTAGGGTGGCTAGGAGTGAAGGCTCTCAAGGCCTTGATGCCGGCCAGTTTGAACGTATGGCAGGCAGTGGAACTCGACTGGCGCGCACTGGCTGCTACCGCTTGCGCGTCGATTGCGGCGGGCATCCTGTTCGGCCTTTATCCTGCTTTGGCGGCCAGCCGTCTGGAGATCCGCGCGGCACTGGGCGAGGCCGGACGAGCCGTGGCCGGCGGACGCAACCCGTGGCCGCGCCGCCTGCTGGTGGCCAGTGAAGTGGCGCTGGGCGTGGTGCTGCTGGTGGGCGCCGGTTTGCTGATCCGCACGTTTGCCCATCTGCAGGGCCTCGATCCGGGCTTCGATGCAAAGAACGTAATCGCGGCGCAGCTCTCGCTGCAGGATGCGCGGTATGCAACCAACCAGCGCGTGAACCAGCTTTTCGACAAAAGCCTCACGCGCATTTGCGAATTGCCGGGTGTGGACTCGGCGGCGGTAGCCCTCAGCTTACCCTACGAGCGCGCGCTGAACATGGGGTTCAAGCGCCTGGATGGTCCGCATCCGGACACGGAATCGCAGATCACCAATATGTTCTACATCACCCCCGAGTTCTTCCGGGTGCTGCGCATACCGTTGTTGCGGGGGCGCGTTTTCACCGCCGCAGACAGCCGCACCACGGCGGAGGTCGCGGTGGTCAGCGAAGCCTTCGTGAAGATGTACATGCGCGGCGACGATCCGGTCGGCCGTCACCTGGGCGACGACGGCGACCGGCGCGAGATCGTCGGCGTGGTCGGCGATATCCAGCAGAAGAGCGGCTGGGGAGACGGCGCACCGACGGCGGCCATGCCGGACATCTACATTCCAGCCACGCAGGTGGACGACAAGTTCATTCCACTCGTGCACACCTTTTTCTCGCCGAACTGGATCGTGCGCACGGCGGGATCGCCGGAGGGCATCATCGCGGGAATGCAACGCGCGATGCAATCTGTGGATCCGCAACTTCCGTTTGCGGGCTTCCACAACATGGAGGACGTGCGCTATCGGGCGCTGGCCCAGGAGCGTTTCCAGGCGGTCCTGTTGGGCGCGTTGGCGGGGCTGGCGCTGCTGCTCGCCGCTGTGGGGATTTACGGCTTGATTGCCAACTCGGTCGCGGAACGCACTCGCGAGTTGGGCATCCGGCTGGCCCTGGGCTCGACTGTGGCACAGGCCATGCGCGCCGTGGCACTGCCCGGCGTGGCGCTGGCGCTGGCGGGAGTCATGGTGGGCTCCGTGCTGGCTGGATTCGCGTCGCAACTGCTGCGCCACTTGGTGTGGGGCGTGCAGCCCGGCGACCCGTTCACATTTGCCGCGGTCGCTCTGGTGCTGCTCGCCGTGGCTGCCGCCGCCAGTTTCCTGCCGGCGCTGCGTGTGACGCGCCTGAATCCCGCCGAGACACTGCGGCAGGAGTAGCGCTTTAGGCAAGAGGCGCTCGCCGGGACGGCGAACTGAAGTTCGCCCGGCCCAGGGGCACCCCAAGTGCTGTCCACGGGCAAACCATATAGCCCGAACTCGGCTGTGGCGCTGGATCCCCAGCAGGAACAGCCGCATGATCCGCCACCGCACCCGCCGTTTGGGGAAGCTGGGAGTGGCGGTGCGGAGCGGTGCCAAGCCGACGCCCAGCCGGGTACCGCGTGGTCAGCGATCGCCGCTAAACGCGCTTCCCCGGTGGGTGTAACTCCCTAAACCCTTACGGCTCAGCACCGGAACACCGGGGAATGTAAGAATGCCAAAATTATGATGGGTAGTGCCATGCCCGCAAATAGGGGCAAATTTCCCTCTTGACATCCTAGAGGAAACCATCCATACTCCTCTTGGATGTCTACACGAAACTCCAAGCCCGATGTCCTCCAAGGCACTCTCGACCTGATGGTCCTGCGCACCCTCGAAACCCTGGGGCCCCAACACGGCTTCGGACTCGCCAAGCGCATCGAGCAGATCTCCGATGGCGCTCTCGATCTCAACCAGGGCACCCTCTATCCCGCTCTCCTCCGCCTCGAACAGCGCGGCTGGATTCAATCCCGCTGGGGCGCCTCCGACAAAAATCGCCGGGCGAAATTCTACGAGCTCACCGACGCCGGCCGCAAACAAATCGGCCACGAAACGGACGACTGGGCCCGCACCGTCGCCCTCATGCAACGGTTCCTCCGACCAGCCGAAAAGGAAAGCTGATGCGCACTATCTGGAATCGCTTCAAGGCCCTGTTCTCGAACGGGCGCCTGGAAGGCGAGTTGAACGAAGAGATCCAAGTCCATCTCGCGATGCGCGCCGACGAGTTGCGCCAGCAAGGCATGGACCCCAAAGCCGCGCAACAGGCGGCTCGCCGCGAGTTCGGCGGCGTCGACCAGATGAAGGAAGCCTACCGCGATCGCCGCGGCATTCCGCCGCTCGAAATCCTGGCGAAGGATATCCGCTACGGTCTCCGCGGCCTGCGCCGCAATCCCGCTTTCACCCTCGCGGCCGTGCTCTCGCTGGCCCTCGGCATCGGCGCCAATACCGCCATCTTTTCCTTCGTCAACACTCTCATGCTCCACATGCTGCCGGTGCGAAACCCCGACCAACTGGTGTCTCTCTATAAGACCGGCGGTTGGGGCCGCGGCTATGCCTCCTATCCGCTCTACCTGGGATTCCGCAAGCACACGGACCTGTTCGCCGGCGTATTCGCGCGCAGCGGCGCCGACAAAGTGCGATTCGACCCCGGCCACAGCAATCGCGCCGAGTTCGTCCAGCGTGAGTTTGTCTCTGGCAACTACTTCGAAGTCCTCGGAGTCCAGCCCGTCTTGGGCCGCGTGTTTACCGGCGATGACAACCGCACGCCGCAAGCCCACCCCCTGGTGGTCCTGAGCTACGATTTCTGGCGCAGCCGCCTCGGCCTCGATCCCGCAGTGCTCGGACGCGTGCTCCTGGTCGACGAACAACCGCTCACGGTCATCGGTGTCGCCGCGCCCGCGTTTCATGGCGTCGAAGTGGAACATCGCACCGATCTGTGGGTCCCCGCCATGATGTATCGCGGCCAGATCATGGAGCCGGGCATGCACTGGATCTGGATCATGGCGCGGCGCCGGCCGGAAATCCCTCGCGCCCGCCTGCAGGCCGCGGTCAGCACCATCATGCAGCAGTACTTGGCCGGGGTTTACGGCGGCAACACTAACGCCGCGTTCCGCCGGTTTGCCATGGAGCAAAAGGTAGAGGTGCGCGACGCTGGCGTGGGCCTCTCGGAACTGCGCGATGCATTCGGCAAGCCCCTCAGAATCTTGATGGCGGCCGTCGGCCTGGTTCTGTTGATCGCCTGCGCCAATGTCGCCAATCTGCTGGTCGCGCGCGGCTCCGCGCGGCGCAGGGAAATCGCGCTGCGCTTCTCGCTGGGCGCATCCCGTGGCCGCATCGTCCGTCAATGGCTGATCGAAAGCCTGCTCCTCGCCATGATGGGCAGCATCCTGGGTCTGTTGTTCGCCATGCGGGGCGAACGCTATATGCTCCTGTTCGTGCCCGCGGGTTCCAGCGACGAATTCCATGTCGCGCCGGACGCCGCCGTCCTCGCGTTCACCGCGGGCATATCCATTCTCTCGGCCCTGCTGTTCGGCCTCGCGCCCGCATTGCGCGCCACTGCCCTCGATCCCGCCGCCACTCTCAAGGAAGGCGGGACGCCGTCTGCAGGTCGTGGCCCGAGGGCCGGCCTACGCCAGGCGCTGGTGGTGGTGCAGGTGGCCTTCTCGGTAGTGCTCGTAGTGGCGGCCGGCCTGTTCGCGCATAGCCTCCGAGACCTGCACTCCATTAACGCCGGATTCGCCTTTCAAAACGTGGTCACTTTCTCGCTCGACTATCCGCGGGCCTGGGAGACCGCGGACAAGGATCGTCTCCGCGAAAGACTCTCGGCCCGAGTGGCTTCTCTGCCAGGTGTCGTGTCGCTCAGTTACGGATTTCCAGGGCCCTACCTGAGCGGCAACTGGTCGAGCGGCATCCGCGTGCCCGGCTCCGCCCGCACAGCCAAGGAAGGTGTCGAAGTCGCCGAACAAGGTGTGGGACCCGCCTACTTCGCAACCATCGGCAGCCGTCCCCTGCGCGGCCGCGAGTTCGACGAAAGTGACATGCGCGCCACGCGCAAAATCGCTGTCGTGAACGAGTCATTCGTCCGCGAGTTCCTACCCGGCGTGCCTGACCCCGTGGGCCGCGTGTTGAGCTTCGACGACTCTAAGCCCGAAGGCGGAGAGCCCACTTACATCGTCGGCCTGGTGCGCGACATCCTGCACAATGGTCTGCGTAGCCGGGCGGAGTCCACCGTCTATGTGCCCTTTACCCAGGGCAAGCAAGGCCCCCTCGCCTTCGATCCGCCGCTGCTGGTTCGCGCGCCGCTTCCGCCCGATGCCCTGGTCCCCATGATCCGGCGCGAATTGCGCAACCTCGATCCGGAAGTCGCTCTCGTCGAGCCGCGCACCCTCCGCGAGCGCATCGACGATTCCATATTCCTCGATCGCATGATCGCCACCCTAAGCGGATTCTTCGGCCTCCTCGCGTTGCTCCTGGCGGCCGTCGGCATCTATGGAGTGATGGCCTATGCAGTCGCGCGGCGCACCGGAGAGATCGGTCTGCGCATCGCTCTCGGCGCGGCCCCGGCCCGGATCAAATGGATGGTGCTCGGTGACGGTCTGCTCCTGATCGCGCTTGGCATCCTCATCGGACTCCCGCTGTCGCTCGCCGCCGGCCGTATCAGCGCCTCATTGCTGTATGGCGTGCAGCCGAACGATCCGATCACACTCGTGTCCACCATCGCGGTGCTCGTAGCCCTCGGTATACTCTCCGCATTCGTACCCGCGCGCCGCGCCGCCTCGATCGCACCAATAGAGGCGCTGCGCCATGAATGAAAACACAACCCCGGCCACCAGCCCCTGGAGATGGGCTATTTCCGGCCGCAGCGGACACAACCACCATCCACCAGCCACCAAACACGGCGAGCAAAGCTCGTCCCGGGAGCGCCCCGTGATACCATCTGAAGCGAAAGGCAATCCAAACCGTTATGCGACTCCGCTTTTACAACGCGCTTCCCGCGCTTTTGCTGTTGATTCCCGCTGCGCTTCCCGCCGAAGATCCCAAGCCCGAAGCCATTATGGACAAGGCCATCGAAGCCACCGGCGGCAAGGCGGCCTACGAGAAAATCAAGACCGAGGTTTTGACCGGAACACTCGAGCTCAGTAGCATGGGCTTGAAAGGCACTATCACGATGTACCGGGCACTACCGGACAAGAGTTACACACTCATTGATTTCTCCGGCATGGGCAAAGCTGAAGAAGGATTTAACGGAGAGGTAGCGTGGGCCGTCAACGGCATGGAAGGCGCCCGCATCAAAAAGGGCGACGAGCGCGCGGTCGCGATGCGTAATGCTTCGCTGGCTGCCGAGCTACACTGGCAGGACTACTTCTCGAAGGTCGAACTGGCGGGATCCGAAGACGTCGCCGGCAAGCCCTGTTACAAACTCACTCTCACGCCCAAAGAGGGAAGCCCGGAAACCCGCTTTTACGACAAAAGCTCCGGCCTGCTCGTGAAGACAATTCTGCCGACTTCCACCGCGGACGGGCCCGTCACCGTCGAAATCGGGCTGAGCGACTATCGCGACGAAGCGGGCATCCTCATGCCGCACACCATCACGCAAAAGGTCCCCAGCACCGACATCGTGATCAAGATCGAAAGCGTCAAGCGCAACGAAGATATTCCCGCCAACCGCTTCGATCTGCCCGACGAAATCAAGGCCCTGGCCGCCAAGAAATAGCAGCCTTGGCGCAGGCACTCCTGCCTGCCGCGCCGGCTTCAGCCGGCGCAGGCGAGCCTCTTGCTCGCCCATCAGGGAGTGGTCTTAGTCCCCGGTGGGGCAGGCGCTTCCGCCTGCCAAGAGCGTTTCCGTCCCCGCGCGGGGCAGGCGCTTTCGCCTGCCAACACCGTTTCCGTCCACGCGCCATCAGGGAGCGGTCTTCGTCCCTGGCCCGCCCTCGATCTGCACCAGTTCCACCGCACGCGGCACCGGCGCCGGTGGACGCAGCAACTTCCCCGGCACCCTCGAATAATAGGCCAGCCGCTCAATCACCGGCAGCAGTCTGCGCACGGTCTTACCGTGAACCATCAGGCTGCCCGCCACCAGCGCCGGATGCGGAATCGTCGTGCAGCAGCGCGCGCACACATCGATCTCGCCGGCCCGCCCACTCACGTGCGCGCGGCGCATGCTCTGCATCTGGTCGGAATTCCAGAGCCGTTCCAGCGGCTGTTCCGCAAGGTTGCCGAGCGGCGCGCCATCCAGCATGTAGCTCTGGCAGCATGGGTAGACGTCTCCGTTCTGCTTCACATACATCGGACCGCGCCATAAGTAATGGCAGGGATGCTTCCAATCTTCCGCCGCATGGCCCGCATCGGGATGCATGAGGTTGGTCTCGTCTTCCTTGATTCGCACTTGGTCCACGCCCGGCACGCCGCGCCAGAACCGCACGAACTCCGCGACCTCGCCCGCGTTGCGCTCCATACGCACCATCTGGACCACCACCTGCATCTTGGAACGCCGCGCGTGCTTCATCTTCGCGAACCGCACGAAGTTATCGCGCACCTTCTCGAACTTCGCCCCTTTGCGATAGAACTCAAAGCTCTCCTTGCTGGCGCCATCGAAGCTCAACGTGATCTGCTCCAACGGCGATTCGAGCAGCCTCCCGGCCAGGCGCTCATCCAGGAAGGTCCCGTTCGTCGAAAGCAGAGTCGAGATGCTGTGCCGGTGGCAGAACTCGATGCGCTCGAAGATCCGCCTGTCCATGAACGGCTCACCCAGCCCGATCAGCATCATGTGCTCGGCCGTGCTGCCGGATTCCCGTACCAGCCGCTCGAAGACATCATCGGACATATCCGCCTTGGGTTGCAGGTGCGTTTCGCGGGGGCACATGGGGCAATAGAGATTGCACTTGGCGGTGGTCTCGACGATGTACTCCACCGGCATCGCCGCCAGCGTCGAACGCCGCGCCAGGTAGCCCCACAGCAGTTTCGCCCGGTTCCAGGCCCGCATCGTCCTTTCATTGTAGCCGCAGCGCGCCGCCAGCCATCAAATAGCAAGATGCATGATCGCGTCCGTCAGCTAAACTCCGCCGGCATACGGCCCGGCGCCGAGTATGTTCTCTACTGGTCGCAGATGAACCGCCGCGCCGATGCTAACCATGCGCTGGCGTTCGCCGTGGAACTCGCCAACCGGCTCGATCTGCGAGTGCTTTTCTACGAAGGCCTGACTTGTTCTTATCCCTACGCCAGCGATCGCTTCCACCGCTTCATCCTGGAGGGCGTTCCGGAGACCGCCGAGCGCCTGGTTACCCTGGGCATCGGATATACGTTCTACCTGCGCAGGCGGCGCTCCGACCCGAATGACGCGCTCTACCGTCTGGCGGCCCGCGCGGCTGCCGTAGTGACCGACGACTATCCCACATTCGTCGCCGCCCGCCACAATGCCGGCGTAGCGCCCAAACTGGACGTAAGCTTCTACGCGGTGGATGCAAGCTGCATCGTTCCCATGAATTGTTTCGATAAGCGCGAGTACGCGGCTTACACCATTCGCCCGAAAATCCATAAGCTGCTGCCGCAATATTTGAAGCCGCTCACGCCCGTCAAAGTACGTAAGCCGTTTCTGGCGCGCCCGTGCGAGTTCCACACGCCCATTACCCCAGAGAACCTCGACGAACAGATCGCGTCCTGCGAGATCGATCACACGGTGCGGCCCTCCCCGTCGATCGCCGGCGGGCGCGTGGCCGCCAAGAAGCAGCTCGCGGCCTTTCTCAAACACGGCCTGCGCCGCTACGCCGCCGACCACAACGAGCCTTCCGCGCACGTCACTTCCGGCCTGAGCCCGTACCTGCATTTCGGCCAGATCTCTGCGCTCGAAGTGGCGCTGGCCGTCCAGTCTTATGCCCGCGCGCACAAGCTGATCGTCGACGAGTTCCTGGAACAGTTGATCGTGCGCCGCGAGCTAGCCTTCAACTTCGCCCGCTTCGCCCCCACAGCAGGCTCGCTCGATGTGCTGCCGGAGTGGGCCCGCGAGACCATGCGCCGCCACCGCCGCGACCGCCGCGATCCTATTTACACATGTGAACAATTCGAGCGGGCCGAAACGCACGACGAGCTGTGGAATGCGGCGCAGAAGGAACTGCTGATGCGCGGCACAATCCACGGCTACTATCGCATGTATTGGGGAAAGAAGATCATCGAGTGGTCGGCAAGTTACGATGACGCGCTGCGCATCATGATCTACCTGAATGACCGCTACGCGTTGGACGGCCGCGATCCCAATACCTACACAAATATCCTGTGGTGCTTCGGCCTGCATGACCGGCCGTGGCCCGAGCGGCGCTTGTTCGGCACGCTGCGCTACATGTCGCTAGAAGGCATGCGGCGCAAGACGGACGTGGACGAGTACATTCGCGAGGTGGAAGCGCTTTCAGGTACAGTAGCCTTATGACCATCGCGATAACCGGCGCTTCCGGGTTCATTGGCCGGCGGCTCATGAAGGCGCTCGCCGGCGGGAATCACTCGCTCCGCGTGCTTAGCCGCCATGCCGGCACCAACCTGCCGCCCGGCGTGAAGCTCTACGTCTGGGATGCGTCGAAAGGCCAGCCGCCGGCAGAGAGCCTGGAAGGCGTGGATGCCCTGGTGCACCTGGCCGGCGAGCCGATCGCGCAGCGGTGGAACGACGAAGTGAAGCAGAAGATCCACGAGACCCATGTCACGGGCACGCGCAACCTGGTGCAAGCGCTTTCGACCGTTTCGCAGCGGCCTGCGGTGCTGATATGCGGCTCGGCGATCGGCTATTACGGATCGCGGGGAGATGAAGTTCTCACCGAATCGTCCGCTCCCGGCAGCGGCTTCGTGGCGGAGATCTGCATAGCGTGGGAGAAAGAGGCCGATCTGGCGGAGTCGCTGGGAATGCGGGTGGTGAAGGTGCGCACCGGTGTGGTGCTGGGCGCCAATGGCGGCGCGCTGGCCAAGATGCTGCCGCCGTTCAAGGCCGGCATGGGCGGGAAGTTAGGGCACGGCGATCAGTGGATGTCGTGGATCCATCAGGACGACCTGGTTGGGATCGTCCAGCACGCGCTGGACAATCCCGTGCGCGGGCCGGTGAACGGCACGGCGCCCAATCCGTCGAGCAACGCCGACTTCACCAAGACCCTGGGGCACGCCCTTGGCCGGCCCGCCGTCGTCGCCATGCCCGCCTTCATGCTGAAGACCATGTTCGGCGAGATGTCCGAGATAATGCTGGCCAGCCAGCGCGTGCTTCCGAAGGCGGCGGAAGCAGCCGGGTATCGGTTTCGGTACCCCGAATTGGAGCCGGCGCTGCAGAATGTCCTGGCGGCGTGAATTGTGAATTGTGGCGCAGTGGGACAGGCGCTTTCGCCTGTCAACCCCACCAAGTGATATACTGGTAAGTTCCAAGCTAAGCGGACCTTGTTATCTGTTGATTCGGAGCACCTTAAAATATGCGCGAAATAGGCCAGATTAGCCCTGAACCAGGTTTTTATCGCTGTGCGATCTGCGGCGCTGAGATTTACATAGAGGCCCGTCAGCCATTCCCATCGTGTCCCGGCAATGACCACTCGCCGCGATGGATCCTCATCGAGGAACACGCGTTGCTGATGGCCGGTGTCTAACGTGGTGGGGCAGGCGCTTTCGCCTGCCAACTCTGCGTCATGCCGATCATGCCGCCCCATGGGCTAGCCAGCCAGCGATAATACCTGGAGTGCCTCCCGGTGCTCCCAACGAAGCCCGCTGGCTGCGGTCCGAGCCCCGCCGCGTGTTGCCCCCGCCGATCGTCCAACGCATCGTAAGCCGCGCCCTGCCGCGTGCCATCGTCACCGGAATCGAACCGCTCTCCGACGGCTTGCGAAACGCGAACTTCAAGCTGCATCTGGACGCCCCCCGCGAGCCCGCCGTACTGCGCATCTACGAGCACGATCCGTCGCTGTGCCTGAAAGAGGTGGACCTGCTCCGGTTGCTTGCCGCATCGGTTCCCGTGCCGGAAGTGCTGTACGCGGAGCCTAGCAGTTGCGACGATCTCCCGCCATTTGCCCTCCTGCGCTACGTGGAAGCCATCACCTACCGTGATCTGAAACGCAGCGAAGATCGAGACGCCATCGCGCAAGCTGCGTACTCCGCAGGCGAAACGTTGGCCGCCATCGGCCGCATCACTTTTCCGAAAGCAGGCTGGCTCGCTCCGGGACCGGCTATCACCTCGCCGCTATTGGAGGGTGCCGACGCAGTCCCCCGCTTTGTTGATCTCTGTCTCGCGTCGCCCAATCTCCAGCGCCGTATGCCCGCCGATCTGCGGGACCAAACCCACGCCGCGATCTGGCCGGCAGCGGCGCCGCTCACGCACTTGCACGGCGACACGCATCTCGTCCACGGCGACTTCGGCAGCCGCAACCTGCTGGTGCGCAACCTCGCGGGGCTCTGGCGCGTGGCCGCGGTTCTCGACTGGGAGTTCGCCATCTCAAGCTCTCCCCTGGTGGATCTAGCCCACTTCCTCCGCTACGAGCGCGCCACGCGCCCTCTCGCTGAGCCGCACTTCTCCACCGGCTTTCTCGACGCCGGCGGCGTGCTGCCGCCCGATTGGCGCCTCCTTTCGCGATTACTCGACCTCACCTCCTTGTGCGAGAGCCTCACACACGAAGTCCTGCCGGATACAGTTGCCGAGGAACTGGTCGAGCTAATCCGCGCCACAGTCGAGGATCGTGAGCCGCAAGTCTCATAACCACGGCGATGCCGTTCCGCGCGGCTCAGCGGCGTTTACGCGAGGGGTGGGCATGCTCGGTCATACCGGGAATCGTGCTCCATTGCGGATCGCGGCCGAGGCGAGCGGATTCCTCGCGGACGAGTTCTTCGGGAACGGGCTGGCCGTTGACCAGGTAAGGCATAGCTACTTGCTTATGGGCCCCGCGATGACGGGAGGATAGCAATATGGGGCGGCGGACGACGCCCCCGTCGTGCCTTCGTTGGTGAGCACCATGACGCCGCCGCTGGTATCTGGCACTACGATGTCGGGCAGGCCCCTGGACGGACGTTGACCGTGCAGGTTCTCCGTAAGGAGATCTCCAGGGGATGGCCCAGTGCCGATGCAGAAGGTCGTCGCATTGAACGTTGCGTTCCCGGTTCCCAGGAAAATCCCGATCGTGTCGGGTTGCAGCACGGCGATATCCGGGACGCCGTCTCCGTTCAAGTCGGCGACCACGGCGAGTGTCGGTCCACCTACCGGGATCGCGAAGGCGGTCGTGAAGGTGAACTCGCCCGTTCCGTTTCCTAGGAAAATGCTGACGTCCCCGTCGAGGTAGGTGAGGACGAGGTCCAAGTTCCCGGCGCCGTTCAGGCCGGTTAGAACGGCCTGAGTCGTCAGATTTGTGCTGGAAGGGGCTGGGACTTGGGTGAAGCCGCCCTGCTGATTGTTGAACAGCACATAGACGTTGCTGTATGGGACATTGACGTTCGTCAGCACCACGTCTGGCCAGCCGTCGTTGTTGATGTCGCCGACGGCAATGTTTGAAAATCCACCGCTCGGCGTGCTGAATACGAATGGCTCCGGTGTTTGGAACGTGCCATCGCCGTTTCCCAGCGCGAGCAGATTGCCGGACGTAGCGAAATCCAGCTTGCCGTCGTTGCGACAAAGCCGCCGGACGGCGTGGCGGTAGATGGCGAGAGTAAATGTGCCATCGCCTTTGCCGAGATACGCGACGACCGTGTCGTTAACCGGCACCAGCAGGTCGGGGATGCCGTCTCCGTTCAGGTCGCCGGTTACCAGGCAGCCCGCACCTTCCAGAGCGATGGTGGCTCCGGCGGTGAAGGGCGATTTGGCTTTGCCGGTTCCCAGGAGAATGGAGATTCCTGTGGCGGTGTTGACCGCGATGTCCGGTTTGCCGTCGCCGTTGTAATCGGCTGCGGCACCGCAGCCCGCCCCACCCGCGACGGCGGTCCATTCGCCGTCCTCGTACACGCCTTTGCCTTGGTTCAGCAACACGGAGTTGCCGAGGTTCCAGTCGGTCACAATGTCCGTAAGGCCGTTGTTGCGTAGGTCGGCTAGAACTAGGTTGTAGTTGCTGCCGGAGGACACGACGGGGTAGTAGACCGGCGGTTTGAAAACGCCGCGGGCCGTGCCGAAGGCGATGTAGCCGCCTGAGGAGACCAGGTCCGGGATGCCGTCGCCATTGACATCACCTATCGCGATGCCGACGCCGCCCGTTCCCGGGAGATTGACGTAATGAGGTCCTGAAAAACCGCCGACGCCGTTGCCGTAGTATAGGTATACGCTGTTGCCTTGAGCGCCGGTGCCTCTCACGGCGATGCCGGGATGGCCGCCCTTAGTAAGCACACCGGCTGCTACCGGGACCACGTTCTGCAACTGGCTAAAGGTCCGGGGGCTCTGGAACGTGCCGTTCCCGTTGCCCAGCACGACGGCGAATATGCCGCCGCAGCACGTCACTGCAAGATCGAGGTTGCCGTCGCCGTTGAAGTCGACCGCCGCGAGGTTCCTGGCTCCTCCGGACAGCGGGATCGCCAATACGCCGGGATTAAAACTGCCGCCCCCCGTGCCTGTGAACAGCCACACGCCCAGCGCTCCGGCGAATGCACATCTGGGATCCCGTCGTTGTTGAAATCTCCTACAACGAGGCCAGCCGCCTGGGTGTCAGCGATTTGGTAGAATGCGCCAGATTGGAAAGTCCCGTCGCCGTTACCAAGGGACACGCCGATCCCCGGTGCGTACTGCGGAGGGCCGAGTCGGCCGCTTTCCACGATATCCACCACTCCATCGCCGTTTAGGTCGACAGCGGCGAACTGGTAAATGGTCGGTGCAGGAGTGTAGGAAGACGGACCGGGCTCAAATGTACCGTCCCCGGCTCCGAGAAGAACCTGCATTTTGCCGGTCCCCGCTGTAGCGACGATCATGTCCGGAATTCCGTCACCGTTGGTGTCGGCTACCTGCACATATCCGCCGAAGAGCCCGAGGTAGTCGCGGCGGGCGGAGAAGTTGGGCATTTTGGGGCTGGCTGCGGCGGTGGAGCGGTCGACGTCAAAAGCTCCGTCCCGTTGCCCGGCAGAGTCCATAATCCGATCGCCTGATACCGGGATCGCATCTGGGATCTTGTCGCCGTTGACATCCGCCGCCTGGATTCCGCCGGTGGCGCCGTAGTCTTGGCGTGCGGAAAATGTCGGCTGCTTAACGTCCGACGAGGCAGTGGCATACAAGCCCACGAGCAGTAAGACAAGTGTACGCATTGCCTTTGGCCCCCCTGACCCTCAGCCGCACGCACCCGGCTGACGGTAACGAAATAGCTGCTCAAGTATAATCGAGAGCCCCCTAAGTTCGCAATTCTTTGCGAGAATCAAAGGGTACTATTGGTTATTAAAACGCGTCGGACGCCTATGAGAAAGGGCCTGCTTGCCCGGATCGCGCCGCGGCCGAGCCGAGCGCCTCCGCCCAAGGACCGCCGCCTAGACCTACGCCTGCTAACAATCGTGCCATCCGTTGAGGCAAAATAGGAATGGGGAATGCATGAGCCAATCTTTCGTTGCGTTGAGCGTAAAGCTGGAAGCGCGTACGCGCCAAGATGGTAACGTATGGCTGGCATGGTGCCCGCCACTCGATGTAATGACTCAGGCAGAGAGCGAACAGCGCGCGATGGAGTCTCTGCAGGAGGCGGTCGAGCTATGGTTCGAATCGTCGATCGCCCGCAACGTCCTTGACAAGGCGCTGACCGAGGCCGGCTTCTATCGAATGCGGCCCGATGGCGCAACTTCGCCCGATGCCGGCGTCGTTAGGGCGAGGCAGCGTCACGGCCTACCCCAAGCCCCGGCGGCCGGCCTGGATGCCTTTACCAACGAGCGCGAGATCGAGGTATCCATTCCCGCCTACGTAGCGGCGTAAACGTTTCGTCGAGCAAGCACCGTGCGCCCCGTCGATTGGAAGAAACTCGTTAAACTCTGCGAGGGCGAGGGCTGCCTCCTGGACCGCGAGCGAGGCGACCACTACATCATGACAAGGCCCGGTCTCGCACGCCCGGTCGTAATCCCGAAGAAAGACGACCTGTCTGAGGACGTCGTTCTTTCCGTCGGAAGAACGCTTGGATTGAACCGGAAGGCAATTGAGCAGAGACTAAGCCGTAAGCGCAGAAAACGATAGCGCGCACTCCCTCCTCCTGCGATATCCTGCGAGAGGATAAACAAATGACCACTGCCGACGAAATCAAACAACAACTCCACCCCGGCAAGCTCTTCATCAACGGCCGGCACGAAGACGCCGCGGACGGCCGGACTATCGATATCGTCAACCCGGCCACCGGAGAACTCCTGACCACCGTGCCGGACGGCGGAGCCGCCGATGTGGACCGCGCCGTCGCCGCCGCGCGCGCCAGTTTCGAGCGCAAGAGTTGGCGCGGCATGGACCCCTCCAAGAAGGAAAAGCTTCTCTGGGACATCTCCGAGATCCTTCTGAAGAACCGCGAAGAGCTGGCCGTGCTCGAATCCATGGAGAACGGCAAAACCGTGCGTGAAGCGGGCGGCGCCGACGTCGATCCGGCCATCGACGCTTTTCGCTACTACGCCGGCTGGGTGCGCAAGCTCTATGGCGAAACCATTCCGGTGGATGGCCCGTTCCTGAATTACACTCTGCGTGAGCCGGTGGGTGTGGTGGGCGGCATCGTGCCGTGGAATTATCCGTTGCAGATCGCGGCGTGGAAGGTGGCGCCCGCGCTGGCTTGCGGATGTTCGGTAGTCCTGAAGCCTTCGGAATGGACTCCGCTCACCGCCCTCAAGCTCGCCGAGTATTGCCAGCAGGCGGGCCTGCCCGACGGCGTCCTGAACGTGGTGACCGGCTATGGCCAAACCGCCGGCGAAGCGCTGGCGCTGCACATGGACGTCGACAAAATCAGCTTCACCGGCAGCATACGCACCGCGCGGCGCCTGCTGCAAGCGTCCGGCGAATCCAACCTCAAGCGTCTCAGCCTGGAGCTCGGCGGCAAGTCGCCCAATATCATCTTCCCGGATTGCGATATGGAAGCCGCGCTGAAATCGGCCTTCTGGGGCATCTTCGCCAACAAGGGCGAGATCTGCAGCGCCGCCTCGCGCCTGCTCGTGCACCAGGATATCCATGATCGCTTCGTCGACGAAATGGTCGCGCGCGCGCGGAAGCTGCGGGTCGGCGATCCGCTCGATAAAGGCACCCAGATGGGCTCGCAGGTTTCCGGCAGACAGATGGAGCGCATTCTGGACTACATCAAGTCCGGCAAGGAAGAGGGCGCGAAGCTGCGTTGCGGCGGCGAGCGCGACACCGAAGGCGCCAAGGCCAAAGGCTTCTTCGTCAAGCCCACCATTTTTTCCGAGGTGAAGCCCGCCATGAAAATCGCCCAGGAGGAGATCTTCGGCCCGGTGCTTTGCACGCTGAAATTCAGCGATGCGGACGAAGCCGTGGAGATCGCCAACGGCACCATCTACGGCCTGGTTTCGGCGGTCTGGACGCGCGACATCAAACTGGCCCACCGCCTGGCGGCCGATATCAAGGCCGGCTCGGTATGGATCAATACGTACAACGGCTTCGATACCGCATCGCCCTTCGGCGGCTATAAGCAGAGCGGCTTCGGGCGGGATCTGGGCTCCTACGCGCTCGAGCAATACACCAACATCAAGTCCGTGTGGGTGGCCCTCTGATGGACCTCGCGTCGCTCCAGGCGTTGTTTGACGAGCATCACATCAGGCGCGTGAAGCTGGGCGCGTTCGACATCGATGCCACGTTGCGCGGAAAGTACATCAGCATGGAAAAGTTCTGGTCGGCGGCGGAGTCCGGATTGGGCTTCTGCGATGTGATCTTCGGCTGGGATATCGGCGACGTGCTGTACGACAACGTGAAGTACACCGGCTGGCACAGCGGTTATCCGGACGCGCATTGCCGCATTGATTTGTCGACGTTCCGGATGGCGCCCTGGGAGCCGGGCACCGCGTTTTTCCTGCTGGATTTCTACGACCCGCAGGGGCAGCCGCTCGGTATCGCGCCGCGGCAGGTCTTCCAGCGCGTGCTGAAACGCGCCGCGGACCGCGGGTATACTGCATGCTTTGCCGCGGAGTACGAATTCTTCATCTTTCGCGAGACACCCCAGAGCCTCCGCGACAAGCATTTTGGCGGGCTCACCCCTTTGACTCCCGGTATGTTCGGTTACAGCGTGCTGCGCGCCTCGGCCAACGCGGAGCTGGTGCTCGATATCCTGGAAGCGCTGGCCGCATTCGACGTGCCGCTCGAAGGCTTCCATACCGAAACGGGGCCGGGCGTTTACGAAGCGGCCATCGCCGTGGAGGCCGGTCTCGTGGCGGCCGACCGCGCGGCGCTGTTCAAGACCGCCGTGAAGGAGATCGCCGCGCGCCACAATCTGACGCCGACGTTCATGGCCAAGTGGAACCCGGCCCTGCCCGGGTCCAGCGGCCATCTGCATCAGAGCCTCAGCCATGCCGGAGACCACGAGAACCTGTTTTATAGCGAGACTGGCGAGGGCGGCATGTCGGACCTCATGCGGCAGTACGTGGCAGGTCTCGTGACGAACCTGACGGGATTGGCGGCGATATTCTGTCCCACCGTCAATTCCTATAAGCGCACGGTGCCGGGTGCCTGGGCTCCGGTGAACGCCACCTGGGGCGTCGATAACCGCACCACGGCGGTGCGCGCCATCCCCGGCAGCCCGAAATCCACGCGCGTGGAACTGCGGCTGACGGGCGCCGACATCAATCCGTACCTCGCGATGGCAGCCTCGCTCGCGGCGGGTTTGGATGGCATCGAGCGCAAGCTGGAGCTGCCGCCGCCCACGGTAAATGCGTATGCCGGAGATGCGCCGCCGTTGCCGCGGACGCTGTAGGAAGCTACGCGCCTGTTCCGCGAAAGCCGCGTGGCGCGCGAATGGCTCGGCGAGCAGTTTGTGGATCACTACGCGAGCACGCGCGAATGGGAAGTCCGCCAATACGAAAAGGCGGTCACCGATTGGGAACTGGCCCGCTATTTCGAGTCAGTCTGACGACACGTGCGTGTCAGATATGTACAGCGTGTCTCAGCGGCCCACTTTTGGCGGGCTGGAGATCATCGACAATAACAGGCTAAAAACCACCAAAACCCCGAGTCCTCCCGCGATCCACATAAAATCCTCGTCACTCCCTGCCGAGTAACAAGGCAATTCAAGGGCCGTGGCGCAGGCTCTCAGTCATCTGAGAACTTCCGTCAAGAGGAAAGTGCGCCTCGGTAAAATGTGTTTTCATGCGGCCACCGGTGCGTATGGAGAACCCATCTGCCGGAGAGCCGCGCGATACTTCTGTTGATCATAGGGTTGGCGATCCTGCCAGCAGCGGAACAGGATGCGCTGCCACTGGAAGGCCCAGGCCAGCCTGGGACGCAGGCGGCATTTGATTTGTGGTTTGTTTTCAGTTGGATGCAAGGATTCTTATATATGCGTGAACGGCCGCGCCGGGCCACCCAAAAAGGTGGCTGCGGGCAGGATTGCCCGCCCCGCGTAACGCCGGGTGAGGGAGAGCTTTGCTCGCCTTGCCAGGCGGAACCAGCCTACCCCACCACATTTAAACAGGAATGGCATCGGCGCACGAAGGAACTAGTGGATAGTGACAGAACAGAACTGCTTTACACCGCCGTGCGTATAGCCTAATATTAAGAAACAGCACTCTTTGGAGGTGCCAATGGCTTTACGATCGTTCCTGTTGGGCGTGTGCGCGTCTGGTCTCGCAATCGCCGCCTCGATCCCCCCTCAACCGACGTTTTATAAGAATGTCCTGCCGGTGATGCAAAATCGCTGTCAGGAATGCCATCGTCCCGGTGAAGCAGCGCCCATGTCGTTCCTGACGTACAAGGACGCGCGGCCCTGGGCCAAGGCCATCCGGGAAGCCGTCATCACGCGCAAGATGCCGCCATGGCCGGCCGATCCGCACTTCGGCAAGTTCAGCAACGACCGCTCGTTGACCCGCGAAGAGATCGATACCATTGTGGCTTGGGCCGATAACGGCGCGCAGCCAGGCGATCCCGCGGACGCTCCCAAGCCAGCGCACTTCGTCGATGGTTGGGGCATACACAAACCCGATGCGATCTTCGAAATGCCGAACGAGTTCGCCGTGCCCGCCAGTGGCGCCATCGATTATCAGTACGTCGTGATCCCCTCCGGCTTCACCGAAGACAAGTGGGTGCAGGAGTACGAGGCGCGCCCGGGCAACCGGCAGCTCGTCCACCACATCATCGCCTTCGTGCGGCCGCCCGGATCGAAGTGGCTGAAAGATGCCCAGCCCGGTATCCCGTTCGTGCCGGCCAAGGAAGATAGGGACAAGCGCAAACGCCATAGGGACGACGACAACGGACCACCGCCCGAGCTGCTGGTGGGATTCGCGCCCGGACTGCCGCCCGGAATCCTGCCACTCGGCCAAGCCAAGCTCATCAAGGCGGGCTCGGATTTTGTTTTCCAGATGCACTACACGGCGAATGGCAAGGCCGGCGTCGACCGCAGCCGGGTCGGGGTGGTCTTCGCCAAAGAGCCGCCCAAGGAGCGGGTCTACACGGCCGCCGCGACGAACGACAAGTTCGAGATTCCCGCGGGGGATGCGAACTACGAGGTCGAATCGGATGTCACTTTGCAGGAGCAAGCTCTGCTGGTCGACTTGATGCCGCACATGCACCTGCGCGGCAAAGATTTCATCTTTACGGCCTTCTATCCGACGGGCGAATCCGAGGTGCTGTTGCGCGTTCCGAAGTACGATTTCAGTTGGCAGCTTTTCTATTACCTGACTGAGCAGAAAGTGCTGCCTGCGGGCACCCGCGTCCACTGCGTGGCGCACTTCGACAATTCTCCGAACAACCCGGCGAACCCCGACGCGAGTCAGGCGGTGCGTTGGGGCGACCAGAGTTGGGAAGAGATGATGATCGGCTGGTTCGACGTCGCTATGGCTCCGGATAAGGATCCGATGGATCTGTTCAAGGAGAAGAAGCCCAGTAAGAGCGGCGACTAACGGGTGGCCGATCATCGGTGAGCGTCGCGCCGCCCTAGCCCGGCGTGTGGTGCGGAGTTGCCTTCAGACCGTCGCGGAATATCCAGTAGCCGCAGTCCGGCGCGCACGACCTTTGGCTCCCAGTTCGCAACTCTTGCAGCCGTGATTCAGCGCGCTACTTTCGCTCGGGTCGAGAGCATTTTTGGGATACGTCCTCAGTCGCCGCGCGGGTAAAGCGTCTGGCAGCCGCTTATCGATGAACGCCGTGAGTTCCGTTCTATCTTGGTCAACGTCAGTCGGCCCTGCCTTATCCGCCGGCGATTCCACTGTTGCCAATGCCGATAACACCTGCTGTGGCAGGCCGTCCAGCGCCCGCTCCATCGCGCTTTCAAGAACCCTCATGGATTGGGATCGGTTTCATGCGCCGCTTCGCCGGGCTGGCCTGCCTGGCCTTCCTGACTGGCTACCTTGGGCGCGCCGGCATCCTGCCCTTGCTGCTTCGGCTCGACATTCGCCGCCGGAACAGGCGGCTGAGGCGCCGGTGTTCCTGAGGCGGCACTTACACTCGAAGTGGGCTGCTGAGGCTTAGTGGCCGCTTTCCGGTCGCTATCGACCTTGTCCTCCAGCGACGAAATAATTCCGTCAAACAAACGTTCCGAGAATCCCAGCGCGAAGGCGAGGCCCAGAGGAATCGGAGCTAGAGGATTACACCACTTCACCGATTGGAACGCTGTGCCGAGGATATTTAATTTGCTGTCTGCCAGAACGACAATCAGCAGAATGCCGAACCAACCGGAGAGAGCGCCCACAATCGGGCTGAGGAACAGAGTCGTCCACGAAGCCCCGTAGTCGGTGGGAACGTCCGCGCGTTTGAGGGTGCGTGCCAGCCGGCTCAGATAACCGCCAGCCGCACCGGCGATAAACAGCACCGGATTCCCGACCGCGAACGCCAGCACCACCACCAGGGTGCAGCCTACTCCGGCAAGCCACACCGCTTTCGTCTGCCACCCCACGAGCTGCGCGAACGTGTTCACATTCTCGTCGTTCAGATACGTGAGCGATTCCACCAGCAAGGCCCGCAGAGCGGGGGCGGGGGTCGGCGGCTTCGCCTCGAGCGCATCCTTGATATTGGCGGCAATGGTCTTGGCGTGTGTCTTGTCGATGTCGAGTAAGTCCAGCTCCACCGACTGCAAACGGGCGCAGATAGTATCGGGCGAAACCTTGGCACTCACCAGATTGATGCAACCGCGGCGAAACTCGTTAATGCGCGACCACCCGGTGATTTCCTGCCCGCGGCTCCAGAAAAGAAAATCGCACGCGGTCCGCCACCAGTGCCATTTGAGCGCATCTGCCGCATTCGTCAACAACGTATCGAGCCACGGTACGGTGGCGACCGGGTCCCCGGTCTCGCTCTGGAATCGCGCCCTTGACTGATCGATTTCCGCTCTCAGCATCTCGCGGTTCGGCAGCGCGATATTGTGCCACCGGACTAGCCAGATGCTGGCAAAAAATAGGCACACCACCATCAGGGTTCCCCAGAAATCCGTGGCCTGCTCGGTCCTTCCTTTGCCCGGCCCGCACGAACCGCACGCAGGATCGAGCACAAAGTCGAGCACCAGGCTCTCTTTGTCCAGCGTCACCGTAGTGGCTGGTTGTGAACGATAGCCTTCCTTGTTGGCAGTGACTTTGTAAGTTCCAGTCTGGAGTGCAGGCGACGTGAAATGGCCCGGATCGGTCCCGGAGTCGGTGACCTCCACGAATCTGGAGGGTCCCTCAATCGTCACCGTGGCGCCGCTCACGCGGCTGCCTTCGGACGAGAACACGTGCCCTTGAATCGTGAGGGAGGCCTGCGGCGTAGCCTGCGCGCAGAGCATCGCGCTTGTGGCGAGAATCAAAACGGAAATCAGAGACGGAACGCGGCAATGAGACATGGCATCACTCCTGCAAGAAACTCTTCTGCTGGTAGCCCCCAGGTGGTTAGTGAACTTTAGCAGAGAAACGTTTCATGTAATCGCCAATAAAGCTCTGGTCTCGGCCCTTGGGATCGCGTCAGCAATGCTTCACGTAGCGCAAGCAGCGCAGCGGCGCGCGCGGTCAGGCGGCCACTTGAGAGCACCACAGGAACTCCGCCGATGGGCTGCGTTTCGCAGCTCCGCAAGGGAACGCCACCCTTGAGCTTGGGACGGCTCGCACGTGGTTCATGCGGTTCTCGCAGCAGATTGGATGCTCGCAGCTATGGGCATTTGTGCGGCTGCGAAGCGGAATGCGGACGGACGGCTACGACGTGGCGCTCTACTGGGACGAGACCGGCATAGACTCACTTCGAGAAATCGGGAGACGTCGTCTGCTCGCTACGCCCGCAGGGACCGTCGCTAGCTTAGACTTAGCTTAGACTAGCGACAACAGCGTATTAAAGGCGAGGTGGGCGCCCAGACGCTGAGCATCATCGTGGATCCATTCGCCGAGCGCCTCTTTGAGCCGCAGGCTCGCCGGAGCCGAATAGATCGAGATCCAGTTGCGCCGCTTGCTCGGCGGCGGGGCGGCGAGGTCCGCAGCGGTTCCGCCGTGCCTGTTCCACCAAGCCTACGCCGTGGCCGAGTACCTCGGCGCCTGAGCAAGGAAAAGTAATTGGCATGCTAAACTGATATCCAAGATGGACGATCAACCGGCCACGAAAAAGGACCTCGCGTCGACGAAGGAAGATTTGTTTGGGCGCATGCAGGAACTTGAACAGCGCACGCAGGAGATGATCCGGGATTCGCAAACCGAGATCCTACGCGGCTTCGAGGCTTATGCCAAGACCAGCGAGGCGCGGCTAGGCGTTTGGAAAGCGGTCTTCTCATGTTGCACGCGGACGACGCGGCCATGAATGAACGTCTGGCCAGCCTGGAATCCCGGCTCCTGGAAGTCGAACAGAAGCTGACGTTGCGTCCGCCGGCGGCGTGACCGCAGCGGTAGCCGCTCAGTCGATATACTCGTACGCCACCAACGTCAAAAATTCCGGAAACTCCCCGCTAGTCATCATCTGCTCATACAGGCTGGCCGCGCGCGCGAGTTGCTCTCCGCCGATCGATCCGCGCAGGCTTTCAGCCACATCGGCAATCGTGCGCTTCACCAGTTCGGCGGTCACCGGACGTCCGTCCTGCAACCGCGCGCCGTGCTTGACCCATTGCCACACCTGCGCGCGGCAGATCTCGGCGGTGGCTGCGTCCTCCATCAAGTTATAGATCGGGACGCATCCGTTGCCGCGCATCCACGCCTCCAGATACTGTATGCCCACGTCGATGTTCCAGCGCAAGCCGGCTTCGGTGATGTCGCCGTCCGGCACCGCCAGCAGGTCCTCGGCGGTCACCTTCACCTGCGGCCGGCGCGACAGTTGGTTCGGTCCGAGCATGTGCGTGTCGAAGATTTCCTTCGCCACGGGCACCAGCCCGGGATGCGCCACCCAGGTGCCATCGTGCCCGGCGCGCACCTCGCGGAGTTTGTCCTGCCGCACTTTTTCGAGCGCCTGCTCGTTGGCCGCCGGATCGTTCTTGATGGGAATCTGCGCCGCCATCCCGCCCATGGCGTGTACGCCGCGGCGATGGCAGGTCTCGATGAGCAGGTTTACGTAAGAACTCAGGAAATGCCGCTCCATAGTGACCTGCGCACGATTGGGCAGCACGAAGTCCGCCCGGTTCCGGAATTTCTTGATGAAGCTGAAGATATAGTCCCAGCGCCCGCAGTTGAGCCCCGCGGAGTGCTCGCGCAGTTCGTAAACGATTTCGTCCATCTCGAAGGCGGCCAGGATCGTCTCGATCAGGACCGTCGCTCGTATGGTCCCGCGCGGGACGCCCAGCGCCTGCTGCGCAAAATGAAAGACATCGTTCCACAGGCGCGCTTCCAGGTGGCTCTCCAGTTTGGGCAGATAGAAGTATGGCCCGGTCCCTTTAGCCATCAGAGCTTTGGCATTGTGAAAGAAGAAAAGCCCGAAATCGAAGAGCGCTCCGGATATGGGCTGGCCGTCCAGCAGGAAGTGCTTCTCCCCGAGATGCCAGCCGCGCGGCCGCACCATCAGCACCGCCGGGCGCTCGCCTAATTCGTAGCGCTTGCCTTCCGGGCTGACGTAACCGATCGTGCCGTTCACGGCATCGCGCAGGTTGAACTGCCCGTCGAGGTTGTTCCGCCAGGTGGGCGAATTCGAATCTTCGAAATCCGCCATGAAAACGCTGGCGCCCGAGTTGAGGGCGTTGATGATCATCTTGCGATCCACCGGCCCGGTAATCTCAACGCGCCGGTCCTGCAAGTCGGCCGGAGTGGGCGCTGCTACCCAGTCGGAGTTGCGTATCCAAGCCGTCGCAGGCAGGAACTGTGGCATAACGCCACTATCGATCTCCCGCTGCCGCATGCCCCGCTTTTCGAGCAGCTCCTTGCGGCGGTCCTCGAAGGTCCGGGAAAGCGCGGTGAGAAACCTCACGGCTTCGTCCGTCAGGATGGTGCGATCCGCCTCGGTCATGGGCGCGGCAACCTGAACTGGGTCCATTTGGGATTTGGGCATGGTATTCCTCATATTCAGGTTAACTCCGCCGCATTCGCCGCACTACTCCGCTGGTCCGAAACGGACTACTCGTCCGATACGGCCCGGCCATGTAGCTTTTTTTCCAAATACGCGATCTACTGCAAGTGGAGGACTACGGATCCCGATGTTGAGTGAAATGCCGAGCGAAAACGGAAAGCACCAAAACGGACGCCATGACACCTTGCGTTATTGGAACACCGCCGCGCGTTGGGAAGGCATCACGCGGCTGTACGCGCCAGAGGACGTCGAGCGTCTGCGGGGATCGATCGCTATCGAGTACACGCTGGCCAGGCTGGGCGCGGAGAGACTGTGGAACCTGCTGCGCACCGAACCGTACATCCCGGCGCTGGGCGCGCTCACCGGCAACCAGGCCGTGCAGCAGGTGCAGGCTGGACTGAAGGCCATCTACGTAAGCGGTTGGCAGGTAGCCGGAGATGCGAATCTCTCCGGCCAGATGTACCCGGACCAGAGCCTCTATCCGGTCAACAGCGTGCCCGCCCTGGTGCGCTCGATCAACAACGCATTCATGCGCGCCGATCAGATCCACCATTCCACCGGCCGCAATGGGACTTACTGGTTCGCGCCGATTGTGGCCGATGCCGAAGCCGGCTTTGGCGGGCCGTTGAACGCATTTGAGCTGATGAAGTCTATGATCGAGGCCGGCGCCGCTGCGGTCCATTTCGAAGACCAGCTCGCTTCCGCAAAGAAGTGCGGACACATGGGCGGCAAAGTCGTCGTCCCGACCTCCGAGTTCGTGCAGAAGCTGATCGCGGCGCGCTTCGCAGCCGACGTTATGGGAGTGCCGACGATTCTGATCGCGCGGACCGATGCCAACAGCGCCGGCCTGCTCTTGAACGATATCGATCAGCGGGACAAGCCGTTTTTGACGGGCCACCGCACGCCGGAAGGCTACTTCGGCTACCGCGGAGGTATTGAGGCGGCCATCGCGCGAGGCCTGGCGTATGCGCCTTACGCCGATATGATCTGGTGCGAGACTTCGGAGCCGAATCTGAGCGAGGCACGCCGTTTCGCCGAAGCGATCCATGCCAGGTATCCCGGCAAGTTACTCGCTTATAACTGCTCGCCATCCTTCCACTGGAAGAAGAAGCTGGATGACGCGACTATCGCCCGGTTCCAGAAGGAGCTGGCGGCCATGGGCTATAAGTTCCAGTTCGTCACTCTGGCAGGCTTCCACGCGCTGAACCTGAGTATGTTACAGTTAGCCAAGGATTACGCCACGTCAGGTATGGCCGCTTACTCCGAGTTACAGGAGCTGGAGTTCGCCAGTGCGCATGAGGACGGCTATTCCGCCATCAAGCATCAGACTTTCGTGGGCACGGGTTACTTCGACGAGGTCGCCCAGACAATCTCCGGCGGGAAATCCTCCACGACGGCGCTCAAAGGCTCGACCGAGGAGGCGCAGTTTGCGTTTGTCCCGGGGGGCAAATGCGCGCCGGGCGAAATGCCGCCGTGTGGCATGGAAGGTCAGTGCTGATTGTGGGGCAGGCGCTTTCGCCTGCCAACTCTGATCTTCGGTGAACGCTATGATACGGAGATGCGGTATCTCCATATCACCCTTTTAAGCGCCCTTCTCTGCCCTCTCCTGCCCGCCGCCGATAACACCTTCGTACACGCCCAAGGCAAATATCTCGTCGCGCCGAATGGCGATAAGGTGCTCCTGCGCGGCATCAACCTGGGCAACTGGCTGGTGCCCGAGGGCTACATGTTCCAGTTCGCGAAAGGGCCGGCTTCCTTCCGCGAAATTTCCGCGCTGTTCAACGAACTGATCGGCCCGCCCGACGCGGCGCGCTTCTGGAAGCAGTATCGCGACGCCTACATCAGCGAAGCCGACATACGCTTCATCCGCGAAGCAGGCTTCAACTGTGTACGCATTCCGTTTCACTACAAGCTCGCGGACGACGGCGAGCTGTTTCCGCTGCTGGACCGGGCGATCGCGTGGTGCCGGCAGGCGCACCTCTGGGTGATTCTGGATATGCACTGCGCGCCCGGCGGCCAGACCGGCACGAATATCGACGATAGCTGGGGATATCCCTGGCTGTTTGAAAGCGAAGATGAGCAGCAGTTAGCAGTGGGTTCCTGGCGCAGCATCGCGAAACGGTACGCGGACGA